>Ga0247609_10007723_pt1 | contig 10224 bp, 9 predicted proteins | sample 172DNAGHGlowgp2_FD_193487 | JGI IMG/M metagenome (GOLD analysis project Ga0247609, IMG submission 193487) | Sheep rumen microbial communities from Palmerston North, Manawatu-Wanganui, New Zealand - 1728 DNA GHGlow gp2 | ecosystem: Host-associated > Mammals > Digestive system > Stomach > Rumen ...
GGAACCGTTCATCTTCTGGAAGAGCTTCAACACGGATTACGCCAAGGGAAAGAATTTCAACGACCGGGAATATTTCCTCCTCAACCATTTCGCGCCCTCGCTCGGACTTACTTACGACATGGAGGAACTTCCCTTCTCCGTCAAACCCGAGAAGAAAGTGGATCTCCGGGAGGTGATGGCGCTCTACCGGGAAACCTATGAGGGAACGGACTTCGACATGACCCGGGGCATCCGGCTAGCCCGCCCGGAGACGCAGTCGCATCCGGCGGACACCGTCGTGAGTCCCATCGCAAACCCCTGGCTCACGACGACGCTGCGGAACACCCTGAACACCCTCGCGCCCGGAACGGTGGAGTTCCGCCGGACGGTCGCCGTCGCCTGGTGCGCCTACTCGCACATCACCCAGCTCCGCAACTGGCTGCCCGACAGCATCGGCGGCATCTGCTGGATCTCCGTGGACAACCCGGGGCAGAGTCCCCGCATCCCGGTCTTCTCCGGGACGACCGTCCTGCCCAGGAATTTCGAGGTGTGCGGCCAGAAGCAGTACGTCCCCGACAGCTATCTCTGGCAGTTCCGCCGGGCGAACAAGCTCGCCACCCTCTCCTGGCAGTCCACCAAGGAGGGATTCAACAAGGAAATCCTCCGGCTCGAGGAGATGGCCCTCGAAGGCCTTCCTACGGTTGCCGTCTCCCCGTCCCTACTCAACGCCTACACAGAGTACATCTACAACGAGGGCGTCAGCGCATGGAAGAAGCTGGAAGACAAGTACTGGCTCCAGTTCGGGTCGGGATTCTGACGAGCGATGCAGATGGACAACGGCACCACCATAGACCAGGCCTATCTCCACGCCCGGCTCCTGAACCGGGAGGACGAGAGCCACAAGCAAGACTACGGCCACCTGCTCATCGTCGCAGGTTGCGGGACCATGCCCGGGGCGGCCGTCCTTGCCACCGGCGCCGCCCTCCGGTCCGGATGCGGACTGGTCACCCTCCATTCCACGGCGAGGACCCTGCAGGCCGTCGTCGGGAGCTACCCCTCCGCCATGCTGTCCGAGGATCCGGAGGCCCATTTCAGCCGTCTTCCCCAGCAGGGTATCGACCGGTACGCGGCCATCGCCGCCGGTCCGGGACTCGGCCAGGAAAGGGACACGGCGGAAGCCCTCCTCGACCTTCTCCAGGCGGCCCGGGAACGGTCCGTCCCGATGGTGCTGGATGCGGATGCCCTGAACCTGCTCTCACGCTGCCAGGACTGGTCTTCGCTCCTTCCGGAAGGATCGGTCCTGACCCCTCATCTCGGGGAGCTTCGGAGACTGTTTCCCGATGCGGAAGGACCTGAGCTCGAACGCCGTGCCCATAATTGTTGTTCCCACACCGGCTGCACCCTCGTGATGAAGGGATTCCATTCCCGCATCCTCCTGCCGGACGGCCGAGTCCTGGTCAATACCACCGGAAACCCCGGCATGGCTAAGGGCGGCAGCGGAGACGTGCTCACCGGACTCGTCGGCGGTCTCCTGGCACGGGGCTACAGGGCGGAGGACGCGGCAGCCCTCGGCGTCTGGATCCACGGATACGCGGGAGACGCCCTGACCGCAGAGAGAACCGCGGAGGCCTATGACAGCAGCGACCTGATCGAGGCGCTCTGGAAAGGGTTCCGCCCATTGTATTGATTTCCATCCAAGCATGATATCTTTGCGCATGATACGACTCATCATCTTCGATTTCGACGGCACGCTGGGCGACACCCGTGCCAACATCGTCATGACCATGCAGGACACAGCCCACGCCCTGGGCTACCCCGTTGCAACGGAGGCGGCCATCGCGAAAACGATCGGCCTGCCGCTGGAGAAAGGGTTCGGACAGCTCTACCCGGACGCGACCCGGGAGGAGACCGACCGGGCGGCCGCCACGTACCGGGAAATCTTCGAGCGCAACCGGAAGAAGCTGGTCCCCGGGTTGTTCCCGCATGTGAAAGAAACCCTCGCGGCCTTGAAAGAGAGAGGGTTCGTCCTGACAGTGGCTTCCTCCCGCCATTCGACCTCGCTGAACAGTTTCCTGAAGGACATGTCGATCGCCCCTTATATCTCCTACGTCCTGGGTGCCGACAACGTGGACAAGGCCAAGCCCGACCCGGAACCCGTCCTGAAGACGCTTCGGGAGCTGGGAGTCCGGCCGGAAGAGTGCCTCGTCGTCGGAGACATGCCCGTCGATGTCCTCATGGGGAAACGGGCCGGAGCCCATACCTGCGCCGTCACTTACGGGAACGCCGACCGGGAAGACCTCCGGGAGGCCGGTTCCATCATCGACGACTTTGCTGAAATCCTATCCATACCCATCCTTAAATGACCTCCTTCATGAAATCATCCCGATCGATCAACGAAGAACGGAAGTGGAAGATCCTGTCCTCCGAGTACCTCATCCGCCGTCCGTGGCTCACGGCCCGGCGTGACGTGGCCGAGCTGCCGGACGGCCGGATCAACGACGAATACTATGTCCTCGAATATCCCGACTGGGTGAATGTCATCGCCATCACGGAGGAAGGGGACATGGTCCTGGAAAGGCAATACCGCCACGCACTCGGAAAGACCTGCTACGAATTGCCGTGCGGGGTCATCGAGGCCGGAGAGACCCCGCTGGAAGCCGCGAAGCGGGAGCTCCTCGAAGAGACCGGCTATGCCGGCGGCGAATGGCGGGAATGGATGGTCCTCTCGCCGAATCCCGCCACCAGCACCAACCTCACCCACAGTTTCCTGGCGACCGGCGTGAGAAAAGTGGACGGGCAGTACCTGGACGCCACGGAGGACATCGAAGTCCATCTGAAACGGCCGGAATTCGTCCGGGACCTCCTGGCGGACAACCAGATCCTCCAGGCACTGATGGCCGCTCCGCTGTGGAAGTACTTTTACGACCTTGCCTGACATGGGCCGGAACAAGATGAAATACCACCTGCTGGCCCTGGCGGGCGTGATCTGGGCGGGCCGACGATAAAACGACTTGATTATGAACAGAATCCTCCTTCTATCTCTCCTGGTTCTCGCCGGCTGCACGGCGGACGACATCTGGTTCCCGTCCATGAGTATCCGCTCCAGCCGTCCCGTCGTCCTGTACAACCACTTCGATTGAACCTGTATTCCTATGAGTGACATGACTTTCCGGCCGATGCGCCGCTTCAGGCAGCAGCTTCCCGACGAGGAGAGCCTCTCCATCCTGGAGACCGGCTACCGTGGATTCCTGTCCGTCATCGGTGATGGCGGCTATCCCTATACCGTTCCCATCAATTACGTATATGACGCCGGGACGCTCTATTTCCACTGCGCCCGGGAAGGACACAAACTGGATGCCGTCCGCGCCTGCGACAAGGCCTGTTTCACGGTGATCGACACCCCGGAGAAAGAACCCGGAGACTGGTGGTACCATGTCCGGAGCGTCATCTGCTTCGGCCGGATCCGTATCATCGGAGACGACGCCGAGCGGGTTTCCCGCCTCCGTCAGCTGGGAAGCAAGTATTTCCCGGAAGGATACGACATGGAGGCCGACATGCTCAAGAACGGCCCGCGCGCGGAGGTCCTCGCCTTCACGGTCGAACACATGACCGGAAAACGGGTCCGCGAAAAATAATCCCTTTTACATCTGCACACCATCCACATCCGCCTTATGATCAACCCCGTTTACTCCCCCGCCCCCGACCGCTACGAAAGCGGGATCCGCTACCGCCGGTGCGGCCGCAGCGGCATCCTCCTCCCCGAGATCGCCCTGGGCCTCTGGCATAACTTCGGCGACGTGAACCCCTTCGCGAACTCCCTCGAAATGGCCCATTACGCCTTTGACCACGGTATCGTGCATTTCGACCTGGCGAACAACTACGGTCCCTCCTACGGGTCGGCCGAGGAAACGTTCGGGCAGATCATGAGGAAATCCTTCGCCCCTTTCCGTGACGAGCTTTTCATCTCCTCCAAGGCCGGTTATGACATGTGGCCGGGTCCCTATGGCGAATGGGGATCCCGGAAATACCTCATGGCGAGCCTCGACCAAAGCCTGAAGCGGATGAACCTCGACTATGTGGACCTCTTCTACTCCCACCGGTTCGATCCCAATACCCCGCTGGAGGAGACGATGCAGGCCCTCGTGGACATCGTCCGCGCCGGAAAGGCGCTGTACGCGGGCATCTCCAACTATCCGACGGAAGCCGCCGCCTTTGCCTACAAGTATCTCCGGGAGCGGGACGTCCCCTGTCTGATTTACCAGGGACGGTACAATCTCTTGAACCGGGAGCCGGAAGAGAATGGCATCCTGGACCAGGCGAAGGAAGCCGGTGTCGGGTTCATCGCCTTCTCTCCGCTCGCACAGGGTCTTCTCACCGGACGCTATCTGGACGGCATCCCGGCCGATTCCCGGATGGCAAAGGAGAAGTTCCTCAAGTCATCCGCCCTGACTCCCCGGATGCTCGCCGCCCTGACGGCCCTGAACGAGGTGGCCGCCCGGCGCGGGCAGTCCCTGGCGGAAATGGCCCTCGCCTGGTGTCTCAAGGACGACCGGGTGACCAGCGTCATCGTGGGAGCCAGCCGCGTATCCCAGCTGGAAGACGACTTCAAGGCACTGGAGAATACGTCGTTCACCCCGGAAGAACTCGCCGAGATCGACGCCATCGTCCTCAGCGCGAAAGCCTAGGCCCTGTCTTTCCGGCGGACCAGCCAGACATAGACCAGCAGGACGATGTTCATCATCAGCGAGTAGAGGATGGCCGGAATGGCCATCTGCTCGTTGGCGAAGATGAACGGGCTGGACGCGATGGCGATCGCCTGCGCGGCGTTCTGCATTCCGACCTCGATCACGACCGTCCGCCGTTGCCTCTCCCCCGTCCGGACAAGCCGGGAAAGGAGGGAAGAACAGGCGATGGCCGTAAGGATCAGCGCCATGACGCAGAGGCCGAGGATGCCGATATTCTCCAGGATGGTCTTGTGATGCTGGATATAGAACACCGTGATCAGGACCAGCAGCAAGGGGAAGGCCAGCCGGCCGAGTACGCGGTCGGTCTTCTCCGCTCCCGCAGGCCACGCGTAGTGAAGCACGATACCCAGGACCACCGGCAGCAGCATGAGAAGGAGGTTCTGCTTGATCAGGTTACCCACCGGCAGGGTGATTCCGACGGATTCTCCGACCAGGTCGGTCGCCCAGCTCATGATGACCGGGATGGTGAACAGCGTGATGACGCTGCTGAGGGCCGTCAGCGTCACGGAAAGGGCGACATCCCCGCCCGCCAGCTTGGAGAATACGTTGGATGAACTCCCGCCCGGACAGCAGGCGATCAGGAGAAGGCCGATGAAAAAGACCGGCGGCAGATGGAACAACCAGGCCAGGCCCAGCGCGATGGCCGGCAGCAGGACGATCTGCCCGAAGAGGGCGATGGCGAGCGGCCAGGGCTGGCGGAACACTTTGCCGAAATCTTCGATCCGCAGGGAAAGCCCGAGATCGAACATCAGGAGCGTCAGGATGGGCAGGACAATCCAAATGGCCATGGTCAGTTCTTGTCAGATGATTTTTTATTTGGCGGGCAGGGACCGGATGGACTTGGCCAGGTTGATCATGTGGTCCGCCACCCGTTCGGCGTTGGAGGAGAGTTCCAGGTACTGGGCGCCGACGGAAGGGGTGCAGATGCCTTTCTCCATCCGGGAGATATGCCCTTCCTCCATCCGCCGCGTATAGTCGTCGATCTCCTCTTCGATCGCATTGGCCTTTGCCAGATCCTCCAGACTTTCGTTCTGGTAGGCTTTCACCGCATTGTCATACAGCTGGTGAAGCAGGGTCTTCAACTGGCTGATCTCGTATTTCGCGTCATCGGAGAACTGCTGATGGGAGTCGGCAAGGGCGACGGCATACTCCACGATGTTCTCCGCGTAGTCTCCGATCCGTTCCAGGTCGCGGATGTTCCGGTAGGTACCGGAAAGGTAAACCCGGTCTTTCTCTCCCAGGCCGCTTTTCGCACTCAGGCGCACGATGAAACCGACCAGCTCGCGGTTGATGAAATTGAGCCGCCGCTCGTCCCGCTCGAAGAGGTTCTTTTCCGTGAACTTCAGCTGCGTGGCCATCTCCAGGCTTCTGTCCATGTTCAGCAGGGCGGTCTCGGCCATGTCCAGGATTTCGCGCTTGACCTGCGAAACCGCCACCGGCGGAGTCCGGAGCATGTTTTCATCGACATAGCGAAGGGTGAACTCGGAGTCCTGCACCACCGGCTTGTCCGGAATCATCCGGATCACGAGACCCACCAGGGCACCCGTCAGCGGGAGCATCACCGCCACCGTCACCGTGTTGAAGAAGGTATGGAACATGGCGAGCTGGGTCTGGGGGGCGGAAGGGAACAACTGGTTGAACAGGCCTCCGTAGGTGATGCCGAAGCCGCCCAGCATCGCCGCCGCGAGCATGAAGAGCACCACGCCGGAAATATTGAAGAGCAGGTGGATGAGGGCGGTCCGCTTGGCGTTGGTCCCGCTGGTGATACCGGCAATGACCGCAACGACGCAGGAACCGATGTTGGAACCCATCGTGAGGTAGATACCCTGGTCGATGCCGATGAGGCCCGTCACCACCATGGCGAGGGCGATGGAGGTCATCACCGAGGAACTCTGGATGATGGCCGTGAACAAGGCACCGAGGAGCACCAGCAGGAGCGGGTTGCGGATTCCGGCGAGGAAGGTCTTGACCCCCTCGAGGGCCGCGAAAGACTCCATGGACCCGCTCATTAGTTCCAGACCCACGAACAAGAGTCCGAAACCGGCCAGGATGCCGCCCAGGACCTTGACGCCGCTCTTCTTGGCGAAGAGACTCAGGAACGCGCCCAGTCCCGCGAAGGCGGAGAAGATGACGCTGGTCGAGACGGAGTTCCCGCCGAACATACCCAGGGCCACGATCTGCGCGGTCACCGTCGTACCGATATTGGCACCGTAGATGATGGTGGCGGCCTGGGCCAGGGAGATGATACCGGCATTGACGAAGCCGATGGTCATGACCGTCGTCGCACCGGAACTCTGGATGGCGGCCGTTCCGAGCGCACCGATCCCGACGCCCAGGAGTTTGCTGCCGGAGGCCTTGGAGAATAGTTGTTTGAGTTTTTCAGAGCTCGCTGCCTCCAGGTTGGAGCTCATCATCTGACACGCGATGAGGAATACGCCGATTCCCGCGAGCAGTGTCAGCAAAGAAGAAATGATAACCGTTAAATCCATAAAATTGTTTTGAAATCAGGGGAAAAACTTGCTCGTCAGGGGAAAGGACGAGGGCTACAGTCGCAGACGACAAGTCATCAGCCACTGTCTTTCAAAACAGATAGGAAGGGGTTCCAGACGGATTTCACGCATTTCCTGAGGGGACGATGCGGCATGGATGGGACTCAGAGCGGGACCGGAGCGCTCCTGCAGGCGCTGCGGCGTCCGGAGAATGGCTTCGTCCTCGTCCATGTCCACCCCGTTTTCCCAGCAGACCCAATCCCTGTCCAGGGAAGGTGACGGAACCGGCGTACCATCCGGCAGCCAGGTCAGCAGAAGGGCGAGAAAAAGCATCAGAATCCTCATCGCGCCGGTTTGCTGCAATTTCCGTTCCGCGGGGAAGACAATCTTCCCCCCGAAAAAGTCTGGTTGAAGGAGTTGTTTTCCTTCAGGAGTTCGACGAATTTCTGCGCCGCCCGCTTGTGATAGGCTCCCTTCAAATAATGGTAACAACCGTCCATCCGCCCGTCGGGATGGGCGATGGGAATGGCCTCGAATCCCTGCACCTGCTGGATGGCCTCTTCCGACAGGATGGTCACCAGCGGGCTGTTGGCCACGAGGTCCAGGAGGGAGCGTACGCTGTTGATTTCCAGGCGGATATCCAGATCGACATGCTGGGAAAGGAGGACTTTCTCCAGGGTGTCGCGCGCCTGGAGCCCCTTGGACGGCAGCGCCAGCGGGAACCGGGCCAGATCCCGGACGGACACTTCCCTGCCGCACCCGTCCAGTTCCCCGACACGGCCAATCAGGCAGAGCCGGCTCTGGAAGAGCAGGTGGGATTCCATGCGGTCGTCCCCGAGCGGCGACTTGTAGGTCAGCGCCAGGTCCAGTTCGCGGTCCAGCATCCTCTTCCGGAGCTCTTCCTGGGACGTGATGACCAGGTTCAGCCGGATGTGCGGGTACTGTTTGTAGAAGTCCTGGACCGTCCGCCTGAGCAGCGGGCCGAAGGAGTAGGTCGCCCCGATGCTGAGCGTGCCGACTTTCAAGGCCTTGACATCGCGGATCCGCTCCACCCCGGCCCGGGCTTCCTCCAGGACCTGGACGGCGCAGGGATAGAACTGCTCGCCGTAATCGCTGAGGGCCACATGCCGCGTGTCGCGTATGAGCAGGTCCACTCCCAGTTCCTCCTCCAGTTTATGGATCTGCTGGGAAATGGTGCTCTGCGTGATGAAAAGGGACTTGGACGCCAGGGAGAAACTCCCCAGCCGCCCTACCTCCACGAAATACTTTAACTGGCGTAATTCCATACCGAAAGGAAACGGTCTGCAAATATAGCCATATTTATCGGCAATACCTATCAATCATATTGAAAGAAACCTTATTCATCAATAAAAATAACCTATTATTGCCACTACCTTTGCTGATTCCTTTTAAATCACTTGAAATGAAGCATTATTCAGCTGTTTTGACGATTCTCGCCCTGGCCGCGGTTTCCTGCACCCGGAACCAGACCGACACGGGCAGGCTCGTGAAGAATTACGCCGAGGTGACCATCCCCGCCCCGGATCTGACGGGCATCACCGACAACGGGAAAGAGGTCCTGAAACTGTACCGGATGGCCGCTGACGAAGTGGACAAGATCTACTGGAAGCAGTATTTCGGGGACGGCGAAGCCTTCCTCGGGTCCCTCACGGATCCCTCCGAGAAACTGTACGCGGAGATCAACTACGGCCCCTGGGACCGCATCGACGGGAAACCCTTCCTTCCAGGATACGGAAACAAGCCCGAAAGCGCCCGCTTCTATCCCGAGGACATGACCGAGGAGGAGTTCCTCGGATGGGAGGACCCGGACAAGAAGAGCCCCTATACGCTCATCGAGCGCGCCGGGGACGGGACCCTGAAGTCCGTCTGGTACCACGACGCGTACGCGGATCTCATCGGCAAGATCGAAGAGCACCTGCACCGGGCCGCCGACGTCACGATCAAGGAGAGCGTCCGGCACTATCTCCTCGAAATGATCGAGGGCCTCAAGACGGACGATTACTATGACAGCTACAAAGCCTGGCTGGAGATGGAAGACAGCAAGATGGACCTCGTGATCGGCCCGATCGAGGCGGTGGACGACGCCCGCTACGGGACCAAGGCGTCCTACGGGGCGTACGTGCTCCTGAAGAACCTCCAGCGCACCGAAGAGCTCAACGCCCTTTCCTCCCGCATACAGGAGCTCCAGGACATGCTCCCCGGCGACCCCGCCGACCACGCGTTTGTCCCGGGATCCCACTCCGACATTTTCTCCTGCAACGTCCTCTACTGCAGCGGATACACCAACGCGGGCTTCAAGGTCATCGGTATCAACTTCCCCTATGACGCGAAAATCCAGGAGGAACTGGGCACCCGCACCATCATCTTCGACAACATCATCCGCGAGAAATTCAACCGGACCGTCCACCCGGTGGGCGACGCGCTGCTGGAGGCGGTCCATCAGCCCCATGTGGACGCCAGCGCGTTCTACTGGACCATCGTATTCCGCGAGATCGCGAAGGGTCTGGGCGTCAAGGAGACGGTCAATGGGAAGGGAACGGTCGCCGAGGCCCTGGGCAACGAGGCCCTGGTCCTGGAGAAGGCGAAATCCAACGTGCTGGGTGCCTGGCTGTGCGCCCAGGAAGCCGAGGCCTATCACATCTCCGCCCTCTTCCAGAAGGAGGACGTCCTCACGACCTTCGTCACCAACACCATCCGCTCCACCCGTTTCGGCGCGGCGGACCCCACGGGCATCGCCAATATCATCGTCTATAACTACCTGCTCGAAAGCAAGGCCATCACCTGGAATCCTTCCGGCCGTTACAGCATCGACTACGACAAGACCTGGAAGGCGCTGGAGACCGTCGGAGCGGAGATCCTCCGCATGCAGGCCCATGGCGACATCGACGCGGCCCGGGCCTGGATCACCAAGTACGGTGTCGCCGGCCCCGAGAGCCTGTCCGACAAGCGGGCGCTGGAAAGCGCGGGAATCCCCGTGGACATCCGTTTTA
>Ga0247609_10007724_pt1 | contig 10224 bp, 7 predicted proteins | sample 172DNAGHGlowgp2_FD_193487 | JGI IMG/M metagenome (GOLD analysis project Ga0247609, IMG submission 193487) | Sheep rumen microbial communities from Palmerston North, Manawatu-Wanganui, New Zealand - 1728 DNA GHGlow gp2 | ecosystem: Host-associated > Mammals > Digestive system > Stomach > Rumen ...
CCAAGGACATGGCGGGACGTATCTTTGGCGTCGGCTTGTTGTTTGTCGCCGTGCTGTTCGGCTTCATCCAGTATTTCATGCATTGTGGCGTCGATTCATTGGCCGATTTCTCTTTTAGAGATTATTTCGCTAATTATTTCAACTTCAAGCATGTAGGTGGCGAGTTCACACCGAAAGAGCTGTCGTTGCTTTTCTCCATCTTCGTCTTCATGCAGTTCTGGAACATCTTCAACGCAAAGGCTTATCATTCGAATCAGTCGGCGTTGAAGGGATTCCTCAACAAGGACGTGCGTAGAGGCTTTGGACTTACCTTGTTGATTATCTTCCTTGGCCAGGTGCTCATCGTCACCTTTGGTGGTGAGATGTTCAATGTGGTGCCGTTGCCGTTTGGCGACTGGGTGCGTATCATCCTTGGTACGTCGGTCATCCTTTGGGTCGGAGAGATAGTACGGTGGGCGAGAAAGATGAAAAGTGCGAAAAACAAATGATTGTCTTGATTTTGTGAAAGAAAAGTTCATATCTTTGCCGCTCCAAAACAAATAGGAGTTAGAAATGAATAAAAATTTGATTATCATTGCATTAAGCGGACTTATGGGCTTGGCTTTAGCTTCATGTTCGCATCCTTCCATCGTTGGAACGTGGGTTGAACCTGCTGCTGAAGGTAGTCTGCTGGGCGAAGTGGGCTTCACTTTGCTTGAAAATGGCGAAGTCAAATCCATCAACACGGGCTTCAGGGAATACCAGACCTGGGAGAAGGTTGGCGACAAACTGATCCTCAATGGAACGACGAATGGCACCAACCCGACAAGTTTTGCCGATACCAACAACATCATTTCGCTCAGCGATAGTCTTTTGGTCATCGGGCAGGACGGTTATTCAGTGACTTATCATAGAAAGTAATACGCTGGCTATTGGCTTCTGGTCTCTCACAGTCCCGCTTCCCAAAGTGCCATTGCCGACCTGATTTGCAATCTCTTATCGATTAGGAGTGATGCTGATAAAGACCATAAGCCTGAAACAATCAAAACTAGAATTTATAATTTAAACAATTAATAATGAAGAAATTAGCTGTCATCGCCTTCGGCGGAAACGCCCTGTTGAGAGGCGGTCAAAAAGGAACCTATAAGGAACAAATGGAGAACGTTACCGAGACGTGCCACTCGCTGCTTCCGTTCTTGAAAAACGATTATAACTTGGTCATTGGCCATGGCAATGGTCCTCAAGTGGGTAATGTGATGTTGCAGCATGAGGCCGGTCATCATCAGTTTGGTGTGCCTGGCATGCCTATCGACTTCTGCGTGGCTGAGACCCAAGGCCTCATTGGCTTCATGATTGAGATGGGCTTGGGCAAGACTTTTGCCAAGGAAGGCCTGAAACGCAATGTGGTCACGTTGGTGACGCAGGTGGTGGTTGACAAGAACGACCCGATGTTCCAGAACCCGACCAAGCCTGTCGGTCCATATTACTCCAAGGAAGAGGCCGAGAAATACGCTGCCGAGACGGGTGCCGTCTATAAGGAAGACCCCAAAGGTCGCGGCTGGCGTAAGGTGGTTGCTTCGCCGAAGCCTATCGCCATCCAGAATGTCGACTTGGTAAAGCAGCTGGCTGAACAGGGCAACATCGTCATTACCGTTGGCGGTGGTGGCATCCCCGTCATCGAAAAGCCCGACGGTAGCTTGGGTGGTGTTGAGGCCGTTATCGACAAGGATCTCGCATCGGCCATGACTGCCGTCAACATTGGTGCCGACGAGTTCTACATCCTCACCGATGTGCCGAAGGTCTACATCAACTTCCGCAAGGACAACGAGCAGGCTTTGGATACCATCACCGTTGCCGAAGCTAAGAAACATCTGGCCGATGGACAGTTCACCGAGGGCAGCATGGCCCCTAAGGTGCGTGCCGCCATCCTTTTCGTGGAAGCCACAGGTCATGAGGCCATCATTACCGAGGCTACCAGACTTGGCGACCCGACCTGCGGGACGAGAATTATTGCATAACTTGTAATATCAAGGGATTTTGGAAAACGCTATGCTGAATGCGTAGCGTTTTTCTCTATTAATATGTGTCTCTAGACGATAGCCTTCACCGTCGAGCACATGGTGCAGGTCGTCGGTGATGCCCGTGCCGCGCATTTTCACCACCGCTTCTTTTTGGGTCCAAAACAGTGTGAAGGTCTCCACCGGGTCGGCAGAGGATAGGATCCATTCGGTCTCAGTGGCATTCATTGTCTTGCGCAAGAGGGAGAGGTTGCTGCTTCGGAAACTCTCGATATCGATGCCGACAGGGGAGAAGTCGACCGCCACGGCGATGCCATTCTTGCAATGGCTGATGTTGAAAAACACCTCAGGATGGTGAACCAAGAAGGGCTTGCCGTGTTCATTGTGGACCATTTCCAGGTCGTTGATTCCCAATGGTGTCAAAAGGTCTTGCAACATCAACCAGGATTTCAAGCAAGCGAATTGGCCAAAGAGGTGCTTGTATCGCAAGGCCTCGTTGCGGCGTTGCTCATCCACTATGGGCAGCATCCGTCTTACCTCGGACTCATTGACTTGGGCCATATTGTCAAAAATGGAGACCATATTTGTTTTATCTCGATGCAAATATAGTCATTCTTTACAAATGGCCACAAAAATAATTTCGGTGACAAAATCCCCTCGTTTGTTCAGAAAAAGCACTTTCGTTTGGATAAAATGTCGAGAAGATGAAAATTAATCCTATTTTCGCAACGATTATTCAGTGGATATGGAAAAAAACAAAAACAGAAAGAAAACCGTTCAGCCATACGCTGACATACCTCCGCGCACTTTCGACCTGTTGCCGAGGTTTGTGGAGAAATATGGCAAGAAGAAAGTCATGTTTGGTTGTAAGGTCGACGGCGAATGGAAGAAATATATCAGCCGCGACTTCGTGAAGATGACCGATACCATCAGCCAAGGCTTGATTGGCTTGGGTGTGGGTAAAGGCGACCGTGTGGCCGTGGTCTCCAACAACTGTCCGCAGTGGAACATGGTGGATTTCGCTGTGCAACAGGTCGGTGCCATCTTGGTACCCATTTACCCCACGGTGCGTCAGAGCGATTTCGAGCATATCCTCAATCATGCCGACCCCAAGATCGTCTTCGTTGAAGGCGCGTTGCTTCACAATAAAATCAAGGGGGTCCTTGACGCCATGCCTGTTCGTCCGAAAGAGTTTGCCTTCAACCCCGTGGAAGGTATGATGACCTTGCGTGGTTTGATGGTCTCGGTGAAGGTAGACAAGAAAAGCCTTGCTAGACTACAGGCGGCAAAAGATGCCGTTGCCCCTGATGACGTGGCAACCATCATCTACACTTCAGGCACGCTTGGCACTCCGAAGGGGGTCATGCTGACGCATTACAACCTGATGAGTTGCGTGGCCCACTATGGTCCTCATTATCCCGTGCCTAGCTCACACAAGGTGGTGAGTTTCTTGCCACTGTCGCACATTTATGAGCGTTCTGTTTTGTTTACGCACCTCTATCTCGGCAACTCGACCTATTATGTGGAGAACTTCGGCACCATCATGCGTGACATCGCTGATATCAAGCCTGAGCATTTCACCACTGTGCCTCGTGTCGTCGAAAAGGTGTATAATGGCATCGTCCGTAAGGGAGACAAACTGAAAGGCATGAAGAAACGCATCTTTTATTGGGCTTTCCAGTTGGCCGAGCGTTACGACGAGACGGAGAAGAAAATCAATCGTGCCTATCGATTCAAATTGCATATCGCCAATAAGTTGGTGTTCAAGGATGTGAGGAAGGCGTTTGGTGGTCGCTTGGAATTCATTATTTCGGGCGGCGCCAGCTTGCAGCCTCGTTTGGTGCGCTTGTTTGCCGCCATGAACATCCCGATTGTCGAAGGCTATGGCTTGACCGAGACCTCGCCCGTGATTGCCACCAACAGCCTCGCCTTGGGTGTCATCAAGGCAGGAACGGTGGGTGTGCCTTGTAGCAGCGTGCAATTCAAGATCGACCCGGAGTCGGGAGAGATTCTCGTGAAGGGATCGCCTGTGATGAAGGGCTATTACAAAGATGAGGAACAGACCCGCATTGCCATCGACGAGGAGGGTTACTTCCATACGGGCGACATCGGTGAGTTCGATGAAGACGGCTTGTTGAAGATCACGGGGCGTATGAAGGAAATCTTCAAGGACTCGATGGGCAAGTATATATCACCTGCACTGATTGAGAACCGTTTTACGGAATCACCGTTTATCAGCAGCATCATGGTGGTGGGCGAGAACCAGAAGTTTGCAGCGGCCCTCATCGTGCCAAACTTCGAACATCTGAAGGTGTGGTGCGAGGAGAACCATATCCCTTACACCACCAATGCTGAAACTATCAAGTTGAAAGCAGTCAACGACCGTTATCGCAAGGAGGTTGACGCCTACAACCGATACTTCGGTGACTATGAGAAAATCAAGCGCTTCGAGCTTTTGGACCACGAGTGGACCATCGATGATGGCGAGATGACGCCAAGCCTCAAGATTCGCCGTAAGATCATTGCGGAGCACTATAAAGACCTTATCGACGGGATGTTTGCGGAATAAAGCTTTTTTTGCTATTTTTGCAGTCTAGAACTGGTTCTCTCTGCAAATGTTCAATGGCAAATATCTCATAATTATTGTATTGTTTGTGGCCCTACAGCTCTCTTGTGCTCATGTCAAGGGCCTTGAGGCTGCAATCGACGGGCCAGTCGAGATTCCTATGATTATGGATGGTCGCCCAAACCAAGTCATTTGGCATAAGGGCTATGCTGTGTCGTTTAATACGGACACACGGCTTCCTAATTGGGTGGCTTACGAGCTGACCCATTTAGAAGCCATTGGGACATGCAAACGCAACGGACGATTCTTTGCCGATCCTGAAGTCAAGGGGAGACAAGCCACCTATGACGATTATCGGAACACGGGCTGGGACAAAGGCCACATCGCCCCGGCTGGTGATATGAAATGGGACGAACAAGCCATGCTTGAAAGTTGTTATTTCACCAATGTTTGCCCACAGAACCATAATCTGAACGGTGGCGTATGGCGTTCTTTGGAGGAGAAGTGTCGCGATTATGCTTGCCGTTACGAAAGCGTCTATATCGCTGCCGGTCCCATCATTGGTGAGGCTCGAAACGGAACGATTGGCGATAATGAAGTCTTCATCCCCGATGCTTTTTACAAAGTGTTGTTGGTGCGCATCGACGGCCGATATGAAGGCATAGGGTTTTGTTTTGAAAACGTGGCCGGTCACAGACCTTTGAAGTCCTATGCCATGACCATCGACGAAATTGAGGCTATGACGGGCATCGATTTCTTCTTTTCTCTTCCCGACAAGCTCGAAGACGAAGTCGAGGAAAGAATAAATGAGGAGGTTTGGTTTTGATGCTTTTTGGTTTTGCTAGTTAATGATTTTGTTTGTATTTTTGCAGCAACAAAATCATTGTTATGAATTCTTTGCCCGCAATATTTTCCGACCTTGCCTTGATTTTGGTTACGGCAGGTGTCACGACAGTTCTTTTTAAATGGATGAAACAGCCCTTGGTATTGGGCTATATCATTGCAGGTCTGCTCATTGGACCTTATTTTCCTTGGTTCCCCGTCATCAACGACCATGAAAGCGTTGAGATTTGGAGTGAGATAGGTATGGTCTTCTTGCTGTTTGCCATAGGTCTGGAATTCAGTTTCAAGAAACTGAAGAAACAGGCTGGTACGGTGGGCATTACAGCACTTACCGAACTGGTCTCCATGTGTATCATCGGTTTCCTGCTCGGTAAGGTGATGGGTTGGTCGCAGATGGACAGCATCTTCCTGGGTGCCATGCTTTCCATGTCGTCTACGACCATCATCGCCAAGGCTTTCGACGACTTGAAGATGAAAGGAGAACGTTTTACGGGAAGTGTTATTGGCGTTTTGGTGGTTGAAGACCTGGCAGCCATCTTGATGATGGTGGTGCTTTCCACCATGGCGGTAAGCGCGGCCTTGGATGGAAAAGAGCTGATGATGAGCGTTGTACGACTTGTTTTCTTCCTTTTGGTGTGGTATGTCGGTGGCGTGTTTCTTATTCCAACCATCCTCAAATGGGCGCGCAAGTTCATGTCGGAAGAGACGCTGACGGTGTTTGCCGTCGGCCTGTGTTTCTTCATGGTATGGTTAGCCAACAAGGCGGGTTTCTCGTCGGCTTTGGGAGCCTTCATTATGGGTTCTATCTTAGCTGAAACGCTTGAGGCCGAGATGATTCACAAACTCACAACGCCTATCAAGAATTTGTTTGGAGCTGTGTTCTTTGTTTCGGTCGGTATGATGGTCAATCCTGCCATCTTGGTGCAATACTGGTGGCAGATTCTGGTCATCACTATCGTTGTGGTCGTGCTGAAATCGTTGAGTTCAGGTCTGGGTATGCTGTTTTCCGGCGATAACCTTCACAATGCAGTTCGAGCGGGCATGTGTTTTGGACAAATCGGCGAGTTCTCGTTCATCATTGCCACGGTGGGTATGAGTTTTGGCGTCATTGACGATTTCCTCTATCCAATCATCGTCTCTGTGTCCATCATCACCACGTTCCTCACTCCTTATTTGATTAAGGGCGGCGAGCCGCTATTCCATTGGATTGAGAAGAAAGTGCCTGATAGTTGGAAAAATGGCTTTGGAAGCCAGGAAAAAGCCGTGAAATCAACGAATGGTGAGGAAATGACGATGAAGGCTTACCTCTTGAGCCAACTCAAGAACTTGGTGCTGTATGCTTCCATCATCATCGCCTTGATGCTGATCTGCTTCTCGCTCTGTAAGGTTGTCGAAAACTATGTGCCACAGCCTATCAGCGGTTTGGTGTCGTTGTTGGTCTCGTTGGTGATCATTTCGCCTTTCCTTTGGGCGGTGGCTTTCAAGCACAGCATGAGGAACATTACGGGCAAGTTGATGGCCGACAGTGGGTTCAACAGGCATTCCATCCACTTGATCTTCATCCTCCGCATCATCATCGTATGGGGAGTGGCCGCCAATATCATCAACCATTTCTTGAATGTGGGTTTCTGGAGCTCAATGGGCCTTCACAATATGCCGTATCATCTGATAGCCTTAGGTTTGGCGGTGGTTTACGTCGTTGTGCTTCGTGTCATCACGCCTGTGATGCATTGGTATGAGCGCATCGAGAGCAAATTCTTGGAGAACATGAACAAGCGCGACACTTTGCATTCGTTTGTGCTGCCCGAGGTGCTACAGGATAATTTCACTTTGGACAAAATCCCGTTGAGCCCCAAGAGCCAGTATGCGGGTCTGCGTATCCGCGACTGCGATTTCCGTAAGGAATATAACGTCAGCGTGGTGAGTGTAGACCGTGCCGATGAAGTTATCGATTTGCCTTCCAAGGATTTGGTCCTTTTCCCGGCCGACGAGATTACCTTAATTGGCACAGAAGAACAGTTGGCCAAGGTGAGGCCATTGCTTGAGGTTGAAGACGATGTGCTCATTAAGGAACGGCCAGCCAGCGATGTGGACATCTTCAGGATTGAGGTCGACAAAGGCAATCGCCTGTTGGGCACGAGTTTGCGAGAATCGAACTTCCGTCATGGCTACAATGCCATGGTCATTGCCGTGGAGCGCGATGGCGAGTTCCTTTTGAACCCACAGGCTGATATCGTTTTCCAAGAAGGCGACACGATTTGGTTTGTGGCCTCAGAGGGGAAGGCCAAGGCTATGGCGAAACTTGTCAAGGTGGAACAATAATTCCAAAGCCTATTGGATTTGTTGGTTTAGTTTGTAATTTTGCAACCAATAAACACGACACATTTATGGAATCCCTACCTGCGCTATTTTCCGATCTTGCCTTGATTTTGGTCACAGCGGGCATCACTACAGTGATTTTCAAATGGTTGAAACAACCTGTGGTGCTGGGCTATATCATCGCTGGCTTCCTCATCGGTCCCAACTTCGAATGGTTTCCCGTCATCAACGACCACACGAGCGTGGAAACTTGGAGCGAAATCGGTATGGTGTTCATGCTTTTCGGCATCGGCTTGGAGTTCAGTTTCAAGAAGCTGAAGAAAGTGGGAGGGACGGTTGGCATCACAGCTTTGACCGAGTTGGTGACGATGTGCGTGGCGGGTTTCCTGTTAGGTAAAGTGTTGGGCTGGTCGCAGATGGACTGCATCTTCCTCGGTGCCATGCTGTCGATTTCCTCAACGACGATCATCGCCAAGGCCTTCGACGACATGAAGCTGCATCGCGAGAAATTCAGCGGCAACGTCATCGGTGAATTGGTCGTCGAAGACCTGGAGGCGGTCTTGCTGATGGTGATCCTTTCCACCTTGGCAGTAAGTAAGACCTTTGATGGCATGCAGTTGGTTACCAGTATGTTGAAGCTGGGTTTCTTCCTGTTGATATGGTTCATCGGTGGCATTTTCATCGTGCCGACCGTGTTGCGATGGTCGCGTAAGTTCATGTCAGAAGAGACCTTGACCGTTTTTGCGGTGGGCTTGTGTTTCATGATGGTCGTCTTGGCCAATGTGGCAGGCTTTTCTTCGGCTTTGGGCGCATTCATCATGGGTTCCATCTTGGCTGAAACCCTTGAGGCCGAGATGATCCACAAGGTCACCACGCCTATCAAGAATTTGTTTGGTGCTGTTTTCTTCGTCTCGGTCGGTATGTTGGTCGACCCGAAGATCTTGGTGGAATATTGGTGGCAGATTCTTGTGATTACAGGCGTGTTGCTCCTTTTCAAGCCGATGAGCAATGTTGCTGGACGATTGATAGCAGGCTTGGGCCTGAAACAAGCCATACAAGGCGGTTTCTGCTTCTGTCAGATCGGTGAGTTTTCCTTCATCATTGCCTCGTTGGGTTTGAGTTATGGCGTCATCGACGAGTTCTTGTATCCCATCATCGTCTCGGTGTCGATCATCACAACCTTCATCACGCCATACGCCATCAAGGCATCGCTTCCGACCTACCGTTGGTTGAGCGGGCATTTCCCCGAGCGATGGCTCAACCATTTGGAGAGCAACGACCGAGGCATCAAGGTGAAGAGTGGAAAGAAAGTGAGCATGGCCAGTTTTGTAGGAAGGCAGGTCAAGCATATCATCATCAATGTCGCCATTGTCATTGCGGTGCTGTTCATCTGCTTCTGGATTGGCTCTGGGGTTATGAAATATGTACATGGCATTTGGGGTGTCGCCATCAGCGCGGCCATCACTTTGGTGCTGGTTTCGCCTTTCCTGTGGGCTATCGGCTTCAGGCATACCTTGGTCAAGACCACGCACAAGCTGATGGAACACAGTCGTTTCAATAAAACGCTGATATTGAGTATATTCATCCTACGCTTCATCATTGTGTGGGTGGTGGCTACAGCCGTCATGCGACATTTCTTCAATGCTGAGTTTTGGTCGCATCTCGGCATCGGTGCCCCATATTTCCGTTTTATCAACGTTGCCATGGCATTGGTTTACACCATCTTGCTTCGTGTCATGAGTCCCGCGATGAAGTTCTACAAGCGCATTGAGGATAACTTCCAAGGCAACCTCAACAAGCGCCAGTCGACGCAGGTGTTTGCCATCCCCGAAATCTTGCAGGAGAACTGCCATTTGCAGAAGATGACGTTGAGTCCTGACAGCGAGTATTCGGGAAAACTGATCAAGGAGACCGATTTTCGCGACAACTATAACGTGAGTGTTGTCAGTGTGGAGCGTGGCAAACAGTTGTTTGAGTTGCCCAAGTCCGACTTTCAGTTGTATCCTTTCGATAAGATCACCTTTGTGGGACATGAAGACCACCTTCGGCTGCTGGTGGGCAAGGTTGAGGTCTTCGATGATACGCTCATCCAGGAGCATGAGGAGAGCGAGGTGGACCTGTTCAATGTGCAGGTGCGTCCCAATAGTCCATACGTGGGCGTTGAGCTTAGGGATTCGGGCTTGGCCGAGAATTTCGATGCCATGATCATCGCCATCGAGCGCGACGGACATTTCATCTTGAATCCATCTGCGCGTATAGCCTTCCAGGCCGATGATTTGGTGTGGTTTGTAGCACAGAAGGACAAGGCGGAGATATTGATGAATTATAATCCGGAGACAATTTCTAACTAACAATAGTCTGGCGGCTGCCACACTGTGACAGCCTTACAACTGGTAACTCCTAACTAAAATGATAGTCTGTATTGCCGAAAAGCCAAGTGTCGCTCGCGATATCGCGCATGTGTTGGGGGCCAACACCTCCCGTGAAGGTTACATGGAA
>Ga0247609_10007725_pt1 | contig 10224 bp, 7 predicted proteins | sample 172DNAGHGlowgp2_FD_193487 | JGI IMG/M metagenome (GOLD analysis project Ga0247609, IMG submission 193487) | Sheep rumen microbial communities from Palmerston North, Manawatu-Wanganui, New Zealand - 1728 DNA GHGlow gp2 | ecosystem: Host-associated > Mammals > Digestive system > Stomach > Rumen ...
GGACGCCCTGTGGCTGTACGTCAACGGCCCCATCCGCTACATTGACAAGTGCATGTCCGTCTACCGCATCCACTCCGGCAGCGCGTCCTGGAGCGCGGCGGTGGACAAGGACTACGAAAAGCTGCGCGAGTTCATCATCGGCAAGGTGGAACTGCTGCGCGCTTTCCGCCCCTGGGCACCGAAGGACCAGCTTGACGTGGTGGACCATGCGATCCTCGAAAAGGAATTTGAGCTTATGTATATTGAGGGGCGGGACGCCGACCAGCGCAAGCCGCCCTATGACGAAATTCTGGCAACAAAGCCCCTCGCTTATCGTGTGAAAAACCACATCAAGTGTCTCTTTCCCGGCATTCAGGAGCGCTACCGCAGAAAGCGCGGCTATGTGTCCCCGAAGGCAGGCGTGCTGCCCGTCAAGCCGCTTTCCCTTGATAATCCGCTCGTGATGGGTTATAATGGCAAGTTAGAAGGGGCTTACACCTCGGACGAGTGCACGGTCTCCATTCTCTGCACCGCGTATAACCACGCGGCCTTCCTGCGCGACGCGCTGGACGGCTTTGTCAACCAGCGCACCCGCTTTCCCTTTGAGGTGCTGATAAACGACGACGTGTCCACCGACGCCACCCGCGACATTATCCGCGAGTACGCCAAGAAGTACCCGGACATTATCCGCCCCTTCTATCAGGAGGAAAACCTCTACTCCCGGGGCATCGACGTGTATCAGACCGTCTTTTTCCCCAACGCGCGCGGCAAATACGTCGCCTACTGCGAGGGGGACGACTACTGGACCGACCCCACCAAGCTCCAGCGGCAGGTGGACTTTCTGGAAAGCCACCCCGGCTATACCGCCTGTGTGCACAACACCGTGCTGCATTTCTGCACGGACGGGCACAATGAGCCGCTGCTGGACCGCTTTGAGGGTGAAGTTGACTATTCAGAGATCATCTCCAGCATGGCAAACGCCTACCACACCAGCTCCCTTGTCGGGCGGCGGGACATCCTCGCCGATCCCCCTGACTTTTACCGGGTCGCAAGCGAATACGGCTTCGGCGATTACCCCGATGCCCTGTGGCTGCGCCTGCACGGCAAGATCCACTACCTTGACCGCTGCATGTCCGTCTACCGCCTCAACTCCAACGAGAGCGCATGGAGCTCCGGCGTGGCCGGGCAGTACGGAAAGCTGCGGCAATTCATCGTGGGCAAGGTGGAAATGCTGCGCGCCTTCCGCCCCTGGGCACCGGAGGAGGTGCTGCCCCTCGTGGATCGCACGATCCTGGAGCGCGAGTTTGAGCTGATGTATATTGAGGGGCGGGACGCCGAACAGCGCAAGGCTCCTTACGATAAGCTCCTCAAAGCCCAGCCGCTGAGCTATCAGGCAAAGAACCTCGTCAAATCCGCCCTCCCCGGCGTGCAGCGCCTGTACCGCAAAATGCGCGGGTACAAGGGCTGACTCATTCACTCGATCATTCGGGAGTTTCTTTACTCTTATGGATAAAAAGCAGTCCGTTATCACCAATTTCATCTGGCGGCTGATGGAGCGCGGCGGCACCTATGTGATGAATTTCATCGTGTCCGTCATCCTCGCGCGTCTGCTGGAGCCTTCGCTTTACGGCAGCATTGCGCTTGTCACCGCCATCACCGCCATTTTGCAGGTCTTTGTGGACAGCGGCATGGCAAACTCCCTGATCCAGAAGAAGGACACGGACGATCTGGATTATTCCTCCGTCTTCTACTTCAATCTGGTTTTCTGCCTGGTGTTGTATGTGGGGCTCTTCCTCGCCGCGCCCATGATCGGCCGCATCTATCACGACATGTCGCTTGTGCCCGTGGTGCGGGTGCTTGGTCTCACAATCGTGGTGTCCGGCGTGAAGAACGTGCAGCAGGCTTATGTTGCCAAGACGATGCAGTTTCGCCGCTTCTTCTTCGCCACTCTGGGCGGTACGATTTTCTCCGCCGTCGTGGGCATTGCGCTTGCCTATCTCGGCAAGGGCGTGTGGGCGCTGGTATTTCAGCAGCTTCTAAACGTGACAGTCAACACCGCGATTCTCTGGCTCACGGTGGGCTGGCGGCCCAAGCCCATTTTCTCCTGGGAAAGGCTGAAAGTGCTCATCTCCTACGGCTGGAAGCTGCTTGTCTCCCAGCTTCTGGACACGGCCTATCTCAAGCTCTATCAGTTCATCATCGGCCTGCGCTACTCCACGGCGGATCTGGCCTATTACAACAAAGGCGACCAGTTCCCCAACCTCATCATGGAGAACACCAACGCCTCCCTTGACAGTGTGCTGCTGCCGGTGCTGTCCTCCGAGCAGGACGACAAGACGCGCGTGCGGGAGATGACCCGCCGTGCCATCCGTGTGAGCACCTATGTGCTGATGCCGCTGATGGCGGGTCTCGCCGTCTGCGCAGAGCCGGTGGTGCGCCTGCTGCTCACGGAAAAGTGGCTGCCCTGCGTGCCGTATATGCAGATTTTCTGCGTGTACTACGCCTTCTGGCCCCTGCACACCGCAAACCTCAACGCCATCAAGGCCACCGGCCACAGCGGGATCTTTCTGTACCTGGAGATCATCAAAAAGGTACTGGAGACCGCCGTGCTGCTCGTCACCATGCGATACGGCGTCATGGCGATCACCTGGGGTCTGCTCTTCTCCGGCTTTGCCTCCGTCGTCATCAACGCCTGGCCGAACCGAAGGCTCTTAAACTACACCATCCTCCAGCAGCTGCGGGACGCCATGCCCGCAATGCTGCTCTCCGTCGTGATGGCCCTGGTTATTTATCCCGTGACGAAAACGGGCCTGCACGACCTTGTAAAGCTTATCATCATGGTTCCGGCGGGCGCGGCGGTCTACGTGGCAGGCTCCGTCCTGTTTAAGGTCGAGAGCTTCCGGTATATCCTGGAGATCGCGCAGAAGCTGCTGCACCGCGGAAAGGAAGAGACTGCATGAATCAGAAAAAACTGCTGCTGCTCGGCGGGTCGAGCTTTCTTCTCCCCGTGATCCGGGAGGCCCGCGCCCTCGGGCTTTATGTCATCACCTGTGACTATCTGCCCGATAACCTCGCCCATAAGCACAGCGACGAATATCGCAACGTGAGCATTCTGGATAAGGAAGCCGTTCTGGAGACCGCGCGGGAGCTTCAGATCAGCGGCGTCATGAGCTTTGCCTGTGACCCCGGTGTTGTGACCGCGGCCTATGTCGCCGAGGAGCTGGGTCTCCCCTCTCCCGGCAGCTATGAGGCCACCTGCATTTTGCAGGACAAGGGGCGTTTTCGCGCCTTTCTGCGGGAAAACGGCTTCACCGTCCCCTGGGCGAAGCGCTATACCGACAAGCGGGCGGCGCTCTCCGATGTAAGCTTCTTCACCTGGCCGGCCATTGTCAAGCCCGTGGACTGCGCGGGCAGCAAAGGCGTCACCCGCGTGGACAGCGCCTTTGCGCTGGAGGCCGCCATCGACCGTGCCCTGGAGTTCTCCCACGGCGGGGCGTTTATCATTGAACAGTTTATTCAGCAGAAGGGCTATTCCTCGGACACCGACTGCTTTGTGAGGGACGGGGAGCTCGTCTACTGCTCCTTTGACGAGCAGCGCTTTGACCGCGGCGCGGATAACCCTTACACGCCGGCAGCGTATTCCTGGCCCTCCGGTATGCCGAAGGAGATCCAGACAGAGCTTAGAAACGAACTGCAGCGGCTCATACGGCTCCTGCATATCACGACCGGCGTCTTCAACATTGAGACGCGGCAAGGCACCGACGGGCGGGCCTACATCATGGAGTGCACCCCGCGCGGCGGCGGCAACCGTCTGAGCGAGGTGCTGGAGATGGCAAGCAGCGTGAAGCTCATCCAGAACGCCGTGCGCGCTGCCGTCGGCCTCCCGACGGACGAGATGTCTGACCCCGTCTATGACGGGCACTGGGCGGAGATCATCCTGCACAGCGATATGGACGGCGCGTTTTCCGAGCTTCGGATCGACCCCGCGCTCAAAGACGCGGTGAAGGAGACCGACCTTTGGGTCAGGCCCGGCGACCGGGTCGAGCGCTTTTCCGGCGCGAACAAGGCCATCGGCACGCTGGTGCTGAACTTCCCCGACCGCGAGACCCTGGAAAAGTATATGTCCGATGATACCTGGCATCAGGTCATCGTCTCATAAATGTACAGAGAATGGAGAAAAACATACCCATGAAGAAGCTTTTAATGCTTGGCACCAGCTACGGCACCCTCCTCATGCTGGATTACGCGAAAAAACAGGGTGTCCACACCATCGTCACCGACTACCTGGAGCCTGAGCATTCTCCCGGCAAGCTGGCCGCCGATGAATACTGGATGATCAACACCGGCGATCTGGACGCGCTGGAAGCCAAATGCCGCGAGGAAGGCGTGAACGCCGTGGTCTGCGGCATCAGTGAATTCAACCTGGAAATGTGCATGGCGCTGTGCAAACGCCTGGGGCTTCCCTGCTACTGCACGCCGGAGGCCTGGCACTACTCCCGGGACAAGGTGGACTACAAGGCTCTCGCCACGTCCCTCGGTGCGCCGCTGGCAACCGATTATTTTCTCTCCGATCCCCCCACGCGCGCGGAGCTGGATCAGATCAAATATCCCGTGGTGGTAAAGCCCATCGACCTGAGCTGCAACCGCGGCATCAGCTACGTCGCCAACGAGGACGAGCTGCTGAAGGCCTGCGATTACGCCCGCTCCATGTCCAAGAGCCGCAAGCTCGTCATTGAGCGCATGCTGCACGGCGAGGAGTGGTACGGCACCTACGCGCTGGCTGACGGCAAGGTGAGCCTGCTGGGCCTTTGCGCCATGTACGCGCAGCCCGGTTATCCCAAGTTCTGCTACTCCATCACCTCCACCCTCTCCAACCATGTGGAGGACTTCTGCCGCGACATCAATCCCCACATCGAGAAGGTATTGAAGGGTGTCGGCTGCCGCGAGGGCTACGCCTGGACCCAGGCCATGCTGGATGAGGACGGGCACTTCTATATTCTTGAGATGGGCTACCGTCTGGACGGCGACATGATGTTCGTCCCCTTCAAGGATCTGCTGGGCTTCGACGTGGTCGCCTGGATCGTGGACTACGCCCTCGGCAAGAAGAACGATCCCGCCATGCTGCCCCCGTCCCAGGAGAAGGCCTTCAAACGCTGTGCCACAAGCTACATGCTCTGGACGAACGAAAAGGGCGGCACCATCGGTACCATCGAGGGGCTGGACGTGGTGCGAAGCTGGCCCGGCGTGACCGTCGACTCCCTCGCCTGTGTGGGTGATCCCATCCGCCCCTACGGCCCGCTTGGCTGCATCCTCTTCACCACGGAGAATGCGGAGGAGATGTTTGAGATGATCAAAAGGATCAACGATACCGTGCGCATCACCAATACCGACGGTGAAAACGTCCTCATTTACTACGATGATTTTGACTACCTCCGCGGTGTTTATCAGGAGGGGCTGGCCGGCAAGTAAGCGCCCCTGACCGCAGCTTTCACAGCAAGGAGGAAGTTTCATGGAGCTATTCAACAAGATTGTCTATTTTCTCGGCTCACTCACGACGGTGGTGTGCATTGTGCTCTGCCTTGTCCTCTTTTTCGCCTGCAAGAGCAGGGACAGGCAGGGCCGCCGCGTCGAGCTTGACAGCAAAACCCCCGAGGCGCCCTGGCCCCTCGGACTCTGGATCGCGGGCGTTTTTGTCGCGGGCACGGGTGTCGCGCTGATGTATGCCCCCGGCGACCTGGTAGGTTATGTGGAGGCAGGGCTCAACCCCGTGGAGTCCATCACGATGGTCGCCCTTCTCAACGGCGCGCCCGTCTGGGCCATGTATTCCATTATCGGCCTGTGGTACATGAAGCACATGGACTCGAAGATCGGCAAAATCGCCGCCATGCTCTCCACCGTGCTCGGTATGTCCATCTCCCTCTGGACGGGCATGAACACTGTCACCCGCTTCATCGGCCTTACCTTTCCGGGGCTTAAGTTCCTGCTCGCCGCCATCACGGTGCTCGTCGCCATGACCTCGGCAAGGTATAACCTGCTCAAGGGCATGTCGCGCCTTGCGTTTCTGATGTTCTTCATCGCGTTTCTCGCCGTTTTGTCCACGCCGCTGACAGACTTTCACTTCATGCCCATCACGGGCCGCATCACGAAGAATTTCTGGCGTGAGTACTTTTTCGGCGCGACGGCGGCAAGCTGGATCTTCTGGTTCCTCTCCTGGACGCCGACGGTTTCCCGCTGGCTTGCGCACATCTCCAAGGGCCGGACCATGAAGGAATATATTGCCGGCACCATGATTTTGCCGACCGTCCTTGCCTTCGTGTGGATGGCGGTGTCGTGGATGTATCAGGATGTGATCATGAGCTTCAACCTCGCCAAGAACATATCCTCCTTCATCCCCTGCGTGATCTTTATTATCTCCGGTCTTCTCTTCATGACCGGCACACTGGACTCCGACTGCAAGGTGTTTACTGAGGATCTGGAATACCTGACCAACGGCAGAATCAACCACATCTCTTCGATCCCCTATTATGGGCTTTTCGTGCTCTTTGTGTTCAGCCTCTTTATCTCCGGCATCATCCGCCAGCCCTTTGCGTTTAACGAATACTCCTCGCTGATCTTCATGCCCCTGATGCTTATGAGCATCCTTGAATGCGTGAAGATCGTCAAAAAGCGGTAAGAGACTCTGCGCTCTTACCGCGGAAAGAAGGATATCACCATGTCCGAAACCATCAATGTTACGCGCTCCGCCCTGCCCTCCTTTGAGGAATACTGTGACGAGATCCGCAGCATCTGGGACAGCCACTGGCTGACCAACATGGGCGAGAAGCACCAGGCCCTGGAAAAGGCCCTGCAGGACTATCTCGGGGTCAGGCATGTAAGTCTGCTCACAAACGGCCACCTCGCGCTGGAAAACATTCTGGAGGCCTATGACCTGCACGGGGAGATCATCACCTCCCCCTACACCTTTGCCTCCACCACGCACGCCATTGTGCGCTGCGGCTGCACGCCGGTGTTCTGCGACATCGACCCGGTGAGCTATACCATCGACCCCAATAATATTGAGGCACTGATCACGGAAAAAACCTGCGCCATTCTGCCCATCCACGTCTACGGGAACCTCTGCGACACCGAGGCGCTGGAGCGCATTGCGAAGAAGCACGGCCTCATGCTCATCTATGACGCGGCCCACGCCTTTGGGGTAAAGAAAAACGGTGTCAGCTCCGCCTGCTTCGGGGATGCGTCCATGTTCTCCTTCCACGCCACCAAGGTTTTCCACACCATCGAGGGCGGCGCTCTCTGCTACGCTGACGACAGCATTGTCCAGCGGATCTATGACCTCAAAAACTTCGGCATTCACGGGCCGGAGGAGGTTCCCTTCGTCGGCGGCAACGCGAAGATGAATGAGTTCTGCGCCGCTATGGGCCTGTGTGAGCTGCGGCATCTGGATGCCTGGATCGCCGAGCGCAGGAAGGTCGTGGAGCATTACCGCGCCCGTCTTGAGGGGGTGCCGGGTCTGAAGCTCAACGCCCCGCAGCCCGGCGTGGAATCCAACTACGCCTACTTCCCCGTGGTCTTCGACGGCTACAAGTATACCCGTGACGAGGTGTTCGACCGGCTCGGCGCGCAGAACATCGTCGCCCGCAAATATTTCTACCCCATCACCAATTCCTTTGCATGCTACCGCGGCAGGCCCGGCTTCGATCCGGACGCGACACCCATCGCCAAATTCATGGCGGAGCGCGTGCTGACGCTGCCGCTGTACCCCGATCTCAGCGCTGACGTTGTTGACCGCATCTGTGACATTATTTTAGGATAAGGAGTGCCTGCCATGTTGTTGTGGAAATGGAAAATCATCGCGCCGCTGGCTATGACGGCTGTTGGCGCTGCGGTAACGGGTATTGCGATTCTCCGGCAGAAGCTTCCGACGGAGCTTCCTGACAGCGAGAACGTGCAGGATGCCAGGCCCTCCGTGCTCAAAACCGGCAGTTACAGCTTCATCTCCGGCTTCAAGGATGCCGCGACTGTGGAGCTTCTCATCGACTACGACCCCGAAAAGTTCAGCTTTGTCGTGGTGGAGGACGAATTTCTCAACTATTCCAGCGCCTCCCACGCGGCGATCCTCTACGGTCAGGATTTCAATGTCCAGCTTGAATACGCCACCTATTATAGTGGCGAGGATTTTGCCGCCCACCGCGCCCATCTCGAGGAAAAGTACGGGACGCGCGGGGAGATCAGCTGCGGCGCGCACACGGGTCTCTGGGTGCTGGACGGCGACAACATTGCCATCCACTTCCCCATTCCGGACGACAGTCACAGCTACCTGCTCGTCACGGTGCAGAAGACGCCGGATTACGACGACGAGATCACAACGCTGCCGGACTATGCCCCGCTCAGGGAACTGCTCGGCACGATCCGCTTTGTAAGAAGCTGAAGCACATATCACACATAAGAAAGGCGTTGCCTCTCCATAGCGCTTGTCGCTATTTGGAGGCAACGCCTTTTTCACCGGGATTGACGTGCACCATGATGTGCTTGACACTGGGGAACTCCCGCTCGATGCGGTCATGCACCGCCTCGGCCACGGCATGGGCGTCATAAAGACTCATGCTGCCGTCCAGGCGGATCTCCAGATCCACATAGATGCGGTTGCCGAACTCACGGGTCTGGAGACTGTCGATGCCCTGGATCTCCGGCTGCTCCAGCACACAGTCGGCAAGGCGCTGTTCCGTTTCGCTGTCGCAGGCGCGGTCCACCATCTTCTCCGTAGCGTCCCGGAAGATATCCAGCGCGGCCTTGAGAATGAAGGCGCAGATCACAAGGCTGGCAATCGGCTCCATAATGGGATAGCCCAGCCGTGCCCCAGCAATGCCGATCAGTGCGCCGACGGAGGAAAGCGCGTCGCTGCGGTGATCCCAGGCGCTGGCCATCAGAGCCGCGGAGTCGATGAGCCTCGCGTAATGGCGGGTATACCAGTACATGATCTCCTTCACCACGATGGAAACCGCCGCCGCGATGAGCGCGGCAAGCCCCGGCACATGCTGTCCCTCGTTTCCGGCGCGGATCGCGTCCACCGCCTGCCAGCCGATCAGGATGCCGGTCAGAGCCAGCAGGATGGCGAGGATAATCGCCGCCACGCATTCAAAGCGCTCATGCCCGTAGGGGTGCTCCCGGTCCGCCGCGCGGCGGGAGAGCTTCACGCCGATGATGACGATGAAGCTGCTGAGCACATCCGAGGCAGAGTGCACCGCGTCGCTGACCATGGCCCCGGAGCGGGCCATGATGCCGACAAGAAGCTTTCCCAGCGAGAGCGCCGTGTTCACAACGATGCTGACAGCTGATACCCGCGTGGCAATTTTCTCGAAGTCCTTTTCCACGTTCAAGGCACTCGTCCTTTACAGCAGCGGCGCAATGATTTTCAGCAATGCGCCCATGATCCTGTACCCACGGTTGCCGGGATTGATCATTTCCGGGGTGACGAAGGTGCTCTTTTTCAGCGTATCCTGGAAGTCCTGCTCGATCTCGGAAATGCAGGGGACCTTGTAAAGATACGTGCCGCACTCAAAATGGTGATAGAGGCTGCGGTAGTCCAGATTGATGGTGCCCACCACGGCGCGCTCATCGTCACTGACGAAAACCTTCGCATGGACGAAGCCGGGGGTGTACTCATATATTTTCACGCCCGCGTCCGCGAGCGCGGCATAGTGGGACTTTGCCAGGGAGTAGGCCAGTTTCTTGTCCGGGATGCCGGGCAGGATCAGCTTGACATCCACACCGCGCTGGGCGGCATATTTGAGCGCTGTCTCCAGCTCACCGTCCAGGATGAGGTAGGGCGTCATGATGTGCACATAGTCCCGCGCGCGGTTGAGAAAGTCCATGTAGACGCTCTCGCCCGCCTTATCCGCATCCAGCGGGCTGTCGGCGAAGGGCATGACATAGCCCTCTGCCTCGACGCCGGGGCTTTTCAGCAGCTCAGGCGAGAAATCCGGATTCGATTCGACCAGGTTCCACATTTGCAGGAACATCAGCGTAAAGCTGGAAACGGCTTTGCCGCGCAGCATGATGGCCGTATCCTTCCAATGACCGAAGCGCACGATGCGGTTGATGTACTCGTCGGCCAGGTTTACGCCGCCGTTGAAGGCTACCTTGCCGTCGATGACCAGGATCTTGCGGTGGTCGCGGTAGTTATAATGCGTGGAGACGATCGGCGAAACGGGAGAAAACGCCTTTGCGTGGATGCCCTTTGCCTCC
>Ga0247609_10007726_pt1 | contig 10223 bp, 2 predicted proteins | sample 172DNAGHGlowgp2_FD_193487 | JGI IMG/M metagenome (GOLD analysis project Ga0247609, IMG submission 193487) | Sheep rumen microbial communities from Palmerston North, Manawatu-Wanganui, New Zealand - 1728 DNA GHGlow gp2 | ecosystem: Host-associated > Mammals > Digestive system > Stomach > Rumen ...
GATTGGGGATTGGGCCCAATCCCCAATCCCCAATCCCCAATCCCCAATCCCCAATCCCCAATCCCCATTGGCTAAAATATTAATTTAATTATTTTAATTAAATATTTTTTTGATAAAAAAATAATTTTAAAAATTAAAAAAAATAATTAATTAAAAAATAGTTTTTAAAATAATAAAAATGAATAATATTAAAATTAATTAGTCATTATTTTCTTAATTCAAAATAATAAGGATTTAAAAGAAAAATAATCTCTTTAGATAATATATCAAAGGATCTTTTGAGTCTGATTTTTTATTTTCAAGGACAGATATTATTACTATATAAATAGGGGCAAAAATTACCCATTCCCAAAACAGTGACCAAATCCATGAAAATACCAAATTTCTTTGTGTATTTAGATAAACTTCACAAAATACTACACTATAATAGAAAAAGAATATAATTATTATTAGCATCAAGATACCACCTATAAGTCTTCTTATAAACATATCTTTTTGGAAATTGTCATATCTTAAAGCAATATCATTGCTTATTATTTCTCCTTCCAATTTACAATTTCTTAATTTACTTTCAAAATCATCATGCTCTTGAAGTGATACAAGGATAACTATTTTTATAATAACTGTAAATGCAATTTGCAAAAGTATACTTAATATAATTTTATGAAATTCTTTCCTCATTGGATAATCAAAATAATGTCTTTTCTTATCATAAATTCTTTTTTCAATAAGTCCTTCATAATAAATTAAAGCATTAAATCCAAGTAAGCATATTGTATTAAAAACAAAGAACCATGAATTCATAATAAGTGGAGATATTATAGAAACCCTAAATAAAGATGATAATGGATGCAATTCTTTAAAATTTGATAAAATTCCTACTGGCAAAGTTTTATTATACTCTCCTGGAGGCTTTTCTTGAATTTCAGTTGTGCTATTATTATTTTTTTCCTTTGTTTTCAAAGAATGGTTTTTACTATCCGAATCATCATCACTATTTTTTATTTCATTATTATTATTTTGAATTTTATAAAAGAAACCATCATTGATAAGTCCTTTTCTTATTGAAACTCTTCTCAAGCTTCCACAAGTCAAAATCGTTATTCCTATTATATAAGCAATTTCTAAAATACAAATAATAAAAAATATCCAAAATGCATAATTTCTAGAGCTCATTTTTTTTTTGCATTTCATAGGTAAATTATAAACTTTATCTTGATTATCTACATAATCTTTTTGTGGAATTAAATTTAAAGTCGCATACTCAGGAGAATCAATTGAGTCATTTATTTTTCCAAAATTTTCAAATTTTTGACATAATATTTCAATATTATTAGATGCACTTTCAAAGGAATGATACCTACAAATATCACTTTTCAAAGACCATTTCTGGAAAACATATTTTTTTCTATATTTTTGAGTAAGATCATAATCAAATTCTTCACTAGTAAAGCAATTATCTGTAAAGCAATGATCGTATTTATCATAAATATTTATGTTTCTTGATTGATAATAATTTGCTAATTCAAAATTTACATTGATATTTGGAGAATAGATATAAGCATAAAAATCTTTTAAATTTTCTAAATGTACTTCTTTATTTGAAACAGAAAAATTAAATATTAAACCATCATCAGGCGAATTGAAATTAAATAATTTTCTATTAAATATTGTTAGAACAGCCATCATATTTTCTTTATTTTCACCTACATTATTTTCATTCAAATTAGTATATCCAATGATACTACTATTATATGTCATATTTTTAATATATGTTTTGAAACTACTATCAATAGCAGCTTCCCTATAAGAAATAAAACTAATTAAATTTAAGCCATCAGTTTGAATATTCATTTCAGAACCTGAATAATCCTTGTTTGCTAAATAATTTAAATAATGTGCATTTTCTAATATAAAATCCAATTTATTTCTATTTTCTTTTTCTTCTTCTAATAATCTTAATCTTTTAGCATTATTTATTTTATTTACAAGAAGATAAACTGTTATTTCAATAACATCATAAATTTGATAAGATTTATGCCTTTCATTTATTGCAGTTCTTATACAATTAATTGAAACTTCTAAAAGAGAGTTAATTTTATCATTATTTATATTTTGTGAATATGAATTGTCTTTTTCAATAAAGTAAACAATTCCTCTAATCTTAGAAATAACGACTGAATCATTTTCATCAATTCTATCATTTTTTGTCATATTTAATATATCTTCAATATTATTATTTAAATTAATCTCACTATTATTCTTTTCACAATATTTACCTGTATAGCCATCTTTACAATGACAAATAGGGAAATCATATCCAGAAAAGCTTATATGCTCGCATTTAAAAGTAGTATCATTCTTACAATAATTATATGTTATTCCATCAATTCTTTGGCATTGGGCATTTGGTCTAAGTAATAATGCCTTTTTAATTTCAGGATCATCTGGTAAATAACATACTCCATCCAATGGACTTTTTACAGTACCTTCTACGCAACCACATATAGTTTGTCCATTAACATAAGATTTTTCAGAGCAATTCATACAAAAATAATTAACTTGATCATAAATGGCATAATCTCCAGAACACCCAGAAACACATTCTCCATTTTGATACCATTTATATATTCCATTTTCCCCAAATCTTTCTAGACAAGTAATGCACCAACTTCCACTTTCCCCAAAGACTTCTACCTTAAAGTTAGGGCAAATTCTTTTTTCAATTTTTAAATATACTTTTTTAATTTTAATTATTTCTTCTCTATCTAAATCATGATCTTTTCTCCTTAATTCAGTTACATAATGGTCTGTCCTATTATCCAATTCTTTTGCTTGATAATAAATTGAGTTTGAATTTGGAGTTTTATTAAAGCTAGTATTAGTTATAGTTTCATTATCAATTTTAAAATGAAATATTTTTTCCATATCAAAATTTGAAGATTCTATGTATATTGTTGGCTTAATATAAGAAAGAGTAAAAAAAGATTCATTAATTGAATTATATATATTTAACAGAATTTTAGAATAAAGTAATTGATTTTTTCCAATTAGCAAATAAAATGTATCATTTGTTTTATATGAAAATTTATAATTAATAGCATCGCAATATAGCTTCTCAGTTAAATTATTACATTGTAATAATGAAGGATCTTCATTTGGATTTTTAGATGATTTTATATAAATATTATTTAGTTTACAAGTCACATTATTAAAAACTATATTATCTTTATAATAGAATGTCGATAGATCATTAAACGTAACAGTATTAATATTTTCAAATGTTGTGAAAACAAAATCCTTATTGATATCATTTGACTCTTTAAAAAATATTTTATTTTTTTCCCCATTATTAAGCAAATTATTATTTGTAAATGTATAACCTATTACATTATAAGGAAAAGATTCTCCTTTTATTTCTAAAATTAAATATTCATATTTAACATCATTTTTAAATTCATAATTAGGATTTGCACTTATTGAAACTAATATTTTGCTTTGAGAAGCCAATTCATAAAATATACAATTATTTGAAAAATCAGTAAAATCAAACATTTCATAATCATAATTTGTAACTAATACAATATCTTCAATAGTATAATTTGTATTATTATATTGATAACTAAAAGTATATTTTCCAACTGATAGATTTATATTAATAGATTCATTTATATTTTTAATACTATATGATCTATCAATATTTTTTGAATCTCTATAACGAGTATAATAAATTTGCTTTATAGATTCAAGATTTTCTCCTTTTAGTGTTATTTTTAAATTAGAAATGCCATCTTTTGAACCATCTCTATATGTAGAATTACTTAAAGCTATATAATGTCTATCAAAATTAAATTCTACATCTGGAGTATTAGATAAGAAATAATCATCTTTTAATATATGACAATCATTACTTTCATTATATTTACAATAATTACATTTTTTTCTGCATATTTTGTATATAGTATAATTTGTGCCATTCCTAATAAATAATTTAAATGAAATATAATTATCACTATTATAATTAGGAACAATATTTTCTTCTCCATCACTTACTTTACTTTTGTATTTATAAGTAACTTTTTCAATTTCAGAAAAGTAAAACGTTGTTTTTGACGTTTTTACATCAATTGTAATATTTTTATTTTTATCAATTTGATATGGTCTATTTATGATGAAATCAGCTTTGTATATATCTTGAGAAAGGAAAAATGGTTGATTTGTTATTTGTATTTGCTCATATTTTATACTAAAATTCCCATATTGAAAAACAGTTCCTCCAAAATCAATTAACTTATTTTTTTTATTATCATTAGATGATAAATAACATTTAAACTCATTTCTTTCTTCATTATATATATCATTTGTTCCTCTATCTTCACAAGATATATTATATTGATCATTAATATTATTTTTGAACAATACAAAATTTTTCATATTATTTATTCTGCATTTCATTTTAAATAATATATAATCTGCATCTGTATAAATAAGTTTATTGAAATCTGGATGTAATTCAATATTAGTATATCTAAAATTAAATATATAAATAGGTTGAGCTTTATCATCATTCTCTGTTAAATATAAATATAATTGATTATTTAGATTTATTTTATTTTTCACTTCTTCTGAATAATTTATTGAAAATGTTTTAGTTTTATCTTTTGTATTTATTAGAGGAGTTAAATTTATGAAATCCTCTTCATTATCTGTAATAAAACTTTGAAAATCTTCAAAATTTGTGTTAAGATTAGAAGGAATTATTGTATAACTGAAATCCTTTATTACACTATTATTTTCATTTGAAAACATACAATTCGATATATTATTTTTTAAATTCAAAATATCTGTCAAATTTTGTCTTACATAAACTGTTTCTTTTATTTTTGATTTTATGTTATCATTGTTTACTATGAATGTATAATTTCCTTCAGAGGATTGAGAAAAATTCAAATAATAATAATTTAAAGTATTATCAGCTTCTCCCCAGTACTCACCATTTTTGTAGACTGATATTGAAATTTTATTATTCACAAGTCCTCCATCAATTATTAAAGTTTGAACTTTCAAATTCTTATTATTGTTTAGTACAAAATATTTTCTTCTTAAATTAAACACTAAAATATTTATTTTTAAATCTGTTTCAAATTCTTTGCCACATCTATCAATATAAATCAATGAGTAATTATTTGCAGACTTATCTTCACTTGATAAATTAAATATTAAATTTAGGGCAGATGGTTCACCATTTATGGCTCTCTTTCCCACAGTTTTATTATTTTCTTTAATTTTAAATCCAGAAATATCTGTTAAATTAATAATTTCATTATTTTCAACTGAAATGATTACTTTGACAATTTGGTTATCTTCTGGTAATAGGTATATGAAATTTTGATTATTATTAAATCTTATTTTATATTTAGGCAATAAATTAGTTCCTAAATCTTGTAAAACAAATAAATGGTCTAAATCTCCATCTTCTGTATACAAATTCAAAAATGTAGTTTGGAGATTAATATTACTACCATTTAAGATAAATGAAATTTGATTATTTTCAGTCCTGTTTCCAATTATATCAGTATCTGGTGAAGTTAGCTTAATTTTATCTTTTAAATTTTCATTAGGAATTTCAACCAATAAAGTTATATTATTCATATTGCTATTCTGTGTTTGACATTTCTTTGAATCTTCATCTAAATGATAATAGACAAAATCTATTCTTTCATTAAAATTAGAAATACCATCATCTATATTAAGTATTATACTTCCAGGTTGATTTTCAAGAAGTGTAGAAATGTTTATAGAACATACTTCCTCTGATTCATGATTAGTAATAGTTTGATTTGAACAATCAATCAAATTTGAAATATTATAATCGTCCTTTTTTTCTTCATTACATTTTATTGTTACCAAATATTCTTCTTTTAAAGTGTTAAATGCAAACAGTTTTGGACTAATATCTATTGAACTACCATTTATTACATTATCTTTATTAAAAAAATAATATATGCTATTTCCTAAATTTTCTTCTTCTTCCCAGGTTTCAGTTCTTCTTTTTAAATAATTTAAAATTAAAACATCATTTATTCCAATATTATAGATAAATTTTATTGTGTACTCATTTTTATCTGTAATCAAATTATCTATGGAGTTTGTTATATTATTATTTACATATTTAGATTTCTGATAAGTATTTAACTCTGATATTAAAGGAAAGTAAAAATCCTTTTCTCTATTTGTTATATTAACATAGTTATCTGATTCTACTTTTTTAATATCAAAAATTGTTTCATTCAATCTTTTTGAAACAAAAGTTAGATTTAAAGTACCATCATCAATATCAGTTATATTCTTAAAATCTATTTGATAAAAATAATTTTTGAATCTATTTGCTTTGTAAAAATCACCTGATATATTGTAATACAACTGGTGATTAGTATCATCAAATTTCCAATAATTTAAATAATTTTGGATTGAAGTTGTATCGGCTTTTTTTATTATAAATGTCGATAAGTTTAAGTTGCAATAAATTTCATTAAAAACAATGGTTCTGTTAGGCTCAATTATATATTCTGGAGTTTTAATGGCAGTAAATTTAATTCCATTATCTGATTTATAAAGGTATACCTTATCATCTTCATAGCTCTCAGAAATATAAAGTTCAAATTCTACATTAATAAAAGAAGAATTTATATCTTTAAGAGTATATTTATTATTAATGCTTTCATCTTTATCTAATAGAATAAAAGGTCTTTCATCTTCATTTTTGTATTTTAAAAATACTGTTATATTTAAATTTTCATATAAATTAGAAATATCAATAGTTATATCAAATTGATAATAATAACAAATTTTTTCATCAAATAAAAAATAATTTGAATAATGTGAAACTACAACAATAGAATCATTTATTGGGATTTTAAAGCCATCAATATCATAATAACTAAATCTAATTGTTCCTAATTTTTTTATTGGATATTCGAAATAATTACAATTAGATAAATTATTTAAGGTTTCATTATCTATATTTTCAACTATAATACAACCGAATTCATTATCATCATTGCCACTTACATTAACGTATAATTTATTTTCATCATTATCATTTTTAACAAAATAATGATGACTAAAATTAAAAGTTATTTTTGGGTCGCTAACTTTAAAAGTTGGTTCATCAGGAGTAAAATCAATATTATCTTCTTCAATGATTGTATTTACATAATATCTTCCATCATCCATATCCTTTAAAATAGCTATTAATTTTTCTTTATTTGTAGTAAAAGATTCTGGAGAAGTACAATTGCTATCGTCTTTTAATTTAAAACAAATCTTTAAATTCCTATCTGTTAAATCACCATCATATGTTAAAATAATTGTACTGTTTTTGACACTACTTCTATTTATCCATTTTGGAGATACATCAGATAAACCAATACCTCTTCTAATTGTTACTCTTTTTCCATTAATAGTTAAATTTTTGTCACATTTACTTTTATAAATGATTGAATAATCGCCATTTTTTTCATCTCCATAATTAATAATTATATCTTTTAAGTCACAAGAAAGGGTACCATTTCTATTATTTATGCAAATATTATCTGTTTGAGGCAACAAAATTTCTTCTCCATTGCCATCTTTTTTCAATATTATTTCCTTCAAAACAGCTATTCCATTACTATCATCAGAGGAAGTTATATTTAGATATTGCTTTGAATTATTATGTGAATATAAAATTACATATTGTTTATCAAATGTTTCACTGTTAGGATTTATATAAAAAAATAAATGTTTATTATCAACTGGATTATAGTCATAAGAATAACTTAATGGTGGAATTAAACTATACAGAGAAAAAATTCCACTATTTAATGATATTGTTGAATATGTATATTTATAAACTATATTAGAGTTTATGCTTTTACCTGAATATGAAGATTTTAATATTTTTGATGTTGTATCATTAAAATATAGCATATGGTCATACTCCATTTCTTCTATCCATTCCATTGTAATTTCTAATGGTTGGTTTTTTTCTTTATCATAGCATCTTTGAAAATTAGAATTATATAATATATAAAATAATTCTCTTTTTTGATCATTATGTGATATATAAATTTTTCCTGGTTCATCTTGTTCTCCTAAATTAATAGTTATTTCGTAGTCATAATAATTACCATTTTTTTTTAAATAACTGGAGCTAAAAGAAAGATAAGAAAGATAAGAAATAGAAAGTGGATTTATATTATTATATCTAAAAGACAATATAAATGAAACTTCATTTGTAAAATCAGCTCTATTGATATATATAGCATCATTTTTTAATAAATAATCATGAAAATATAAATAAAATTGTTGTATTTCATTATTTGATACATCTATATCATATTCAGGATAAATATTAAAGACATATGATGAAGATTCATTTGTCTTAGAAAAATTCAAAACTAGTCTATTATCTTTAATTGTAAAGTTATCTTTGAATAACTCTATTGAATTATCTTTATCTGGCTCTTTATAATATTTTATTTTATTAATCTCATCTAAAGGAATTTCATATGAAAGATCATAATTTATTTCTTCAATTCCAGATCCAGTAAAAAAATATTTTTTTTTTGGGTTTTTCAAGACCAAATCATTTGCATATATAAAAATAGTTTCATTGTGTTGATAAGTCCCAGTTTCGTTTATATATGATAAATTATATTTTCCATAATGGCCTTTAAACTCTTCAAGATTAATTTGAAATTCAATTTTTCTTTTCAGATTTTTATCTTGCTCTTCTTCTACTTTAGATATAAATTGTTTAAAAAAACTTTGATTATTTACTTGTGTAAGAATAATAGATTTTCCTGTTCTATTTGGTATATTATCATTAAAGAGTATTATAAAAGATATAAAAGATATATTATCAGGTTTTTCTGTGTTTGTGTTTATCTTAATAATAAGTGGATCAACCGTTTCTACTTCCATAAAATCATTTGGACTGCATCTTTTGATTAATTCTAAAAAAAGTAAGAATAAAGCCAACAATAAATTATCACAAAATTTGAATTTCATTTTTATTTAAATATTAAATTTTAATTAATTTAAAAAAGGAGTATAAATATTAGGATATTATTTATTATTCAAAATGGGGATTGGGGATTGGGGATTGGGGATTGGGGATTGGGGATTGGGGATTGGGGTTTGGGGATTGGGGATTGGGCCCAATCCCCAATCCCCAATCCCCAATCCCCAATCCCCAATCCCCAATCCCCATTTGTAAAAATATCAATTATTTTATATTTAAAATTAATTTAATAATATTTATTATTCAAATAATCTTTTAATTTTATTATTTATAAGTAAAAAATTATGGAAAAAGAAGAGAAAGAAAAAGAAAATGATGATAAAACCCAAAAAAATGAAGATGAGCAAAATAAAAATGTAGAGGATAAAAAAGAAGAAACAAATAATAAGCCATCAGAAGAAGAAAAAAAAGAAGAAACAGAGAAAGAAAAAGAAGAATCAAATCAAAATTCATCTGAGAACACTAAAGAAAATTCAGGTGAATATGTTGAATCTTCTGAACCATTTATGCAAGTGATCACAAAGGAATTAATTACTTGCTTAAATGATCCTGATAATAGAAAATGTTTTGACTGTGGAGCAAGTCCAACAAACTGGATCTGTGTAAATAATGGAATATTTCTATGTAGCAAATGTGCCGGGGAACACAGGGGCTATGGGGCAATTATCAGTAATTTGAAATTTATAATGTTAGATAAATTAAATGAATTTCAAATTGAATTAATGAAAAGAGGAGGCAATAAAAAGCTGGATCAATTATTAGAAGAATATAAGATTGATAAAAATAAAATAGATAAACTAATATTATATAGTACTAGATTGCTTGAATATCATAGAGATTATTTATATAATAAAATTGCAGGAAAAGATGATCCAAAGCCTCCATCAAAATTTGATTCTAATAAAGTCATGAGTAATTTCAAAGATAACCCAAGACCTCCATTAGAAAAAGTTAAAACAAAAGATGAAATATTTAAAGAAAGTGATAATAAACAAAATAAAGATAAAAAAGGAAATTGTAAAGTTCAATAAATTAAATATATATTTAATTTAAATTAATGATTTAAGATTTCCATTTTTCATTAAATTTAGTATTTAAATTTTATTTTATGAATAATAAAAAATTAAATAATTGGTTAATAAATGAGATAAATGGG
>Ga0247609_10007727_pt1 | contig 10223 bp, 4 predicted proteins | sample 172DNAGHGlowgp2_FD_193487 | JGI IMG/M metagenome (GOLD analysis project Ga0247609, IMG submission 193487) | Sheep rumen microbial communities from Palmerston North, Manawatu-Wanganui, New Zealand - 1728 DNA GHGlow gp2 | ecosystem: Host-associated > Mammals > Digestive system > Stomach > Rumen ...
GATGCCCAGATTTTTTGCGACTCCGCTGGCGATCAGCGGCCATACCTTGCCAATATCGCCTACGATCGGAATACTGCCTTCATGACGCGCAAAAGCCGACATTTCCATACGGAAGGGAATCTTTGCGGCTTTCGTCTTGGGCAGGCCTTTGTCGATCGCTTCCTGCACCGTCTTGTTCAATTCTACGGCGCGCCGCAGGTTGCTGTCCAGATCGATACGGATCAGGTTCTTGTTCCGGAGGTTATAGGTTGCCTGTCCCGACCACCATGCCCAGATTCCGTGGCCTGTATAGCATTCAAAGGGTCCGTCATGGATCTCCTGGGTCAGAGCCACTGCGCTTTCAATAATTACATCGCAATCCGCCAGCATTCTGGAGATTCGCATGGAGCGCTGGGAAACCGGGATGGAATCGCCAATCGACATTCCTACGGCGCCCCCGCCGATCATCTGGGGAATGGTCACAAGGACCGGAACATTCCTTTTTGCCGCCGCGCCCAGCATGGTATGCTCATCGCAGCCCCAGCCGGCCACCGTTTCAAAGGGCAGACCGTACATTCTTGCAAGCCCCATCACTTCATGGGCAACCCGCTCTGTCCGAAGACCCATCGGATATGCCATGTTGCCGGCGGCTTTAATGATTTCGTTTTGTTTGGGCAACTTGCTGCCGCGTTCCAGCAGGTCGTCGTCCAACGGCATTTCACGTTTCAATGCGGCGATTTCTTCATCGCTCATACAGGTAAATTCAAAGACGTCTCCCCGCGGCATTTTATCCATGTCCATCCCCAGCGCCTGGGCATCAACACGGAATACGCGGTCTAACGAACCTGCCATTTCGTGCGCGATGACAGCCGAGCTCGTCGAAACAGCGTCAACGATCCCGACCCGGATCAGTTCGGCGATCAGGGTAGTCACGCCCTCATGGATGTTCGGGCCGCTTCCCGTTACCACCATTACTTTTCCGCCGCGTTTTTTTACGTCCGTTATTTTCTGGATGGCGGAAGACACCGCCTGCTGCGAACTTTCGTCCAGCGATGCCCAAAAAGCTTCCAGATGCGGAACCCCAAATAAGTTTGACATAATAGTACCCCCTCAAAATAATAATATCATTTTACGAAAGCCTTTATATGTTTCTATGCCTTCGCAATAACCGATATCCTGTATCATCGTTTCACTGCGCCTTCTTTACATCATTATACTGTACGGCTGCGGGTACAGCAGGCTGCATCCGCATCACGCACGGTTACATTATACTATAAATGAGGCTCAATTTCAAATAAATTCAACGCTTTCCGCCTCAGGAACGTATGATTTTATCTACAGCGATGGTTTTTTGCTCTTTGTCCAGATATAACACCTTCTGATGATATTTGCTTAACGTGCTCCGATGGCCTACGCTGACCAGCGTCGTCTCCGGCGCGTCGGTCATCAGCAGGGTGTAGACCTTGGCTTCCGTTTCCTCATCCAGCGCGGAAGACGCTTCATCCAGGAACAGCCACAGAGGCTTGTAGATCAGGGCGCGGACAAAGGCCAGCCGCTGCTGTTCCCCGATGGAAAGCACATGGCTCCAGTCCGCTTCCATATACAGCTTGTCATACAGATACCCGATGCAGCAGACTTCCATCAGCTGTTTCAACTCTTCATCCGTACGGCTTTCCGTGCCGGGATACAGCAGGGATTCCTTTAAGGTGCCCAGGGGCAGATACGGACGCTGGGGAATGAACATGATCCGGTCATCCGAAGGAATCTCCAACGTGCCTTTCGCATAAGGCCAGATGCCTGCCAGCACACGAAGCAGCGTACTCTTGCCGCTGCCGGACAGTCCTTTGATAAGCACATTAGTTCCCGGTTGCAGTGTAAAGGATACCTGATGCAAGATGGAGGAACCGTCCGGCAGGTCCACGTCCATTTCCCGGGCAATAATATCGGCGCCAACGCTTTCCCTGCGCTGCAGATCTTTCTGGGCGCTTTCCTGCTTCACCTGCCGCATGTGCAGGCCGAAGCCAGTGAGACGTTCTACCACTGCCTGCCATTCCGCGATAGACGAATACATATCCACAAAATAGGACAAGCTTTCCTGTACCCGGCCAAAGGCGCTGGAAATCTGCATCAGTCCCCCCAGTGTGATCTCTTTGGCCAGATACCGGGGCATGGCCACTACCAGCGGAAAGATGATGGCGATCTGGGAGTACCAGCTGTTCAGCCAGGTGAGCTGCTTCTGCTTTTTAATGATATTCCAGAAGTTTTCCAACAGCAGGGAAAACCGCTTTTTAAACACGCTTCCTTCGTGGCCCTCGCCGCTGTAAAAGGCAACGCTTTCCGCATTTTCACGCATACGCATCATGGCAAAACGGAAATCCGCTTCGTATTTCTGCTGTACAAAGTTCAACCCTACCAGCTTATTCCCCACCTTATAGGTCAGCCAGGTTCCCGCAATGGAATACAGCAGCGCCGTCCATACCAGATAGCCAGGGATATGGATATCCATGCCGGCCACCTTGAACTGCAACGGGCCGGACAGATTGTACAGGATCACAACAAAGGACGCAAACGTGGTAAAGGCTTTCAAAATCCCGATGCCAAACCGCAGGGTGTATTCCACAAACATCCGGACGTCCTCGCTGATACGCTGGTCCGGGTTGTCCGTTGCCGTTCCGAACATCTGCAGCCGGTAATAGGTCTTATGCTCCAGCCATTCGTCAATGTACTGATTCGTCAGCCAGCGGCGCCAGTTGATGATCAGGATCTGCTGCAGGTAAAAGGCGTACACAGCCAGAATGATATAAATAAAGGCCAGCCAGCTGAAATGGAACAGCTCGGCAAAGATCTTGTCCTTTTCATAATTCTGCAGCGCACTGTAAAATATGTTGTACCACTGGTTCAGCTGCACCAGCATAAAGACCACGCCCAGTGTCAGCGCAACAATTGCAAACAGCAGCAGGTACGCTTTCTTTTTCTCTTCGCTCTGCCAGTATGACCTGGTCAGCGCCCACACGTTTTTCAGGAAGCGGACGCTGTCATCCATCTTTTTCATAGAATAACACCTTCATCAGTATTTACGGGACCGCTGCTTTAGGAAGCGGCAGGATTCCATACGCGATTCAGACATCATGAAAAAAGCAGGACACATATTACTGCCTTTTCCATTCTCAAACATACATTACTATTTTATAAAAAAGCAAAACGTCTGGCAAGTCTTTACGACCTGCCAGACGTTAAGATTTACGAAATTTTCACATCCTGCCCCGTTGTTTAAAAATCGGGTGTTCCGTCTTTGTGTTTGCCGCGGCTGAAGAACCGTTCCACCACAACAAACAGTACCGGAATCAGGAAAATGCCCACAAAGGTATTGAAGGTCATGCCGCCTACTACCGCATTACCCATGGACACACGGGAACCGGCGCCGGGGCCGGTGGCAATGGCCAGAGGCAGACAGCCCAGAATGAAGGCAAAGGATGTCATCAGGATGGGGCGGAGACGAAGGTGAGCCGCATTGATAGCCGCTGTCACTACGTCCTGGCCGTTTTCCAGATTCATCTTGGCGTATTCCACGATCAGGATCGCATTCTTAGCCGCCAGACCAATCAGCATAATCATGGCGACCTGCATATAAATGTCGTTCTGCTGTCCCCGCAGGAACTGGGATCCAAGACATCCCATGACTGCCGGAGGTACCGACAGCAATACGGCGATGGGGATGGTCCAGCTCTCATACAGGGCGCACAGCACCAGGAACACGAACACCAGGGAAATGGCGTAGAGGCCGTATGCCTGGTTGCCTGCTTCCCGTTCGTCGCGGCTCTGGTCGGTCCACTCATAAGTGTACGTGGTGGGCAGCACCTCGTGGGCTACTTCTTCCAGGGCCGCCATAGCCTGGCCGGTAGAATAGCCGTCCGCCGGGGAACCGGCGATCTTGAAGGCGCTGGCGCCGTTAAACCGGGTAATGGAAGGAACCGTCATTTCCGGTTCTACGGAAACCAGGGAATCCAGCGGAACCATGTCGCCGTTGTTACTGCGGACAAAGAAGAACTTCATATTGTTCACATCATCGCGATACTGGGGCTGGGCCTGCATGACTACCTTCCAGGTACGGCCGAAGTTATTGAAGTCGTTCACTTCCATACCGCCCAGGAATGTCTGCAACGTGGTGAACACGCTGGCTACCGGAACATTCAGGGACTCTGCCTTTTCACGGTTCACGTTAAACTTATAACCGGGGGTATCCGTATTGAATGTGGTATAGGCTACGCCCACTTCCGGACGCTGATTGGCTTTCATAACAAACTGGCGGGCATATTCATTCATCTGGTCAATAGAGTCTCCGCCCAGGTTCATGATGTACATGCTGAGGGAACCCGTGCTGGACAGGCCAGGCAGGGCCGGCTCGTTAAAGGCCATGATGTTCATTTCCGGCGTCTGGGCAGCCAGGGCGTAGGTCCGCTGGATCAGCTCAAAAGAACTGGTTGACCGCTTGTCGTAATCTTCCATCATGACCGGGATAATACCGGCGCTGGATTTAGGCGCCATGCTCAGCACGTCGAACCCGTTTACAGGCATGACATATTTAACGCCCGGCAGTTCCGCCAACTTCTTTGAGAACTCTTCCATCTGCTTCATGCCCCGGTTAGAAGAAGCCCCTTCCGGAAGGTTATACGATACCAGGTACATGCCCTGGTCTTCATCCGGCACATAGCCGCTGGGGGTTATTTTAAACAGGAGCCCGGTCAGGATACAGATCACCAGGAGGCCGCACATCATCAGCTTGGAATAACGGATGCATTTACCCACCTGGTTCGTATATTTAGCCAGGGTATTGGCATACCATACATTAAAGCGGTAGATGATCTTGCCGACCAGCCCTTTGTTCCCCTCTTCGCTGGCTGCGCTTGCATGGGGTTTCAGCAACATAGCGCAAAGGGCCGGGGTCAGGGACAAGGCCACGACGGCAGACAGCATCATGGAAACAGAAATAGTCAGGGCGAACTGCTTATACAGCTGGCCCGTGGAACCGCTCATAAAGGAGATGGGCACGAATACCGCAGCCAGTACGCAGGCAATGGCCACTACAGGGCCGGACACTTCCTTCATGGCCCGGTAGGTCGCTTCTTTCGGGCTCAACCCGGTTTCCTGGATATGATGCTCAACAGCCTCCACTACCACGATGGCGTCGTCCACTACCAGGCCGATGGCCAGGATCATGGCAAACATGGACAGGGTGTTGATGGAAAAGCCCAGTAATACGAAGGCGCCAAAGGTGCCGATCAGGGACACCGGGACCGCCAGCATGGGAACCAGGGTGGCCCGCATATTGCCTAAGAAGATATACACTACAATCAGCACCAGGACCAGCGCTTCAAAGAAGGTGTGAGCCACCTTCTCCAGCGATTCCCGGATGAACTGCGTCTTATCCATGGCGATGATCAGTTTCATATCCGGAGGGAAGCGGGTCTCCGCATCTTCCAGTACTTTTCGGATCTCAGATACCGTGTCGATAGCATTGGCATCGGTCGTCAGGGATATCGGATAAATGACAGAATCGCCGCCTTCGCCTTTATCCAGGAACAGGGAAGAAGGCGTATCCATACGCTCGCCTTCATAAATGTCGGCGATATCTTTCAGTTTCATAATCTGCCCGTTAGCCGCCCGGACAATAATGTTGCCGAATTCCTCCGGGGTTTTCAGTCGGCCCTGGGCGCTGGCGGAATATTTCATTTCCTGGTCGCTGGTCGTGGGTTTGGAACCGATGGAGCCGACCGGCGCCTGGATGTTCTGGTTCTGGATCGCGGCTGCAATATCAGAAGCCGTCAGTCCCAACTGGGCCATCAGGTCCGGTTTTACTTCCACGCGCATGGAATATTCCGGGCCGTATTCGCCGACGGAGGAAACGCCTTTGACGCGCTTGATGGGATCGACGACGTTGGAAGCCCCATAGGCTTTCAGGAACATGCCGTCATACGTCTTGTTAGGCGATGTCAGCGCAAAATACATAATGGTCTGGGACGACATCTTAGCCGTGGTGATACCGTACTGGGCAACCTCGGTAGGCATGGAAGCCTTGGCCTGGTCCACGCGGTTCTGCACTTCTACGGACGCGATATCGCCGTTTTTTTCCAGGTTAAAGTTGACGTCCAGCACGTAACGGCCGGTATTGGTAGAAGTGGAACGCATGTCCCGCATGTTTTCAACGCCGTTGACCTTCTGTTCAATGGCCTGGGCAATAGATTCTTCTACCGTGGAAGCATTGGCGCCCACATAGTTGGTCTCTACTTCTATCTGGGGTTTTGTAATATTGGGATATTGTGCAATAGGCAGGCTGAACCCGGCAATAACGCCTGCAAAGACGATGATCAGGGACAGGGCTATTGCAAATATCGGCCTGTCGATAAAGAACTTAGCCACTTGGGTTACCTCCTACTGTTTGCTTTCGTTGCTCAGGTCGGCTTCCGTCATAGCGGCAGGTTTTACTTCAGACCCTTTATTAACTTTCTGTATGCCTTCCACTACCAGGGTCTCGTCCCCGTTCAGGCCGCTTTCTACCAGCCACAGCTTGCCAACCCTGGCGCCCAGCGTAACCTCTTTCATATCCACCTTATTGTCGCTGCCTACTGTAAATACGAATTTCTTGTACAGCATCTCTTTCACTGCGCGCTGGGGGATCAGCATCGCGTTCTTTATGGTCCCGGCATTGGCCTGCAGGCGGGCGAACATACCCGGCATCAGCATATTGTTATCGTTGCTGAACCGCGCTTTTAATGTTAACGCACCGGTACCGCTGCCGATCTCCCGGTCTACCTGGTCCACCACGCCGGCGCCGGTATAGACGCTGCCGTCAGACAGGACCAGTTTCAGGTCTTCCAGCGCTTTGGCGCCGGAATCGGAATGGGCTTTGGAAAGCTGCAGGTACTCGTTCTCGGACATGCTGAATTTGATCCGGACCGGATTAGTGTTGCTCATGGTGGCCAGCACGGTCTGCCCTGCGGCCACATAGTTTCCTACGGCCAGGTCGCTGGTACTGATCCTGCCGGAGAACGGAGCCTTCACGTCCGTATCGCCCATATTGATCTGGGCGTTTTCCAGGATGGCTTCCTGAGCCGCCACCTGCGCTCTGGCAGAATCCCGCTGGGCCACGGCCAGATCGTACTGCTGCTTGGACACCGCATTCTGCTCATACAGCTTGGCATACCGTTCCGCATCGGCGTTCAGCCGGTTATATTCTGTCCGGGCAGCCGTCAGGCCTGCCTGGGCGTTCAGCACATTGGCTTTATAGGTGCGCTGGTCAATGGTGAACAGCACCTGTCCCGCTTCCACCCAGTCGCCGCCGTTGAAGTTCTTGCTGGTAATCTTGCCGGATACGTTGGCCGTCAGCTTTGCTTCCTGCTGCGCTTCTACAAAACCGGTAAATTCATGCACATTGGGCGTATCCCTTTTAATCACCTGCATGGTCTTGACCGGCACGACAGCCGCCGCTTTCTGCTGCGCCTGCTTGTTTCCGCAGCCTGCAAAAACCAGCAGCCCGGATACCGCCAGGGCTACCGCCAGGCTCTTTCCCCATTTTCCATGGAAATTACATAACATAAATTGATCCTCCCCGAAATCTACAGCCTTATATATCACTTTTGACAATCTGCAAAAATAATACACATGCCGATACTTTTCCATTTTCAGCATGTGTAATATTATAATAGAAAACAAGTCAAAACGCAACCCGGATAAAACGGGTTTTTATTCAGTTTTCTTCACTTTTCTTCCACATTCTTCATTTTTCTTCCAAAACTGACTGGCCAGTCAGTTTTTTCGATATTCTTTGCTTTCGCCTGCCGACAGCCACAGAAAACGCCGCTCTGTCCGTTTGAAGACAGCCGCAGGACAACGTGCCTCCCCGCCTGCAAATCTCCTGCCCGGCTCCTTATTTTTCAACCACTTTCTTATCTTTTAAAAACGGCGCCATATCTTCCGCGGTGATCATGGTCATATGGATTTTATCTTCATCCTGGAAATGTTCCGCCAGCAGCCGGTCCTGCAATATATAATACTTACCGGTAAAATGCCAGAAGGCCGGTTTTTCCGTAACAAAGGCATCCTTCGGCCGCCCTGCCAGGTTCAGTACTTTAATGAAATCCGGATTTTTTGTATGGAACATATCCGCCATCTTCAGCATCGCGCCGTTGCGCATATCGATATTGTACAAGTCACGGATCACCTCTCCGTCCCGGTTCCGCCTCCCCAATTCAAGGCTCAGCAGATTCGGTCCGGCAAACTTGACCTGAAACGCCCTTTCATCTTCCTCGGGCGCTTTTTCGAACCAGTCTGCCAGTGTCTTATTGATCTTATTCTGCAGATCCGGCTTTTCTTCAATGGCTATTACCGGGCGACAGATGCTGCGATCTCCGATAAAAGCCCGGCGGGGATACAGCTTCCAGTTCCCGGCGCCTTCTGCTCTGTCTTCTCCTGCATTCTCCGCCTGGTCGTCGCGAGTATCTACCAGCGTTACTTCCTCCGGGATCCACCGCCCTTCTTTCTGCACCCAGCGGACGGCCAGCCGCCCCAAAAGATCCCGCCGGTTGGCCGCCAGGATATTCTGTTCCGTAAACAGCCGGTCAGCCAGCCGCGTCAGCGAAACCACTTCCGTCACCTGCGGACGCAGATAGGGTTTTGCGATGCTCCCATCCTCACGGTACAGGTGCAGCAGGTTGTCAGCCTTCCCGGAAAACGAAACTGTCTTTTCCCCGTCGTTTGCATCTTTCAGTTTGCACTCTACGGTAAAGGTGTAACCGGGCCGGTATTCCGCCTTAGCGGTAATCCCCAAGGCGTCTGCCCCGGAAAAGACCTCCCGTACTTTCTTTCGGTCAGAAAAATCTACGATCCGGCATCCGACGGCTGCATTTTTTCCGCCTTTGGCAGCCATCAGCAGAATCTGGTCGTGAGACTTGTCCGTGATTTCCGTTTTCTCCTTCTCCACGCCAGACACTTTTTCCGTCGCCTTTTTTAGTTCTGCAAGAAGCGCCTCAATCTGTTTATCCGTATCGTCTTTTTTCTTCCCTGCAGTCTTTCCTTCTGTTGCGGATTGCAATTCTGCCTGATCCGGCGCCGGTCCTTCTTTCAATGGCTTGGCTGTTTTCTCTTCCGCATTCAGCTCTTTCTGATTAATCTGCTGCGTTTTCTCTCCAGCCTTTGCCGCTTCTCTGGCAGCTTTGCTTTTTTCGTTTTTCCCTGTCGGCAGCGTTTCCAGCAGACAGTAATATCCTCCGTCCAGATCCGGCTTCCAGGCCGTCGTCATTTTTCCGGCGGAGTCTTTCACCACTATCCATAGATTGGAATAATAGTTGCTTCCGGTCATCTTTTTATCGCCTGTCAGCTCCACCGTCTTTTTTACCCCGCTGCCATCCACGTCGGCTTCAATTTTTGCCAGCAGCGCGGCCTGAGCGCTAGAAAACGGCGCCGCCATCAGTATCAGCGCGCTTAACCCGGTAATCATCTGTTTCAGCATAATATCTCCATTCTGCCGCGGCAGATCCTGCGGCATATACAAAATCAACGCATTTCTATTTCTGTTTGCCCGGCGCATAGTCCGGCGGAACAGCCGTCAGCCATTGCCGGACTTTCTCATTTTCCCGGAACAGGTGTGCGTCAAACCACATATAGTAGAAACGCTCCGCGGAAATGATATTGTATCCGTCCTGCGCATGGTCTGTCGTATCGTAAGGATCCGCCATGATCAGCACGTCATCTGACCCATTCCCGGTGCCCATGGTATCGTGGCCTATGATCACCCGCCAGTGTCCGCCCCAGTCCACGTTTTCCACCATGATGGGGATGCCCTGCTTCAGGTTATCATCCACAAATGCCAGAAAGTCCTTATAGGTTTTGGATGAGCCGTCTTTCAGGGAGTTCTTCACCTTCCATCCCTTTTGTTCAAAGTACCGGCTCATGCCCCGGGTGTTGGTACCGGGATCCTTCATATTGGCCGGGTGCGTCCCCATGATCTTTGCCATTTCCATTTCCGAATCCGGAACTTCTCCCAGAAAATGCCGCACTACGGTCAGCGCCGCCGCCGGGCCGCAGGTGTATCCCGTATGTTGCTGATACGTCCGGTATTTTTCCAAAATCAGCAGGCTGCCACCGGACTTCATATTATATATATCCGCCTTTTTAAAATACGGCGAATCCTTAACATCAGCCTTTCCCTGTTTCGCTGCGGAGCCGCCGTCGTCCTTTTGCAGCAAAAG
>Ga0247609_10007729_pt1 | contig 10223 bp, 8 predicted proteins | sample 172DNAGHGlowgp2_FD_193487 | JGI IMG/M metagenome (GOLD analysis project Ga0247609, IMG submission 193487) | Sheep rumen microbial communities from Palmerston North, Manawatu-Wanganui, New Zealand - 1728 DNA GHGlow gp2 | ecosystem: Host-associated > Mammals > Digestive system > Stomach > Rumen ...
TTGCCGTTAGGCATAACAACGATCATAGGTTGAGCCAGTCCCTTCTCAATCAGGTTGTCCAGGATCTGTGCGGTACGGCCCATAGATGTCCAGGCTTCCTCATCACCGCCTGCACCATGAAGCAGGTAGAGAACCGGGTATTTCTTGCCGCTGGTCTCATATCCGTAGGGAGTATAGACGGTCACACGGCGGTTAATACCCAGAATCTTGCTGTCATACCAGCGGTATGATACGGTACCGCGCTGATTAGCCTCAAAATAGTTCTCCGAGCGCTCTCCGGGCACCATCAGCATATTCAGGTAACGGGTTCCGTCACGCTGTACCATATAGTTCTGCGGATCGTTCACCGATACGCCGTCGACTACAAAATTATAGGTGTAGATCTCAGGTGAAGGAGTATCAATCGTCACTTCCCATACACCGTTCTGACCTTTTTGCATAGGCTGGCTGCCATTCTCCATCCAATTGCCCTGCAGACTCACCTGTGTAGCATAATTGGCGTTGAGACGGAAAGTCACCTTTTCACCATTGATTTCGGGTGATTTCACCTGCTGTCTGCCACGACTGAAATTGTTAAGCTCCTGAGCTAATGCCGGAGCAGCTAGAAACGTCACCAAAGTGACCAATGTCAGAATCTTTTTCATAAGCTTGATATTTGGTTATTTATTATCTGGAATATGCTTGATTACACGGCACGGATTACCTACCGCCACGCAGTCTGACGGGATATCACGAACAACCACGCTCCCCGCTCCTATCACGGTACGGTCTCCTATCGTAACACCGGGACATATGGTGGAATGGCCGCCTATCCAGCACCTCTCACCTATATGAACAGGACGGCAGTTCTCCCACTCGTCACGTTCTGCGGCCTTGACAGGATGCTCGGCAGTGTAAATCTCCACGCCGGGAGCTATCAGGGTTCCTTTTCCAATATATACTCCACCGCCATCCAGTATAGTACATCCAAAATTTATGAATACCCCCTCACCTGCATATATCAGATTCCCGTAATCACAATAAAACGGAGGTTCCACATATACATCGGGAGCCGAATTGGGCAATAATTCACGGGTTATGGCAGACATCGTGTCATCATGATACTCTGTTATATTGAGGCGACGCAAAAGTTTCTTAACCTCATCACGCCATGCATACATCTCCGGTGTATGCGCATCATAAGGCTTTCCGCTCATCATGCGCTTCAGTTCATCCTGCAATACTGGATTCTGTTCCAGTTCTTCTTTTCTGGTCATTCGGTCAATAATTGATTACAAATACGCAAACCTACACAAAAAAAACGGTATTATTTGATTCATTGCCGTTAAAACAATACATTTGGAAAATAAACAGACAACCCCGTTTAACCAGACCATCCATTGTTGCATAATAATAGTGTGCAACAAATAACAATAAGCCCTGCCTATAGTACGTTATTATATTGATATGAGAATACTTGCAAACATAGCAAAAGGTTGTTTGTTCCTTATACTGACAGCAGTGTCGCCGGTATCAAAGGCTCAATGGTTCGGAAGTACAACCGACAGGATAAACACCCTGCGCATGATTGTAGACAACGATTGGGAAAAGCCTCCCGTTGTGGATATGGCATCCGATGCAATCATAGAGTTTTCGTTTGACGAGATGTCACACGAGTACCACCGCTTTACCTACCACATACAGCATTGTGATGCCCAATGGCAACCTTCCGATATCCTTGAGTCAGATTATCTTGACGGATTCAACGATGAAACCATAGATGACTGGGAAAACTCCATCAACACCACATTTGACTACACACACTATCGTCTTACAATACCAAACAATGAGGTAAGACTTAAATTATCAGGCAACTACAGGCTCTCAATACGCGAAGATGACCATGAGGTGGCATACTTCAGGTTCTGTTTATCGGAAGGGAAAGATCTTTTATCCTGCACTATTAGCGGCAATACCGATATTGACGCACATGATTCGCACCAGCAACTCGACCTTACCGTAAACTACGGCAGTCTTACTGTAAGGGATCCTTCTAAGGAACTGTATACGGTTGTAATGCAGAACCGCAGGACTGACAATCAGGTCCGGAACCCCGCTCCCTCCTATGATGCCGGAAGCAAACTCACATACGAGCATTGCCGTGAACTCATTTTTACGGCAGGCAATGAGTTCCGCCGCTTCGAGGTGGTCAACATGTATGACTATTTCATGAATGTGGACCGTCTCAGTTTCCATGACCCGTTCTATCATGCCACACTTATGCAAGATACACGCCGACATGCCTACAAATATGATTTTGACCACAACGGCCGTTATCTTGTTCGCTATAACCAGGCAACTGACAGCGATACCGAAGCCGATTACCTGTTTGTACACTTTAATCTTGCAAGCGAACGGCTTACAGGCGGCAAGCTCTATGTTTCCGGTCATTTCAGCGGGGGAAACCTTACCTCACGCTATGAGATGAAATATAATGAGACCGAGAACAGCTATCAGGCTACCATACTGCTCAAGATGGGAGCATATGATTACCAATACATATGGGTACCGGACGGAGAAACAAACGGCCGGACAAAACCAGCCGAAGGAGACTGGTACGAAACAAAGAACGAATATCTTATCCTGCTATACTATCGCCAGCGTGGCTCACGCTATGATCGCCTTATGAGCACGCTTCAGCCGGAATGACCCCATAGCGCATCCATGCGCTCCCTGATTCGCTGCTCCTGAGCGTTATCCTGAGGCTCCCAAAAGTGCGAATCCATGATTTCATCGGGAAGATACTGCTGTTTTACAAAGTTGCCCTTATAATCGTGGGCATATTTGTAGTTATCACCGTAACCCAGCTCCTTCATAAGTGATGTAGGAGCATTCCTGAGATGCAACGGTACAGGAAGGTTGCCAGTCTCTTCAACCTTACCCAAAGCATTTGCTATACCCATATATGCAGAGTTGCTTTTGGGGCTGGTTGCAAGATACACCGTTGCTTCGGCAAGAGGAATACGTCCTTCGGGCCAACCAATCTTCATGACGGCATCAAACGCGGCATTTGCAATAAGCAGGGCGTTCGGATTAGCCAGGCCCACATCCTCGGACGCTGATATCACCAGACGGCGGGCTATGAAAGCGGGATCCTCACCGGCCTGAACCATACGTGCCAGCCAATAGAGAGCGGCATCGGGATCACTTCCGCGGATGGATTTGATGAATGCCGATATAATGTCATAGTGCATCTCTCCGTCCTTATCATATGCCAACGGATTCTGCTGCAGACGCTCATTCACGATCTCATCGGTGATTATCACCTTATCTGAGCCGTCTGCCTCAACTACAAGTTCCAGTATATTGAGCAGTTTACGGGCATCACCTCCCGAGAAACGCAATATGGCGGTTGTCTCCTTAAGCTCTATATCACGCTGACTGAGCAGTGTATCTGTCTTAATGGCGCGGTCCAGAAGTCTGAGGAGGTCATCCTTTTCGAGTGAGTTGAGCACATATACCTGCATGCGCGACAGCAGCGGACGTATCACCTCGAACGACGGATTCTCTGTAGTGGCACCTATCAGTGTTATATCGCCACGCTCAACCGCGCCCAACAATGAATCCTGCTGAGCCTTGTTGAAACGGTGGATCTCGTCGATAAAAAGGATTGGACTGCCTTTGGTGCGGAAAAGTGGATTGCTCCGTGCCCGGTCAATGACTTCCCTCACCTCCTTGACTCCGGCTGTCACTGCGCTCAAGGTGCTGAACGGCAGTTCAAGTTTGGTTGCAACTATCTGCGCCAGAGTTGTCTTTCCCGTCCCAGGAGGGCCCCACAGTATAAAAGAAGAGAGCCTGCCTGAATCAATCATACGGCGCAACACGGCACCTGGACCGACCAGATGGGTCTGTCCTACATAATCGTCAAGAGACCTGGGTCTCATCCTTTCGGCTAGCGGCTGCATATCCTACAAGACACAAATATAACAGAGTTTGTACAATGAGAAAATTCTCAACTTAGGTTTGGGTCCAAGCAAGTTCTTCTCCATACTTTTCTGGAAAAACGCCCAGATAAACCTGAAAAGCCATTTTACCCGGAACTTTAGCACCTTTCGGTAATGAGTGAGCAGTTTTGAGCTCTCTCCGATATCATACTTATGATCAAAAGCGTTGAGTACGGCCTGACGCGTCTTGTTTAGGTAGGTGGGACTGTCATCCAATCCCATATGGGCAAGGGGATTGTCTATATGCAGTATGCTTACACCGCGGGCTTCCAGCTCATGCCCAAACTGCACGTCCTCATATCCGTAACGTACATAAGACTCATCAAACCTGATACTCATGAATACATCCCTGTCAATCAGGAATGAGAACGATGTGAACCTCAGATAAGGATTCTGGCTCCTGAAACCAGCCGAACGCTCATATGCAGCATTTTTTTCATACAGATAACGGAGTTCCATTCCTTTCATTGGTATCTCATCGGGATGCGTCAGGCCACCGCATACTACTGATGCGCGCCCTGATGCCTCCATATATTTCTTAAGGAACTGTTTGTCCTTTACCTCTGCATCACAATCCAGAAACAGCAGTTTTTCATATTTGGACTGGTCTGCCAGGAAGTTACGGATAGCGGCACGTCCTATGTTATGCTGGAGTCCGATATAACGGCAGTTCTCATGTGTTTCGGCCACCAGACGGCTTTTTGCCTGAAGATCCTTGTCTGTTGAGCAGTCATCAGCCACGATTATCTCATATGGAATGTCTAACGTCAGGCCCTGAAAGTGCAGGTCCCTGACCAATCTGGTGCAGTCCCAGTTGTAAACCGGAATAAGTATCGATAAAGCTTCCATATAAAGTAACCGACGTTTTGCAAAAGTAATTATTTTTGTGGAGCAGAAAACAATCATAGCAATGAATGTTGGACAAAAAACAGTTAACAGGCAGAAGGAGATTTACAAAGTGACTCTGCTGGGCGGAGCGGTCAATGTCGTGCTTCTGGTATTCAAGTTCGTTGCCGGCATCCTGGGGCATAGCGCCGCAATGGTGGCCGATGCCATTCACTCCCTTTCGGATTTCATTACGGACCTGATTGTATTGGTGTTTGTGTACATAAGCGGAAAGCCGCAGGACAAGACACATGACTACGGTCACGGCAAATATGAGACTCTGGCACTTATATTCATAGGCTTAGCCCTGCTGGCAGTTGCTGTTGGGATATTCACTAGCGGCACACAGAAGATTATTTCCTGGTATAATGGCGAACAGCTGGCTGCCCCCGGTATCCTGGCATTATGGGCCGCGCTGATCTCAATCCTGCTCAAGGAGCTGACCTACCGTTATACCATACACAAGGCCAGACAATTGGATTCAACGTCCATGGAGGCCAACGCCTGGCATCACCGAAGTGACGCCCTGTCATCCATAGGAACCGCCGTAGGCATAGGCGGAGCCTTATTGCTGGGCAAACGCTGGACCGTTCTTGACCCGTTGGCTTCGTTGGTTGTAGGCGCATTCATAGTCAAGGTGTCTTTTGACCTGATAAGCAAAGGCATGAGTGAACTGATGGAGAAATCCCTGCCAGATGATGTGGAGGATGAGATAATGCGCATAGCTGCATCCGAACCCGACGTGATTGAACCGCATGACCTTAAGACCCGACGCATCGGCAACCGATATGCCATTGAACTCCATATACTGATGGACGGAAACATCACCTTGACCAAGGCGCATGACCATGCTGATTCAATTGAGGAGCAACTTAAGCGGAAATTCGGGGAGAACACCCATGTGGCCATACACATGGAACCCAAGGAGACCGAAAGCCCTACATGACCTGACTCCCGTACAGGGCAAAGTCACCGCGTGCGGGGTCTTCAGGCCAGATTTCAATCATTTTACCGGTAATTTCAATACTTGTCTTAAGGTCGGCACTACGTCTTGATGTAAGTCCCAAAGACCTGGCCACGGTATATACATGAGTGTCCACCGGTACCAGAAGCTGCGTCGGAGATACCCTGTTCCATATTCCAAAATCCACAGGACTTCCCTTGCGCACCATCCACCTGAGGAACATGTACAGTCTCTTGTTGGCCGATGTGCTACCTGCCACGGGAATACCGTTAACCCCTTCAAACTCACTGCACAGTCTGACAACACCATTATCAAGCGGCTCACCGGGAACGAACAGTTCTTCAAGGCTCTCAAAACGCGAATAAACATCTGCCAGTCTCCGGCAAAGCGCGATGAAATCGGCCCATTTGTAAAACCTGTACAGACAGCCCTCATTTTTCAGACTGCGCCAGGATCCGGATACTACGAACCTGTACGGACCACCAGCCCCGTCCATAATCCGGTGAAGCCTTTCCAACACTTCCAGAAACACCTTGCGGCTGCCGTATGCCATCCATGCCGAGATGAACGCCGATACCTCAATATCCCGTGCTTTTCCGTACCTGTGAGGGAAACGTATGGGATCTCCTTCTATGAAAGACGGACATTCATACTTGTCGGCGGCCGTCTTTAGCCGTGAAATAATATTGTAATCCATATTGGAAGGCCTGCTTATTGGTTGCAGTCGCAAATATACTTACCTTTGCTGTATAAAACCTCTGTTATGAAAAAGATTCTGTCTTTGATCATCATGGTTTCTGTCATGATTTCATGTCAGGACCAGCAGGATGACGGGATTATCATTCAAGAACCCGAATACCAGATACTGAGAATCTCTGACAACGGAGCCATCCAATGCGTATATTCATATCCTTCCGTAGATGAAAACGGTAATGAAATCATGCTTTCAGCGGCACTGGTTGCCTGGAAACCGGCCCAAAAGAACAGTTCGGGAACCATAAAATCCGTTATTATCGGCTGCCACATCACCATTACATCCGACAAGCAGTGCCCCACCTCTGTAAACAGCAGTCCTACGAAAGGAGACGCCTTGATTATGTCCTCATTTCCCACTCAGGCCTCCATTCCTGAACTCAGACAGAGTATTGTAATCATGCCTGATTATGAAGGCTATGGCATAACAAGAGACCGTGTCCATCCCTATCTTGTCCAGGAACTTACAGCCCGACAGGTTGCCGATGCTGCAAAATACGGTCTGCAACTCTACAAGAGCCTTGACAATGCCCAACCGCTTGCAAAAGACTGGAAAACCATTAGCATGGGATTCTCACAGGGAGGTGCAGTTGCACTTGCAACCCATAAGTACATTGAGCAGCATGCTTTGGACAAGGAGTTGCATTTTGCCGGCAGTTTCTGCGGAGACGGTCCATATGACCTTATGCAAACTATCAGTTACTACTTTGAGGACGATGGCCATTCATTCGATGTTGAGACTCGTCACAAGCGTGGCACCACTCCCGAGCCGCTTTTCATCCCTCTTCTTGTAAAAGGTATTCTCAACTCTGATTCCCTCATGAATAAGCATAAAGTCAGCGACTATCTGAGCAAACAATTCCTGGATACAGGTATTATGGATTGGATTGAAGACAAGGAACTCAACACTGATCAGATAAGGGAAAATTTCTATAAAATCTGTGTTAACGGACTGACTGCATCCGACGGTACATACTACTCTCCGGAGCAGATGCACGAACTGTTCCCTGAATACTCCCACATTAAAAGCCTGTTGGGAACTGACTTCCATGTTTCGGCAGACCTGTCACGAATGTTCACACCTGATTTTATGGATTTCTGGAACGGCGAAGCCCAGCCACCTGTCAAGGAAGGAAATCCGTATTACGATATGGCAACGGCTCTTGTCAGGAACTCACTTGTCCAAGGGTGGAATGTCAGGCACAGGATTGTATTTGTCCATTCCAAATATGATACCACGGTGCCATTCAGCAATTACCAGGAGTTTTCGGACCATCACCCTGAAGCTCAGATCAGGTTCATCCCATATGGCAAGGAGGACCATAAGATAACCGGAACCAAACTATTCATATCGCTTTTAAGTTCGACATTCCATGATGACTTTACATGGCTTTTTACCGGAAAACAGTAATTTTGCAATCTAAAAACAAACAGATACACTATGGCAGAAAACAGTATAGTTGAGAACAGTGAGAAAAAGAGTCTGAACTTCATTGAGGAGATGGTTGAGAAGGACCTGGCTCAAGGTAAGAACGGAGGCCGCGTACAGACCCGTTTCCCGCCGGAACCCAACGGTTACCTTCACATAGGTCATGCCAAGGCCATATGTCTGGATTTCGGTATGGCCGAGAAGCATGGAGGTATATGCAACCTGCGTTTTGATGACACCAATCCCACCAAGGAGGATACCGAGTACGTTGATGCCATCAAAGAGGATATAGAGTGGCTGGGATTCCACTGGGCAAACGAGTTCTATGCATCAGACTATTTCCAGCAGCTGTGGGATTTTGCAGTTGACCTTATAAAGGAGGGCAAGGCCTATATTGACGAGCAGGATCAGGAGACCATCCTTTCGCAGAAAGGAACCCCCACCCAGCCGGGCATCAACAGCCCTTACCGCGACCGCCCCATACAGGAAAACCTGGACCTGTTCTACAAGATGAACAGCGGTGAGCTTGAAGAGGGCTCCATGGTATTGCGTGCCAAGATTGACATGGCTCACAACAACATGCTGTTCCGAGACCCCATCATATACCGCATAGTCAAGACTCCGCATCACCGCACCGGCACCAAGTGGAAAGCATACCCCATGTATGATTTTGCACATGGTCAGAGTGACTATTTTGAGGGTGTAACCCACTCTCTCTGCACGTTGGAGTTCGTACCTCACCGTCCTCTCTATGACCTGTTCATTGACTGGCTCAAGAAAGGACAGGACCTGGACGATAACCGCCCGCGCCAGACAGAATTCAACAAGCTCAACCTCAATTACACACTATTGAGCAAGCGTAACCTCCTTGCTCTGGTTCAGAATGGTATGGTATCCGGTTGGGACGACCCCCGCATGCCGACCATCTGCGGTTACCGCCGCCGCGGTTACACACCTGAATCCATCCGCATGTTCGTAGATCGCATAGGATACACCAAGTTCGATGCACTTAATGACATGGCCCTGATGGAGTCTGCCATCCGCGAGGACCTGAACCGCCGCGCCACCCGTGTATCGGCCGTAATCAACCCGGTCAAGCTAATTGTGACCAACTATCCGGAGGGTAAGACCGAAGAGCTGGATGCCATAAACAACCCGGAGGATCCTGAGGCCGGTTCACATAAGATTACTTTCAGCCGTGAACTATGGATTGAACGTGAAGACTTCATGGAGGATGCCCCAGCCAAGTATTTCCGTCTGAGCCAAGGCCGGGAAGTACGTCTCAAGAGTGCATACATCGTTTTGTGTACAGGCTGCAAGAAAGCCAACGACGGAACCATCGAGGAGGTTTACTGTGAATACGTTCCGAACACCAAGACCGGAGAGTCAGATTGTAACCGCAAATGCAAAGGAACCATTCATTGGGTAAGTGCAGCCCACGCAGTAAAAGCTGAGGTACGTCTGTACGACCGTCTGTGGAAAGTTGAGAATCCCCGTGATGAACTGGCCCGTCTTCGTGAGGAGGGAATGGATGTAATAGATGCCTTAAAACAGATGAAGAACCCTGATTCACTTGAAATCAGGGAGAACTGTTACGTTGAGAAATATCTGGCCGACACCAAGCCCATGGATCATTTCCAGTTCCAGCGCATCGGTTATTTCTGTACTGACAAGGATTCCACTCCGGAACACCTTATTTTCAACCGCACAGTATCACTCAAGGATACTTGGAGTAAGGTTAAGGACAAAGCATAACCACAAAGTCAGGATGAAGGACGATTCGGCATCATATTATGACAGTCAGGAATTCACAGACCTTCTTGCCTCATATGAAAATATGATGTCCGAAGGCGGCTCTGTCTATTTTGACAGTATGGACATTGCCAATATAGCCGAATACTATACCATATCCGGTGATCTTGAAAAATCCGATGCCGCTGTAGAATACGGTCTGAATCTCCATCCGTCAGACCCCGACATACTGATAGCAAAGGCCAACAACCTGCTTATCCGCGGACATAGGGAGGAAGCTGCAGTAATTGCCGAATCCATCGATGATCCGGACAATCAGGAACTGCTTTACCTCAAAGGAGAACTGGCCATTGCAGCCGAAGACCCTCAAACCGCTGACTTTTACTTTACTCAGGCTGTTGAATTGAGCGACCATGACCCAGGCATGCTCAACGACATCATCGTCAAATTCATGGAC
>Ga0247609_10007731_pt1 | contig 10222 bp, 10 predicted proteins | sample 172DNAGHGlowgp2_FD_193487 | JGI IMG/M metagenome (GOLD analysis project Ga0247609, IMG submission 193487) | Sheep rumen microbial communities from Palmerston North, Manawatu-Wanganui, New Zealand - 1728 DNA GHGlow gp2 | ecosystem: Host-associated > Mammals > Digestive system > Stomach > Rumen ...
ACAAGCATTTCAACATCCTTGTTCCTATCGTTTTCTTTTGCCAAGAAACTTCTCCAATAGGAAGCAATGGCATCTTTACCTCTAATGGTCCTATCGTCGTAAAGCACCAAAGAAACTTCCTCGTCCAAAAGCTTTTCAAATTCCGAGAATTCTTTTGTTATCAACGCCGTTCCCAATGCCATGGCTGCTGATTTATGATCCGAATCCGGCAGGTCTTCTTGAAGATCCAGGGTGCATACTGCGTCTTTTTCAGGCTCGTCTTTCAACAAGCCGGACAAGAAGCTCAAGTCATGCTCTATCTTTGGCTTGGAAGATTTGCCACGCAGCTTTTCCACCAAAGTCCTATATATATCTATTGCCATATTGGATTTATTTGTGGGTTGGCTATAATGATTTAATATAGATTTTGATTCATTTTTCCACTAATTTGTCTTTATAAGCAGGCAACAATTCCTCAAACTTTTTGCGTGAGCCCTTTGGTATTATTATTGCTCTTAAGAGGTCACAACCATTGAAAGCCATTATATTTTCATGTCCCCCCGAAGCTTTTTCGTGAAATTCGTATTGCTTACAAGCTTGTCCAATCTGCTTCTTATCCTATCATTGATACGCTTTTTGTCGTGTAGGATTCTAACCGCTTTAGGTGATAAATAATAATACACCCTGACAAAACAGCGTCCCCAAAATGATTTCAGCAAATACTCATCTCTATATTGACGCAGTATCATCACCTTCGGATGGTCATAATCACCATAAACCATCGTTGCAATATAGCAACCCTCGGATGATTTTTTGCTCGACGAGGATGAATAACTTCTAGTTGATGGGGTAGAAGAATAGCGCGGTGGTGTAGCAACACGGGAATAAGAGCCGGATGAAAACGAACTATAGGTATTTACCGCATCCAATTTCTTGGGGTTATTTACTATTGGTCCATCTGGAAGGACTCGGATACTTTGAATCCTATCTATCTTGAAATGCCTGTCTTCACCACGTAAATGGCAGAAACCACTAATATGGTCGTTCTCGTAGCCATAATCCTCATAGTCGTTACAATACGAAATGTTGCTGACACGCCTTCTTGATCGTGTTCCGTCGTATTTGACATACTCGATTTCAATGTCCCTGCCAGTTCTAATGGCTCTATCTATTTCGGTACGGATTGACATAACATTGTGAACATGCTAAAACCCAGTGATTGTTTCAGCGGAAGGATTATCCCGATGCTTGGCCCAATTTTTCAACACCAATTCCTTACTAGTATTGGCATAACAATAAACACACTGATGAAGACACGTGTTGTATTGTCCAATATCTTTACTAATCATGCAACCACAAACCTTACGCTGGCCTTTGTCTTTCAGTTTTTCAGGAGTCAGTGCTGGTTGAGTGAAATCTAAACCAAACAATGGGCTGGGCATTTCACCGTAGCACAAATAGTACAATAATTCTTTGTCATCAGGCCAAAGCTTTTTCATCAGTTCGCCATCAATGCATCGGTTATGCTTGATGCCATAATCATCAAGGTTGATTTGCTCACCACACGTAGCAAGCTCAACATCCCAGCCTTCCTTTGCCCAACGATCCCTGCATTTAGCAAGTCCATCCGCAATCTCGTTCATTTGTTGTTGGGTCAGTTCAGACTGTTCTATGGTCTCTTTGGAGAATTGATTTGTTTCCTTTACGAGATTGTTTTGAACCTTACGATAGCCATTGATATCAATATAACTGAAAACAAGCTTGTCTGTAAGTCCTTTCAGCTTATTGCCCACATTCCATATCTTGATGAGCAAATCACGGGGGGACAATTGTGGAGTTACTATCAATGGGTCGAAACGCCATATCACTCGTTCTTTGCCAATCATCTCCGACAACTGTCGAAATGTTTCTATTCTTTGTTCAACATTTGGAACATTGGGTTCAAAACCATCGGCCACATAGTCGTTTAACGTAAATTGAAAATAATAATGTATACCACGTTCATCCAATTCGTGCAGATAGGGGATAAGTGGTTGGGGATTTTTAGTCCAAAACACTATTACCTTAGCGTTTTGAAAAGAGATATACATCGGTTGTTGGTTGAATGGATTTTTCCATACAACATAACCTTCTCTCAATCGGTTGATGAACCAATCTGCATAAAAGGCGGGAATATCTGTACTTCTGCTCGCAGATATGATGGCTGGGGCAATCGCTTCAACTTGTGTACCCTCATTAGTTTTAATCAAAATAGTTTGAGTCATAAAACAAACCTAAAACATCATAAATTCTTTTTGATCGAAAATCTCCGACTTAGAATAGCCCAAAGGAATAAAAATACCGTATAATGCGTTTACGGCATTCCTGTTCACTTCTGCTCCGTCTTTATATCTGATGGTTAAATGAACTACTATTTCTAATAGAAATTTCATGTCTGACAAAAGAATATCTAAGATTTTTCTATTTTCAATAGAAGATAATAGTTTATAAATATCATCTGGAGATTGAATATGTTTCCATGCATCACCAGATGAAATATCTAATATTCCACTCTTGATTTTTAGAAGTCCTTTTGAAAGTTCCCCCCAATCTGAATCTTCTAAAATAAACGATTTTGCGAACATTTCCATCGTTGCTAGTATCGCACCTCTTTGATCATCTTCCAAAGTGGAATATAAAAAAGCATGCTCTTCTATATCATGTTGTTGAAAAGGATACCCATTTTCATACAACTCTTCAATGTTTACAACCACTTCTACGTTTTGCTTCTTTTTACTTTTAAATATGTTGAATATTGACATAATGGATATAGTTTGTTCTGATTAAATTAAGTCGTTCAAAGACAATGATTCCACACCTTTATTCAATGCTTTTGCCTGTTTTTCTTTTACAAATGTATGATCGTTTGCATTTGGTACAACAACGACAGCCTTATTCCAATGGCCATAATTCGTCAAAATAATTTCATTAATGCCATCATCGTTTCCACTGTAACCAATCATTATCAATTTTTGAGATTGTACTAGTGATGTCTCAAATAAAGAGAGAAGATGTGATATGTATATATTATTGTATTCTTTGAGTTTCGCAGTCGTTCCAGTCAAGAAATAAGGAAGTATCTCAAAGATTGTATCATCAGACATCATGAAAGGGTCTCCATTGACGACTTTGGCATAACGATAATCATTATTATCTTTTTCCATATACTTGTATAAATCAATGCTACCATGTAGCTTGTATAGATTTACATTCCCTTTTTCATGCATATCAGTTTTTACATCGTAAAAGAGATGTTTCCCAATCTTTTTAGCATTGTTATAGTCAAATCCATCATCAAATTTAATGCCCCAAGTCTGTAGAAGCTGTTCTACTAACAAGTCGTGATTTAGCGTAAAAATATCAATATGATTGCCGCATAAATAAAGATTGTTTACAATAGAAGCAAAATTATCGTAATCATCTATTTTTTTTACATTAGATAGAATTTTACGAATTATGCTTTGATATGTATTGATACAAGACTCAACGATTTCCTTATAATTCTTCATCAATTCATAACTCCAACCACTTATTAGCGAATCCTTCAAAGATTGACTGCTACCTTCGTTCCAGTAATTGTTTACATTTTCAGATATAAACTTGCTCAAACAAGTAGTGCATAACATTCCATCTTTTTCTGATAAAAGACGGTCAAAGAAATCTTCGTAATTGATTTCATTTTCATTCGGGAAAGATTTTAATACATTCCAGAAAGGAAACAACCACCAGTCTGTATAAGGTTTTTCCATAACACTTGACGAACTGAACTCATATTCAAGTTTGGAATAATAATGTTTCAAAATCTTACTCCAAAGATTTTTCGCAGTGGGCAATCCTGCTGGCACAGAAAAACCAGAGCCCAAAAGAAACGCTATATGTTTGTCAGTGTTACTCATGTGATATGGTTTAGACAATCAATTTATGCTTTAGTTCTTTTTCAAATTCATCAGCAATCTCTTGCGTGAAATAGCCTTTTAACGCCTGATAGCTAGATGTGCTTTCTCCTCTTCCTTCCTTTTTGCAAAGATTAATGAAGTACTTGATGAGTTCGTCCTTTTTATCAGGGTACTTTTTGTAAGCGATTTTCCACCAATAGACTAATTGCTCCTTTTTTTCTGCATCCAACCCTCTTGAGCAATCAAGCTGCGTGATTAGTAATTCGTCGTCAAACAACTCATTCTCAACGATGGGATTGATCTCTAAAACAGACATGATTTTTTCAACGGTCTTTTTTCCGATGCCATTGACTTTGCTTACCTCATTAAGAAACATGGTGGGATTATCTTTCCACCTCACATACAACTCGGCAACAATGTTGGTTTTATCCTTTTTGATTCCACATTTAGATTTTTCCAACTTCAAGATTGTTTCTTTGACTAAATCCACAGGCTCCTCCTTTACTTGCTCTTTAGTTTCAAGAGAGAGAGTCTTCATATTCTCATTGTAGCAGTTCAAAGGCTCTCCGTGTAACTGTCCATAAAACTCTTGATAAACATCCCAAACATAGTTTTTGTCTTGACCATAAAGAACATCGGTAAAATCTCTTGTCAGATTCGCAAAACCGTTCAGTGCTCCATAAAACGCAAAGGCCAACTTGTAATCATTCATTTCCTTGCTTTGCATGAAGGAAAGCATTTTTTCCCAGTCATCACCAGCAATTAGCACTGCCGCAATTGAGGATAATAAACCATTATTCCATTCATGCTTGAATTCCTCTCCAGCAATATGTCGACGCAAATCATTCAAATAAACCCTTGTCTGACAATTCTCCCATGAATCCTGATAGACTTCTTTCGCTTTTAGAGTAAGGTTTTTAGCAAGTTCTTCTTTGTAAGTGCTAATTTTACCATGGGTGTTTTTGTCTGAGAGTATCTCGTTTATCCATGAGATACACAGACGATTATCCATTTCATCAATAAGGTTTGAATTCTTAAGCGAATACAAATTGTTGTCCATTACCACAACCTCGCTATCAGCAGGGTTCAGCAGACGTTTTTTACTCCACATCTGCCTTTTGGCGTTATCAATTTTCTGTTTAATCCAAATGATAGCTTGATTCTCCTTTTCGTCTTTTTCAGATGCGTATTGCAAACAGGACAGCCATGCGTTTTTGTCTTCGTTTTGCAAAGAGCCTCTACGGAAGAACACACTTGCCAATGCCCAAATCCTCTTGGCTTTGCTCATGGCATCTAATGCCGGAGAATTTATTATCTCATACAAACTCTTAAAATCAGAGTTCTGCTCGGTTATGTAATCAAATAATAACTCTAGCCTTTCATTTTGATAAGCTGTTGGACGTTTCTCAAAACTCGACAATATAGCGGCAAAGATGTTATGAATCTCCTTGAGGACATTCAAATACTTCACCGAATCTAAACCAGAAGATAAAATGGAGCCAATGTAATAACCATACAATAGGCCTTTCATCTTGTTGATTCTTATATCTTTCTCTATTTCAAACTCATTTAACTCACAAAGTTCATTAGACGAAATGAGTTTGTAACAATTGGCTGGTTTTAGCACGACTTGTATTTGCCTGGCATAAAGTCGAATCAGTTTTGTTTCCAAGCTTGATTCAGACATTGATAATGCTATTGTTCTGTCTTTTTCATTGAAAAACAAAAAACTCGTAGTCCTTGGGGTAAAATAAATTGTATGGTCACTATACCAGAAACCATCCGCTTGTTTGAGTTGCGCCTCATCAAGCATCACCTCAATCAATAATGGATGATCTTCGATGTCACTTTTAGGGCGATCAAAATAGCATAGGTTATCAAACAACACAATTGCATTGTTGAACGGATTCTCGGGAATCGTTGCCCAACGGGAATAACCAAATCCTCGTTTGTCGTAATACGCCTTCGGCGATATGCTTTCACTCGACAGAATATTATTGAAATTCAATGTCGAAGTCGGTATATAGAACTTTTTCATATTATATATCCTCCACAATGTCTGTTATGCTTGTTTTATATAATGTTGGAGGTACCTCTCTTAAAGGAGAGGGCAAACTACCACTATACATAACATATAGATTGCGATATGTTCGAGTCATAGCAACATAGAGTGCCTTTTGTTCAGATTCTCGCCTCGCTGGATTCAGTGGCGCTATTCCAGGAAGAAACACATTTTCAAATTGCAAGCCCTTGGCACTGTGATATGTCATAACTTTCGGATTATCAGTTGTAAAATCTAGATTCTCCTCGGTCTTACTTTTTAATTCATGGTGGATATTATACTTATTCAGCATCTCAGATATTCTATCAACATCTTCATTAAAAGGAACCAGTATTCCAACATCTGAAACGGAATTGTTTTTTATCATTCCAGCAATTGATCTGATTTGTTCTTCCAAAGTATTGTACTTCACGAAACGAGGAATAGAGTTTTCTGGACTCTTGTATATATTCTCATTGAAAGGCGGCAAACCGATGCCAATGTGTTGAACCACTTTCGCAACAGGAAGCGGCAACCTGTAATTATGGCACAGGTTGAATATTTCAAAATCTTTGTTGTCTGGTACAATAGAACTTATCCTATTAACTGGCATTGTTACTTTGGGTGTTCCATCCCGCTTGGGAATACCATTATAAATTGATTGCGCAGTGTCACCAAAAAAGAAGAAATGTTTGTTAGCAGCACTTATGAAACCTTGGATTTCTTCTTTATCAAAATCTTGGATTTCATCAACTATGATATAATCTGTTTTGGGATAACCGGCTTCACTAAATTTCCAATGATAAGTGAAAGGAGTCCTCAAATCGAGTTCTTCGCGTCCTGCATTCATGTATTTGCACAATGCCTTGGTATACACAATGATTTTGTATCTTAATGTGTTTTTCTCGCGTTGGATACGTTGTGCCTTGATTAGAGCTAACACAGATTTTCCACTTCCAGCACACCCTGATACAATACACGATTTGTCAAGTACTGCATGTAACACACGGTATTCATAATCATCTTTTTCCAGGTCTGATTCTCTGACCATCCAATCTCTTCTTGGCATATCTATTTGTTTTAATTGGTTATCATTCTCCATGCAACTTTACTTTTGTCGCAGGTTCTATGAGAATGGTTTATTATGTATGTTTGATTATAGTTCTCGTTTCTGGCAACAATAGAGCAATTGACAGATAACAGTCCTTTATCCATCATTTTAGGTAACCATTCATCTAAATCTTCATCCTTGCTTGTAATATCTTCTAATAGCAAAAGACCTTTATCCTTCAATTTTGGAAGTAGGAATTTGGCAATATGTTCGTATGCGTTTAGTTCTTCAAATTGTTTTTTCGAGACAAATTCACAGATTGCTTTAAATGTTACAATTATATCAAATTGTTCTGTCATCACGGTATCAAGTTTTTCTAATTTGAAGAAATTAATATGGAGATGTGCTGGACTGCTTTTGATTTTTATTTGCGTCCTTTTCTGAAAAGCCAACAAAACCTCTTCATACAAAAGAAGTGCATGTTGATTCCCATCCAATGCAACAATCCGCACTGTCTTCATATTCGGGTAAAACTCACCCAACGCAGTCAATAACCCGATAATCTCACCGCCCGTTCCACAACCAAAATCGAAAATAGATATTTCTTCTTTGTCGGCAAAAACAGAATGGTTGGCTTTGAAATACTCACTGAAAATACAATACGATTCCGCATAACTACGAGGGAAGTATGTCCCAAGATAGTTAAGTGTCTTTTCTTTGTCGTCATCAACATTCGTCATATCTGAATATTGAGGATGATATTGAGCCTTAAGTTCCTTGAAAATCAAGTCATCAAGCCATATTGGTAGAGTTATTCCCATGCACTTTATGAATTAGTTTATGCTTGCAAAAATACTCATTTCGTTTTTGTGTCACAAAAAGAATAGTAAAAACTGATAAATCTACATAGAAAGCCAGAATGTCCGTGCTGCGGCTTGCGGAGATGATTATTGGAGCAATTGCAGAAACCTGCTGACCATTCTTTAATGTGATATTGTCTTTCTCCCAAGTTGCCATATTTATCAATATTCATTTCTGTAATGAAGTGTCTCAAAGAACTGAATTTCCTCCTTACAATTAGGGCAGACAGACAAATTGCCAACACGACCACCCATTGGTCCACCTGAATGATATTCAATCCATGTTAATTTCTCTGACGGAATTCCACACTTCACACAAGGCATTTGATGAGGTATAGGAGTTATAGTCTTTTTCAATTGTTTTTTTATCTGTTCCCACGGGTGCTTATTAGATTGTCTTTGATGTATATAAATGTCTCCACAAATAATCTGACTGATTTTGTTATTCGTAAGTGTAAAAAGTAAATGCCACGAAGAAAATGTAATGCGATCATTTTTCTTCTCACAACTTCTCACTTCAATACAATCTCGTTCATAGTTTTCGCTGAGTTTAACATCCAACGAAATCTTCGTGTCGCTTCCTTCATCTGTCCTAAGTCTCTTTTTCAAAAAAGATACAATCTGGTCAATATCTGAAATCGTTTCATGTCCCAAAGAAATTAATTGACAATCATCTGATAGACAGTTCCGTATCTCATCAAATTCGTTTAACATAACATTCAAGCAAAATGATTGTGCCATCTCGGTATATGCCAAAGGCGAATGTACTACATATTCAAAACCGGATGCTTCTATCATATTTCTGATTTCTTTCTCTTTTTGTGGGGGAAAATAGAAGAATTCCAATTTTGAGCAGCCAGAAAAAGCATCTTTATGGATGTATGAAAGATTTGATGGAAATTGAATGTATGACAATTCTGTACATAAGCTAAATGTATCGCTCATAATTTGTGTCAGGGAATTAGGTAAACGAATCTCTCGAAGGGAGGAACACCTTGCAAAAGCATCGCTACCTATATATTTTAAACCCTCTGGGAGTTTTATACTTTGAAGATAACGACAATTGTGAAAAGCATAACTAGATATTGACTCTAATTCACTGGGGAGATTCACAGTTGTCTTATCAACAGGGCATCTAAACAATACTTTCTTGTCTGCACTAAATAGCATATCGTCGTAAACAAGAAAATTACTGTTATGTGAGACAAATCTTTTTATTGAATTTAAAAACCCAAACGGTGGGGAATTATAAATCCAATTGTTATTCCAGGTGAAAGAACCGTTTAATACGATTTCTTCAAGATGTTCACACCCATAAAAGGTACCCTTGCCCAGAGACTCTGTATTAGGACCGAGTTCAATCTTTTCCAAAGAACCACAAAAACGGAAGGCTTCGTCTCCAATGATTTTTAAGGATGAAGGAATACTAATGCTCTTGAGTTTATGTGCCCTTAAGAATGCTAGCTCCTCAAGTTCTTTAACTCCTTCTGGCAAAATGACTTCAGTGGCATTTGCTGTGTCAAATGCTTCCTGACATATTTTGATAACTCCATCTTCTATATGCAGGATTTCAGCATCTTTATCAGCACATATGAGCCGTGTTTTATCTGGACTTAATATATTGTTCATAATTGTATGTTAAGATTCTGATTCAATTATTCGTCGTTATTACTTACTATTCGCTCTGTTGTCAACGAGCAAATCCTTAATACTGGATACTTTGACCAAAACACGATAAAACGGCATTTTTCATACGAAACGAAACTCTTCACACCGTTGAAGGGATTGGTCCAAGCAGAATAACCCACCTTCAGCCGATGGAAGAACCAGTCGGCATAAAAAGCGGGAATGTCCGTGCTACGGCTCGCTGAAATGATAACTGGGGCTTGTGCCTCAGCCATCAGGCCGTTATCGAGCTGTATTTGTGTCTTTTGCCATTGGGCCATAAGGAGTGTCGTTCTTTTTCAATCTGCAAATATAACGATTATTATTCTCACTCTCCCAAATACGCAAACCTTTTCCCCTCCGCATGATAGTCCTTATATGAGTCGCAACGGCCTCGGATACTTTGCCATGCCTGGGTATTGGGATAACGCTCCATCACAGTCCTATAGTTGCTAAAACGCAGCTGGGCTTGGGCTGCATACTCGTCATTGGTAAACGTCGCGAAGGCCTCGCTGAAAAGCTTCTCCACCCGCTCCATCGCATTCAAACTCGTCTCGTCTCTTTGCCAATCAAAGTGCTCAATATTCTCCCACAGACAGCCATGTTTGTATTGCGTCAATGCCCAGCAATAGTCAAACGAGTTGCGCAAGCCAACAGCATAGTCAAGCATCAACAGGGCTTTTCGGTTAGG
>Ga0247609_10007733_pt1 | contig 10220 bp, 6 predicted proteins | sample 172DNAGHGlowgp2_FD_193487 | JGI IMG/M metagenome (GOLD analysis project Ga0247609, IMG submission 193487) | Sheep rumen microbial communities from Palmerston North, Manawatu-Wanganui, New Zealand - 1728 DNA GHGlow gp2 | ecosystem: Host-associated > Mammals > Digestive system > Stomach > Rumen ...
CTACACACCTGGTATCTTCGAGACTCAGCTATCCACATGGAGCAAGAACACATCATGGGTTCGCACCACACTCTGCGGTCAGCTGGCTCTTTATCTCACCATGTACTCTCCACTGCAGATGGCAGCCGACCTACCCGAGAACTACGAGCGCGCCGACCTGGCTCCTGCATTCCAGTTCATCCGCGACGTGGCTTGCGACTGGGACGACTCGAAGTATCTTGAGGCCGAGCCTGCCGACTACATCACTGTAGCACGTAAGGCCAAGGGAACCGACAACTGGTTCGTAGGCGGAAAGTGCGATGAGAACGGACACAAGACACAGATAAAGCTCGATTTCCTGGACAAGGGAAAGAAGTACGACTGCACCATCTATGCTGATGCAAAAGATGCTCACTACGAGAAGAATCCTAAGGCCTTCACTATCACCAAGCGTGTGGTAAAACAGGGCGACGTACTGAAGATCAACGAAGCCCCTGGAGGCGGATTTGCTGTATCGATTATAGCTAAATAACCATACGAATGAAGAAATTGATATTCGCAGGATTGTTGTCTATGCTACTGCCTAAACAGGCGGTAGCACAGACTTTTAAGGAGGTGGACTATGCCCCTAAAGAGACTAAGTTCCAACTGTTTGCACCCAACGATGCCAAGCAGATAACCGTACGTATATATAAAGAAGGTATAGGCGGCAAGGCTATCAAGAGCGTAAAGATGCAGAAGACTGGCAACGAGTGCTGGACAGCTATCGTCAAGGGCGACCTGATGGGCAAGTTCTATACCTTCGATATGGGCAAAGGCGAGTGTGCCGGCATATTCGCCAAGGCCGTAGGAGTGAACGGCAAGCGTGGAGCTATCATCAACCTTGCCAATACCGATCCTGAGGGTTGGGCACAGGATAAGCACCCCGTATGCAAATCGCCTGCCGACCTGGTAATCTACGAGATGCATCATCGTGACTTTTCTATTGCCCGTAAGGACGCCAAGTATCCTGGCAAGTTCATGGCTCTCACTGAGCCCTGGGCCATCAACCACCTCAAGTCGCTGGGTGTGAACGCCATACACATTCTGCCTAGCTACGACTACGGATCGGTAGACGAGACACGACTGGGCGACAATAAGTACAACTGGGGTTACGACCCTGTGAACTATAATGTGCCCGAGGGTGGATATTCTACTAATCCTTATCAGCCCGAGGTGCGAATCAATGAGTTCAAGCAGATGGTTCAGGCCTTGCACAAGGCTGGAATACGTGTGATTCTGGATGTGGTTTACAATCACACCTACGACATCGAGCACTCAAACTTCCAGCGCACATATCCAGACTACTTCTATCGTAAGACAGCCGACGGAGCATACAGCAACGGAAGCGGATGCGGCAACGAGACTGCATCAGAAAGACCTATGATGCGCAAGTTTATGATAGAGAGCGTGAAGTACTGGATTAACGAGTACCATATCGACGGATTCCGTTTCGACCTGATGGGTGTGCACGATATCCAGACGATGAACGAGATACGTAAAGCAGTAGATGCCATCGACCCAAGTCTGTTTATCTACGGCGAAGGATGGAGTGCAGGCTCATGCGCCATCCCCAACGAGAAGTTGGGTATGAAAGCCAACATCCCGCAGATGCCAACGATTGCAGCATTCAGCGATGAGATTCGCGATGCACTTCGCGGTCCGTTCAGCGATGATACCAAGCCAGCATTCCTGGCAGGCCTGGCCGACAACAAGGAGAGTCTGAAGTTTGGTATAGTTGGCGCCATCAGTCATCCTCAGGTGGATATGACCAAGGTAAACTATAGCAAGGAGCCTTGGGCTATCGAACCAACCCAGATGATAAGCTATGTAAGCTGTCATGACGACATGTGCTTGGTAGACCGTCTGAAATCGAGCATTCCAGGTATCACTACCGAAGAACTGATAAAGCTCGACATGCTGGCTCAAACCGCAGTATTCACATCGCAGGGTGTGCCCTTCATGCTTAGTGGCGAAGAGTTGCTTCGCGACAAGAAAGGTGTGCACAACAGCTTTGAATCGCCCGACAGCATCAATCTGCTTAATTGGGACAACCTGAAGCAGTATCCACAGGTATTCAACTTCTATAAGAATCTCATCCAACTGCGTAAGAATCACCCAGCATTCCGTCTGGGCAATGCCGATCTGGTGCGCAAGCATCTGGAGTTTATCGACACACCTGAAAGCACAGTAGCCTTCCGTCTGAAGAACTATGCAGGTCGTGACGACTGGCGCAACATCATCGTGGTGCTGAATGCCAATAAGGAGCCTGTTGAGGTAGCCATCCCCGATGGCAGATATACCGTGGTTTGCTGCGATGGCAACATAAATGAAAACGGTCTCGGCACCATCACAGGCACCAAGACCGTAGTCGACGCTCAGTCGGCATTAATCATTCACGATTAACACTTACTGATATTATTTGATAAGAGCCTTCAGGAAATTAACCATTTTCTGAAGGTTTTCTTCTACATACATAGCAGGACCGCCATGACTTCCTTCGGGCACGAATGTAGCCTCGGTCTTTACGCCGGCAGCCTTCAGAGTTTCGAAGAACGCCTTACCCTGACAGCAAGGAACCACATTATCCTTCTCGCCATGGAAGATGATGATAGGAGGATCGTTCTTGTCGACATAGGTATTAGCACTCAGACTGAGATACTTATCTGGCTCCTTGGCCAACTTAGAGTTGAGCAACACGTCCTCAGGACTATTCTCGCCCATCTTCATCGACTCACCACAATCCATAGCAGTAAGGTCGATAGGACCAGACCAGTCGCAGGCAGCATTGACAGCACTACTCTCGTTGAGATAGTTACCAACAGTTCCCTCCAGGTCGATATCCACTGTACCCACCTTGGTCTGCTTGGTACCACTGGTGGTAGCTGCAGTTGAAGCCAGGTGACCACCAGAAGAGAAACCGCTGGTAGCAACAAATGAGGGATCGAACTTGTACTTCTTAGCCTCACCGCGTACAAAACGGATCACGGCACGGATATCGTGGATCTGTGCAGGCCACTTAGCATCCATGCTTGAACGGTGGTTAGGACAAACCACGGCGAAACCTGCATCGAGCAGACTCTTTACTATAGTACCAAGATCGGCCATACCCTTGCTGCTGTTGCTGAACCACGCACTACCGTAAATGTGGATAACTACAGGATAAGAGGCCTTCTGCTGCTTAGGCAGATAGATATCACAGGTGTGATAAGCCTTATCGTCGCCTGCATAGTTCACATCCTTCCACTCCTGAGATGTCTCAAGCTTTACCTGAGGCACCTGGAATCCACCAAAACCACCAGCCGGCTGGGCCATAGCTACAGCCGAGAGGCACAACATACATACTGATAATAATGTCTTCTTCATTTTATTAATGTCTTAGAATATATTCGAATATCGTTGGTGTTTGTATCTTTACCCAACAGGAACTTATCGATAAAGGCCAGTACTTCGGGCCATTGGCATTCGGGCAACTGGCAGTGTCCGTGACCGCCTACGATACTCCAACCCATACGGTCGGCAATACCAAAGCGCTCCCAGACCTTCTTAGCAGCCTCAGCCGAAACCAGCATTGCATCATCGGCCAGCCATTTGTAATCAGGATTGCCTAACAGCAACAAGGCACGTGGACAAACCAGTGCACAGAGTTCATGCTGATCGTAAGGCAACTGATAAACACTGTCGCCGTGGAAATTCTCACGCTGACTCTCCAAGAACCAGTGATAGTCGGTCTTATCCAGATTCTCCACCTCATCCTGCAGATGCGATATACGCCAAGCGGCAGCACCGCCACCTCCAGGTTCCTGGGCAATAGTCAAAGCTACTCGCTCATCGAAGGCACCACAATAAAGTGCCATCTTACCTGCATACGAACAGCCAGTTACGCCGATATGCTTAGTATCAATCTTTGTAACCTCAGGGCCAAGCAGTTCCAGTCCGTCAATCAGACGACTGAAGCCCCAAGCCCACTCGCTGTAGGCACCATTATCCTTAAGATTAGGATACAGACGGTCAAAGTTGTGCTCACCACGCTCGTGATGCTTACCCCACTGTCCATAGTCGTTCACCTGTTTCTCGTGGAAGTTCATGGTGGCGATAGGACGATCGTCGAACAACTGTCGTGGCAAGGCAATCATACTCGAACCGATCATCAGCGCATAAGGAGCCTTACCTGTCTTAGGATATTTGATTTCTGAACTCAGAGTGAGTGTTTCACCATTCACGGTGACATCTACAATCAGAGTGTCGCCATTCATCCTGGCCTTAATATTCTCTTTCTTCACGGCAGGTTTCTCACCAATGCCATAATGCTGTATCAGATGGGCTATTTCGCTACGCTTACGAGCCCATCCCTTAAAGTTCTTAACACCTTTCAATGGATCGGGCAAGTCCTTGATAACCGGCAGTTTGCTTGCCTCTGGCATATCGGGCTTAGCAAATTTGGCACCTGTGTTCTCTACTTGGTAGAACAAAGGTAGTTGGCTACCCTTCTGCGCATTAGCGCAGAGGGCAGCACAACACAAAAACATAGTTGATATAAGTTTCATAAGTCTATTCTTTTGTATTTTACATCTGAGGGGCACCGCCGAAGCCGCCACCAAAACCTCCACCCATAGCAGGGAACTCTGGATCGGGCTGCTTCTTGATATCAAGCAGGAGTTTAACAAGCGCTCTGCGACGCTGACTCCATGTAGGATAGTCGTTGGCATCAAGCTTGTTCATCTTGAAGCCAGGCATCTGCATACCACCCTGCTGCTGACCGAAGTCGGTAGCGCTGACAGTAATCATGCATGGCTTTGTTTTTCCGTCGGCAATCATACGGTCGGCAATGGCATCGGCACCACCAACCTTAAACCAACTCTCAACACTCTCACCCTCAGCAGGAATCAGCTGAATAAAGGCAGGCATCACTCCCATACGCATATTGCCAGATGTATAGAATGCAGTATTACGTGTAAGGTCGTAGCTGACACGGCCATGGCTTATTTCACCCTGCGAAGCAAAGTTGAATGGCGACTTTGGGTTGTCGACAATGCTATACTTGAAACCTGCATCGGGCGAAATAAACATATTGCTAGGATCGGTTACCTGCATGCTGTCTACAACGAAACAGTACTTGAAGGTTTCAAACAGGTAATCGTTCATCTTCACACTCCATACACCATCGCTGTCGCGCTCCATAGCAACATTCTCAGGCAACATCTCGCACTCCAACTCAACCTTCTTTGCATCAGGTGCCTTGAAACGGAAGATAATACCATCCTCAGTATATTCGGGCGATATGATAGGACGAGGGAAGAGTCGTGCCATAACACCTGGAGTAAACTGCTGTTCTTTGCCAGTCTTAGCAGGAGCTGGTTTGCCATTCTTCATTGCATCCTCCGAAGCTTTCTTGTTGAAAAGCAGCGGCAGAGTCTTGGTCAGGAAATACTTGGCGTTCATCCATGTATGGCCGAACTTATCGTTGGTAAACTCCTTAACACTACGGATACCCTTAGTATCAAGGAACTCCATATAGTCGCGAGCATTTCCATACAGGAAGTCATCGGTACCAACACCCAACCAGAACAGACGGATCTTCTTGTTGGTATCGTCGGCATTATCGTATACATTTGGGATATCGGTAGATGTAAACGAGCTGTAGCTGCACAGGTACGAGAACTTATCGAGGTTGCTCAGTCCATTGAACAAGGCCTGATTACCGCCACGTGAGAAACCACCGATAGCACGATGATCCTTGTTGTTAATGGTACGATAGTTCTTCTCAATGTATGGCATCAGATCGTTAATCAGGTCCTTACTGAACACATCGCCACCGAATCGAGTCTGAGGTGCGCCATTGGCATCTGGAGCAGCCAATAGCTTTGTTGGGTTGCCATAAGGCAGCACGATAATCATCTCCTTGGCAGCCTTCTGGGCCAACAGATTGTCGAGAATGTAGTTTACACGTCCCACCTTATAATAAACTTCCTCAGTATCAGTTGTTCCGCTGATAAGATAGAACACAGGATACTTCTTGTCGAAGTTCATCATGTAGTTTGGTGGAAGATACACGATAGCATTGTTTGTACCGCCAAGACTCTTTGAGTAATAGTGCACATACTCAATCGTGCCGTGGGGTACGTCCTTGATGTCGTGAGCCAGTCCGTCTTTTGACTTTATCTCAAGCAGACTGTTCTTAAAACCTTCGTTAGGGAAATACTGTGGGTTGTCCGGGTCCATGATACTAACCCCATCTACCACAAAACAATAGGGATACATGTCGGGAGCTGCAGGACCAAGAGTAACGGTCCATAGTCCTGTCTTTGCATCCTTCTGCATAGGTTTGCGTCCTGCAAACTGTACATCTACCAGAACCTCTTTGGCCAGATCGTTCTTGTACTGGAATGTCACGGTTCCATCATCATTCGTGATGGTTCCGGCCTTTGCCTGCATACAACAGGCCATGAGTAACAAAATAATTGATTTAGTCTTCATACATTTAAAGTTTATGATGTTAGTTCGTAAATTGTTTACCACGAATAAATACAGGAATATAGGCTTTAGTCACAGACGTTGTAACATATTGTCCTCCGTCGTAGTGTTTGCCTGTACGATAGTCAGTCCATCCCTCGGCATTCTTGGGCAGATAGGTCGTCCATGAGGTAACTCCTGGTTCAGTAACAGGACTGATAAGGAGTGATGGACCAAACATATACTCATATTTCTGTTTCAGAGCCTCAGCATCGTCGGCAAAGTCGAACACCAACGGACGCATCAGGGTGCCACCCTCTTCTGAAACGGCTTTTGCACATCGCTTGATATATGGCATCAGGCGATAACGCTCCTGCAAGCATTGGGAAATAATATCCTGAGCCTCCTTGCCATAATTCCAAGGTTCGGTATTACTCATATATCCATGGACTCGCATCAGCGGCAGATAAACGGCAGTCTCTATCCAGCGCAGCATACGTTCGATATAAGCGCTGTCGGTATATTGATTCTGCGGACGGAAGAAACCGCCTGCATCGTAGGTCCACCAAGGTATACCAGCAGCCTGCATACCTAGTCCGGCAGTAATCTGGCGACGGAAAGTCTCCCAGTCGTTACCCACATCACCGCTCCACATTGCCGATCCGTAACGCTGAATGCCAGCGAAACCGCAACGGGTAAGTATCATTGGCGCCTTTCCTGCCTCTTTTAGTCCCTCGTATACAGTCTTATTTACCAGCAGTGGATATACATTACGTACCCGTTCGCCAGTCCACTTACCATTGTTTACCATACGTCCCTGTAAATCGTCGTTCTCAGGTTCGGTAGCATCCTGCCACCAGGCATCAATACCTAGAGGCAACAGGCGTTCTTTGAAATTCTTCCAATAGTCGGCAGCAGCGTCTGGGTTAAAGAAGTCAATCCAGTCGGTTCCAGGAATATAATTATCGGCAGCAACCATCTGTTTGCCCACCTCAGAGTTCTTATCTATCTTAGACCATACGCTTACCATCAGCTTTATATCCATCTTATGCAAGCTGTCTGTAAGCGCTTTGGGATCGGGGTAGAATTCCTCATCAAATCTCATAGAGTTCCACCCGTATTTACCCCAATACTGCCAGTCTTGTACCATCACACTAACGGGCAGTTTTTCACTACGGAAACGGTTGGCTGTCTGTAGTATCTCGTCTGATGAATGGAATCGCTCACGACAATGGATATATCCCAATGCCCATTCTGGCATCTCAGGACATTCGCCTGTAAGCTGGCGATATGTGGCGATGATTTCATCTGGAGTTCCTACGAACACAGTATAGTCCACTGCATCGGCCACAGGTGAACGGAATGTTGTTGCATCCTTCACCTTATTATAATATAGTATAGGTTTATCGTCTTTGGTAAGTTCGGCCGCCAACTGATGTATGCCTCTATCCAAATGCACAATCTTTGATGCCGTAGGAGGCAACCAGAGATTCTGCATCTCTATTACAGGTTTCCCATCTATCGTGAGGTTATGTCTGCGGGCCATCTTCTGCCCAACGTCAAGCAACAAGGCATAATCTCCCGCTTCTTTTATTTCTATCTTTGCTTCGAATATATGGCGCTCGCGCACTTCGCGCTTACCACCTTCGGTTGAGGTTACATCTACGATCTCTCGTTTACCTGTTCCTTCTTGCTTTACCAGCTTAACACTCTGATTGCATGGATTAAACTCGGTCAGACCGTAGTTGTTCCAAAGAACTCCGTACCCCTTACTCGAAATAAGCATAGGAATACTAATCTGAGTATTCACCTGTGTTAGTCGGCGTGAAAGACCACGCACATTGCTGTAGCCATCCTGGAACTGTCCTAATCCGAATAGACATTCGTCTTTAGGAGAGTCAAAAGATAGCGTAGCCACGCCGTCCTTTAGTTGATGGTTGGTTGCACTGAAAACTACATTGCCTTTCTTATCCTTAATTGTCAATGTTTTGCCCTTTACTACAGCCTTAACATCGGCATTCTTTAGTTTATCATGCTTCACATAGATCCAATCAGGCAGATCGTTCTTCGTTTTCTTATCGGCAAGTCGCACCCTTACGGCATTCTTTGCCACATAAGCCACTTCAAACGTCTGCTGTGCAGTGGCCGATAAAGCCACTGCACAAAACAGAACGAGTGATAGTATCTTTTTCATCATTTAGTCGTTGCTTCTTTGTAACTATAGAAACTAAAGTATGCAGGCTCATCATACTTGGCAGGCGAAGCATCCTGCAGATACTTACCAGTACCAACATTCTTCAGAGTGAAGCCCTTGCCTTCCTCATACTTGATGTCCCACAGGGCTCCGTTTTCTATATCCTGTCCGAACTGATTATTCAGTCCAAGGATAAAGCTACACCATCCGTCAACAGGCTGTGAGTTCAAGTAACCAGGACTTCCCCAAATACTATACTCATCATCATTTGGAGTAATGGCACGCAACAGATAGAACTCGCCACTTTTCTCAAGTCTAAAGCCGATGGTTGCATTGCTCTTCTGTAATGCAGCAGAAAGGGCATCATAACCCAAGTTCTGAGCGTCTGAACCAAAGAATGCCATATGAGTAGCCTCGTTATAGATAACGAATGGTGTGGTACCAATGCTGCTCAGACTTGTGAACTTACTATCAAGTTCAAACTCAGTAGCTGGAGCTGCAGGCTCCTCTATCTCAGCTTCGATACCCATCAACTCCAGAGCAGCCTTAGCATAGCGCTGACCCATGATGCGATAGCCCTGAGCTGTGAAGTGCAGTCCATCTCCCTTCTGTGGACAATTAGCTGATGAGATAACATAAGAGTTAGGAATTACTGATGGAACCTTTGCAATTACAGCATTGTGGCCCCAACATGCGCCACCTTCCTGCTTACTTACCATCTCGCCTACAAACAATGGAGTCTCCTCTGCATTCAGGTTGAGGTCTTCCAACAAACGGTCATAAATCAGCTTCACCTTATTTGGCCAATCCTGCTGAGTATTATTGCTTTCGCCCTGATGTAGCAGGATACCCTTAATTACTCCAGACTCCTGAGCAATCTTTGCCATATCTACAAGGCGCTTGTATGGATCGTTGTCATAAGCCTTAAAATAGTTCTTCAACCAATCAGCCTCGTCCTTGATGTACTCGGGAACTTCCTCTGAAATAAAACCTTCAATCTTAGTACCACCGATAGCCACATCAACTACACCTACCTTAATATTCTCAGGCAGATACTTCACCATTGTACGTCCGAAATAGTCAGCCATACCAAGTCCTGTACCTTCTCTTACAATTGGAGGAGTGGCGGTATACCACTCGCCCATAGTACGCTTGGGATTATTGAAGTTTACGCAAGCCAACATCTGGAATCGAGGATCTACATCCTTTTTATCCATAGCCTCAGGAGTAGCATTACCTTCCATATTCGACTGTCCGAAACAGAGGTAGATATGGAACTGCTCCTTCGGATCGACGGGATCATCGGAGTTAAATACAGGGACGTCATTTTCCGCACAACTTGTCATACACATTGTCATTGAGCTCATTAGCATCACAGATGCCGCGAGAGCTAGAATACTTTTTCTTTTCAATTTACAAATAGATTTTTAAAATTATTATTGGTTAATTATTTAAACTGCCAGTAATCCAGACGGACATCTCCACTGGCCTTGTCAAAGCAAATGTACAGATCGTGAACACCGGCCACATTCTTTACCTTGCCACTGAACACACG
>Ga0247609_10007735_pt1 | contig 10218 bp, 15 predicted proteins | sample 172DNAGHGlowgp2_FD_193487 | JGI IMG/M metagenome (GOLD analysis project Ga0247609, IMG submission 193487) | Sheep rumen microbial communities from Palmerston North, Manawatu-Wanganui, New Zealand - 1728 DNA GHGlow gp2 | ecosystem: Host-associated > Mammals > Digestive system > Stomach > Rumen ...
CGGGGTGAAAACTTCTTCTCGTCATCTAAACGAGCAAACAGTGAGTAGCCCCACCTTTAAAAACTAAAATTCAACACATGGATCGATCCCGTAGCTCAGTCGGTAGAGCACCTGACTTTTAATCAGGGGGTCGCGCAGTTCGAGCCTGGCCGGGATCACGAAAAAAAAAGAATAGGATAGATAAACCTATTCTTTTTTCTTTTTCCCTCTTATCCACCCCTCTAATAAATATTTTTGAACCTCTGATTCTAAAACAGACATAGACAGGTTTTCTTTATGAATGTTGATCTTATTAGGCTCTCCATCTATCCCTGGAACAAAACCAAGGCGACCGGGTCTTGAAAGTTTAGTTACGGTTGTAGAAAATTTAAAACCAAGATCAATATAATAATCTCTAATTGAAGATATAGTTTTGAGATCTTTTTTAAGATAAGAGGAAACTGCTGACCAGTTTCCCACTTTATTATAGATATTTTGAAGAACTTCATAACTTATAAATTCTTTTTTGTTATTATAATAGAACTTATCTGTAAACCATAGATCTTTGTCAGCCCTATTATTTATTTCTTCTTTGGTCATCCAAATAGTTTCCAAGGAAACCCTATTAGTATATTTAACCTTATTTGCCTTCTTTAGAATATCTATAGACCTATTATCTACTCTCCCTCTTCTCCAACCAGTGGGGATTTCTATATTTTTTATTTTTCTGTTTTTCTTTCCATCAGTAATCCAGAAGCTACCATAGGATCCATTTTTCTCTCCTGTCTTTTTATCTACTATTTCTTGAGATTGTACAATCCCACTAGTAACTCCTATAAACTGACCAGAAAGAACTAACGGGTCATCAATTTTTAATTGTTTTATTTCTGAATTATTATCTTTATTTTTAAAAGTGCCAAATCCAGTAGAGGATGTAATATATTTATCTGTATTTTTATAGTATTCTTCTAAAGATATTTCAAAAAATTTATTTTTTCTTAATTTGGGATCTCTATTATTAACTAATATAGTACCCTGAGAAAAACTTTTAGTTGCTCCTCCGCCTAAAGCAATATTATAGCACATTGGATTATTAACCATATCCTCATCTACTACAATCATTTCTTCCAATCTAGCTTCATCTCTTGTACTAAATGTTTTAAGAATAGTTTTGGTAAATTTATCAAGCCCATAGATTTCTTCTGCATTGCAGATAGCCACTCCCGAACCCATATATCCATCGTTTTCTGGAAGTTTTCCAGAATCTATTCTTTGTGAATGAATTCCATAATAAAACATTCCATTAACAGTATTATCAATTCTATAAAAATAGTGATAATATTCAGAATTGTGTAACTCCCAATGATTCTTGGTTTCCTCATCTAATTGAGGAAGATCCTTAATTGTTAAATTTTCTTTCATAGTTCTATGATTTTAATTTTATTTATTTAATCTGCCTTTCATATATTTAGTAGAGAGGTTTCAAAGTTCATGACATCTTTTACTTCCTCCCTACTAATAACTATGAAAGAGAATAAACTAGGGCCAATATCAAAATGCATTTCGCTCTAGTTTATTCATAAATTAGGAATTAAAGCCGAAATAATAGCAAAAATAGGTATTTCAAAAGGCCTCAATTCCTTATTAAAGAAAATGACAAAATGCTCCCTTAGCTCAGTTGGATAGAGCATGGGATTTCTAATCCCAGTGTCACAGGTTCGAGCCCTGTAGGGAGTACAAATAACAAACCATATGGAGTCAACGCTCAACAAGATTCGTAAAGATTGAGAGTGTGAATAGTAGAGAATACTAGCTCCTTCAACATAATTGGATGCTTAGCTCAGTTGGTTTAGAGCACATGTTTTACACACATGGGGTCACTGGTTCGAATCCAGTAGTGTCCACAAATAACAAAAAGCGGCAATAGCTCAGTTGGTAGAGCGGGGTCCTTCCAAGTCTCAGGTCGCGCGTTCGAATCGCGTTTGCCGCTCAAGATAGCCCTTTAGGCTATCTTTTTTATTCCGCCTCATCTCTTCTTATAGCCTTATTTATGAAACCAAAAACAGTAAGATATGGAAAACAATTGCACCTGTTCTGGATGCGGGAAGAAATATACCTACGGGGATGAGAATTCTCCCGTGGTTCTCCCCCGCGTCTGGAATCTCCTTCTGGGACACTACGGAATCTCAGAGGAAGAAGAATATGAAAAAGAAAAGGCATTTTTGAAGCTTTATAACAAGTGGAAGAATATGCCAGAAGGAGACAAAAAGAACGCCCTTCATGAAAAGATGAGCGGGCCTGATTATCATACCTACTTTTGTACTGATTGCATGGAAAAAGCACTCGGTCGAAAGCTGAATAAGTACGATATTCAAAACTGCCCATACAACAATGAGTTTAGGGCAAAGTATCTGAAAGAGAAGGTCATTTAGGCCTTTTCTTTTTTTTTCAAATATATCAATCCGCATCCCTCACGCCCTCAAATTCTTATAATTGATAGCCCTCTCATATTTGAGAGTTGAAATCATCTGATTTCTGGCTACTATAAGTTAAATTATTTAAATTACTTATGTTTAGAAGAAAACCAAAATATGAAGATGAAAAACAACCAATCCCTGTAATTTGGACTATAGTAATTGCAATAGTCTTTATATCAGTGATGGTTATTGGTACATATAAAATTACTGAAATAGCTGAAAGACATGACATGGAAATAGAATATGAATGTCATGTTGATAAAGATATTTAAAAACCATATTCCTCCTTAGCTCAGTTGGTTAGAGCAACGGACTGTTAATCCGTGGGTCGTAGGTTCAAGTCCTACAGGGGGAGCTCAAGACAAATAACGAGAGTTCCTAAATCAGCACAGTAGAAGCGGTGTATATGGTAAATCCGCCTCAAGGTTAGGATGTCCGGTATTCCAGTACTAGCCAAGGGCCAGAGCGAGGTGCAAAAGGAATCAGGAACTCTTCAAGACAAATAACAAATTGGTGCGGTAGTTCAGCTGGTTAGAATAACGGCCTGTCACGCCGTGGGTCGCGGGTCCGAGTCCCGTCCGCACCGCTTAAAAACCATTGCGAAATTAGCTCAGTTGGTAGAGCATAACCTTGCCAAGGTTAGGGTCGAGGGTCCGAGTCCCTTATTTCGCTCAAGACAAAATAATATGGTGTGATAGCTCAGATGGTAGAGCAATGGACTGAAAATCCATGTGTCGGCAGTTCAATTCTGCCTCATACCACTTTCAAGACAAAACCATTAATGGAATAATAGCTCAGTTGGTTAGAGCATTACACTGATAATGTAAAGGTCTTAGGTTCAATTCCTAATTATTCCACAACGGGCCGGTAGCTTAGTTTGCCCTAGAGCACTCCGATGAATTCATAATCGGCGGAGCACGGGTTGAAATCCCGCCCGGTCCATCAACACAAATAACAAAAGTCCCTGTGGCCAAGTTGGTAAGGCAAAGGTCTGCAAAACCTTCATCACCAGTTCGAGTCTGGTCGGGGACTCAATTTAGTTTTTCAAGCATTTTTTATAGGGAGGTTCGCATAGTGGCAATTGCGGCGGACTGTAAATCCGCTCCCTCAGGGTTCGGTGGTTCGAGTCCACCACCTCCCACAGTCGAGACAATGAAAATAGCAACACAACATTATTTTTCGACATTTTATGAAAAGAGTTTACTTTTTCGGCTAGGCTCAAGGAGTCGATGCCGTAAGTGTCGAGGTTAATTTAAAGCCTCCGTAATTACCTGTTATTCTTAATGACTACTATTTTATTATGACAACGATTACTAATTTAGAAAACATTAAAGTAAAAGATATTATGGAAACTATAAAAATCCTCGATAAAGAATTAAATCTCAGCATCATCAACAACAAGGAATTTTTCCTCTGGCTAAAACAACAGATTAAGGATCTCGTTGCAGATCAAAAAATTGCAAAGAGAGATAGAAAAGATACCAGACATCCATGCCCAGACCAAAGAAAGTATGGGCCATATGAAGCCTGGGAAAAAGCAAATAGCAATGGGTTTACGCTCAGGGTCTACTATGCTATCTACTATATCCTACGCCACAAAAGAGACTTTAAGTGGGAAAACATTACCATGAAAAGAACTAATGGCTGGACTTGGTCTTGTGGTTATGATTTGCCAGAAGGGTTCAAGGATGCGATCAAAGATATCGACCCTGGATTCTCTTATGAATGGTATTATCCAGTTCGTAAAATTTTTGGAGACCTTGTTGAAAGATTTTGTATTGAGAAAGCCAATGAATGGAGAGCAGAGAAGGCTTTATGTCATAATTGATGAGAGCCTAAATCCAGTTTACGGCTGTGTTCAAGGAGGTCATGCAGTAGCACAGTACTTAATTGAATACGGTTAGGAAAATTGGAATAACGAATATCTGATATATCTGTACGGAAATACGGAATATTGGAAAGAAGTCCTAGAAATGCAAGGTATGAAGTTCGTTAGTTTTTGTGAACCAGACCTTGGCGGTAAGCTTACGGCTCTAGCAGTCGTTAATAATGGGAGCATGTTTAAGAAACTTAAAAAGGTATCTTAACGCTCTTGGAAACCCTTTCCTTGGTTGTGGGGACCTTTGTGTCAAACAACCAGGCTACGCGTCATTGGTATAGATGGATGTGCCCAGAACTCTAAATTCTGTGAGGCGGGATCGTTTCCTGCATGACGCACGAAAGGAATATGAGAAGACATCAATTCCTTATAAAAGAAAATAAGCCGATATAGCTCAGTTGGCCAGAGCACGTGATTTGTAATCTCGGGGTCGTGGGTTCGAATCCCTCTATCGGCTCGAAACATATTTTGGGGCATTAGCTCAGTTGGTAGAGCACTTGATTTGCATTCAAGGGGTCAGGAGTTCGAATCTCCTACGCTCCACTTCAAAACATATAACAATCGGAAAGTTGGGTGAGTGGCTGAAACCAGCAGTTTGCTAAACTGCCGACCTCGTAAGGGGTCCAGTGGTTCGAATCCACTACTTTCCGCAAATAAAACTAAGGTGGGTTGTCCGAGTGGTTTATGGAGGCGGTCTTGAAAACCGTTGGGCGGCAACGTCCCGGGGGTTCGAATCCCTCACCCACCGCCAATTCAACACTTAACAAAACTCGGGGTGTGGCGCAGTTGGCTAGCGCATCTGGTTTGGGACCAGAGGGTCGTGTGTTCGAGTCACATCACCCCGACAAAATTACATGGGCGAGTGGACTAAGAGAGATAAAGCCGAAACCAGGACTTGTGTATGCTGACACTGGTCTAACAAAAACTTTAAGGTCGAGGTCATGGGACCTAGATAAAGGTTCAAATCCTTTCTTGCCCGCCAAAATAAATAGGTAGATTAGTTCTACCTATTCTCTTTTATTCACCTAAAAAATTTCTCAGTTTATCTAGAACATCATCTGAAACGGGCTTGTGATCTATTTTTATTTTCGCTCCACACTTCGGACATACTATAACCACGTCTTTAGATTTGTCAATTTCAGGAATATCAATAAGCTCGTTACACATAGGACAAGCTGTTATCATCTTTTTATCCATATCTATTTATATTTTAAAGGTTAATCATTAATAAGGGTCTAGTATCCTGAAAATAGCAAAAAGTAATATCCTAGCGTCTTAAACCCTTATATATGATTATAGCAAGAAATTAGAGTGGACTAGACTCTATTTTCTTTTTAACCTTTAAATTTAACTTATTATGAAGAAAATAAAAACAGTGTCATACAGCCTAGGAGTCAATAGAGATGGGTCTTCTAGGGTATCTATGACATATAAAATAGAAGATACAGAAGCTCCTAAATCTAAAGTTTCATTTATTGATTCTGGATTTTCTGTATCTTTGGATTTTAATAGTATGAAAGCTATTATTATCCCACTTCACGACCCCTCAGATATTCAAGTAACAAATATAATAGTTGAGGAAGAATGAAGACTTATATCGGCCCAAATCTACACACCGGAACTAGACTCATTCTCGCATCCCCTTTGAGTTCTCCCCGGTGTCTATTTATGGGCCGCTTAATTCCTTATATATGACTTATTTTCTCTAAAACGCTAATATAATAAAAGGTTGTCGAGAGATACCCTTTTATTTTTTTTTATCAACCACTAATTCCTTATATATGTAATATTAGTATTTCCCTAAGTATGGTAGTAGAGAAACTAGGTTGTCGTGATGATACCCTAGTTTTTTATTTTCCCACTAAATCCTTATAAATGTGAGGTTCATATGACTATTTTATTGTTGGAAAGCTAGGTTGTCGAGAGATACCCTAGTTTTTTTATTCCCTCTAAGGAGCCATTAATTCCTTATTTATGAGTTGCGAAATCGGCATTGGGCATTGACCCTACGTATTAGCCGTAAGCAGCTCGGCGGACTGGAGAAAAAAAACAACTTTACCCAAGCGGGTCAACTCCGGTTAATCGCCTCGGCACAGCCGACATCTATGACCCGCTGCAACACCTGTTACCGGGCCCAGCGAGCTTCCTGAAATCTGATTCGAAGCCGCGGAGTTGAATTGGAGAGTAAGAAATCTCGTGGTATCAGGTGTTTGTTTTTTTTTCTTCCTTTTTCCTTATATATGTATGAGTGAAAAATATTCGACTATTGCAGTATTCAGTAATCAGAAAATAGAAGAGTCTCAAGCTGCAGAGATAATAAGAAGAACTGACCAATTTTATTGTAAACTCTACAATGGGAATAATCACAAATTTAACAGAGAGCTTTATAGAATCTCCGGTATTCCTGCTGATTTTGAAACTATAAAGAAAAACCATTCCTGCTGTGATATGGATATACGATGGATGACAGGGAGCGATTGGTTTGAGCAGTATCAGACTTGGGAAAAATGGAAAAAATCTTGGGGATGTCTTAAGCTGCATCATCTTTGCAATGACTGGATTTCTACATGTCACCTAGGAGGACCGTCTGGATGGATGAGCCCTGATGGTGAAGTTGGTGGTTATTTTTCAACCGGCAGATATCCAAGTATAGAAGAAGTTGAAGAAGACCTGAATGAAATAGCCAGAGAATTTCCTTTCTTAGAATTTACTGCCTATATGATTGATGAGATTCGTAAAGATAAAATAGACGTAAATGCAGAATGGAAAGTAGATAAAGGAAAAGTTGAATTAATTAGAGAGAATTATTCAGTAGATGATATTGTCTTTTCTGGAATTCAAAGCAATGAAGAGGCATTTATGAAGCACCTGGAAAAAGCTCCTAATCCTGAAAATTGGTGGACCTTAGATGAACTTAAAGAATTATGGAAAAGCAAACTTTCTATATTATAAAATTACAAGGTGGGGCGCCTGAAGATTATATGAATGGTATGTATGTAAAATATGTATCTAAGTATTATCTTAAGTATGCTCCTGATATAGTAAAAGCAAAATTATATAAAACACTAAAAGAAGCTATAAAACATAGGGACGCAGTAGCAGCTCACAGGTATTCCCCATATCCTAATAGTAAAATTATAGAATTAACTATAGAGGCGAGGGAACTAGACGCATAAAAAATAGAGAGGAACTAAGCCCTCTCTTTTTTCCACTTCTTGTATTCATAGGCACACTCTTTTACTATAAGAAGAAGTGCCCCTAGAGATACAACAGTAAGAAATTTGTCAAGTCCAGCAATTACAATAATTTTCTTTTCCATACTAAATACAATCTGAATCTTTGCCTATTAATTTACCAAACAAACGAACCTCTGTGTAAATATCATATCCCATAATACCTTCACATGGCTCATTCCATAGCTCAATTTCAAGATTATTTTTAATAACCTCTAAGACTTCTGGTTTCTGTAAAAAAGCTTCAATTTCCTGTTTTGTCATATTCTTTATTGAAATTTTTTTTCAACTTTCTCGGCAAACCACTTAACTCCACCGACTAGAATTACAGCAGCTCCCATAATAACCGAGCCACAAATCATAAAACCCTCAATCAGTTTTCTCATATTCTTCAACATTTATCCCATGTTCTTTAAAATATTCTTGAAGCGGAACTCTTTCACTGCAGGGATTATCTGGAGCTTCATGGACTATAAGCATAATTTCTGGCTCCTCTTGAAATCCCAAAAGATTCTGCATATACTCAGCTGTTCCAGAAAGCATTCCATAGATGTCATTAAAATTCCATCTTTCGAGACCTTTCTTATATGATTTAATAAACCAGCAGGTTGATGGATCTTTGATTTTACAGGGACATCCGCCAGCATTACATCTCTTTGGATTCAGATATTCTAGCCTTATTCCGTTAACCACACCGTTTTTATCTACAAAGATGTGGTCTTGGTCTTTAAATTCATGAAACCACTTAGGGTCCCAGACTGCAGTAGATATTGGTATCTGGTGAGGCTTAAAAAATCGTATCTGGTAAAAGTATGATGTATATATTTTCATTAGTCATCAATACCATTCAGCTTCCTAGTCCTATAACTTTCTATGGCCTTAGGAAGAATTCTAGTATATCCAGGGTCTTTAAGTAGGGGAGAAGTCAGAATAAGATCGGCGGTAGTTCTGTTGGTGGCAAAAGCGATGTTGTATAAGGAAGCAAGACGGGAAAGTGCTGATACGTCTTGTTGATGTCCCTGCGTTATTAAGTTGTCGCAGAAAAATATCAAGACGTCTATTTTTCCTTCTGCTATCATCGCGCCCATTTGTTGATCGCCGCCGAGAGGTCCACTGTTAAGACATACCACTGATTTTGAAAGCGGATAGTCTTTCCAGTGTGGTACTTCATAGGTTCCCGGAGAATATGTATCTGAATCATATTTCTCTTTAATCGGCGTACAGTCTTCCATAATATGCTCAACACCGATACCTTTTATTAACTTACCTGTCGTTCCGGTAGCATATAGTTGATGATTTTTCAACTCATTTATGTTATATGTTACCCACTCTATCAATTCTTTCTTTCTACTGTCGTGTGCAATTAATCCTATATTCATACATTAATAAGAAAAAGAGGGCTCTATACTGCAATAGACCCTCTAAGTTTTTGTAAATATTACGGAACTATAAGTTCAAGTAGGAAGAATATAAGTCCGCAAGCCATAAAGAATAACACAAACGTGACTATGACTTTAAACGTTTTCTTCCAAGTGAAACTCTCTTTAAGGTTATTCCAGTCTTCCTTAAGTCCTTTCCAGAACCAACCCTTTCCATACTTCTCTTTATAATCATCTGCCCAGTGATAAGCAAATTGACCAAGAGTGTACATCATGGTTTCTAGTCCAACAGTAACCCAAGCCCACATAAAGACACATTTCATAATATGTCCAAAGACAGACCCCTCCTCAATATGTGAGAAGATGCCAATAAAAACAAAGGCTATAGCGGATACAATTGCGGTCCACAAAAACGCCTTCTTCATAAAAGCTAATTTTTCACTCATAACGCGTTAAATTTAAATAGTTTTACATTGATAAGGTTATAAAATCATTGGAAGAGCAAAAACTACTATTTCAAGAAATCCCCAATTCCTTATATATGATTAAAGCTTTTGCATGGGCTCCTACCGAAAAGAAACCCGTCGGATTCTGTCGTTCTCATCTATAAACAAACTAGGTAGGGGCTCTTTTTTTACTCCGTCTGAGAAGGCCTCAATTCCTTATAAATGAAGGCAAGATCCAGGCCTCGCCGCCCAAAAGCAAAAGAACGGGCCGCCGTGCCGCAGCCTTCAATGAATGGGCCGCTCCAAAGAGGGCGACCCCAGTGAACAACCAATTCCCGCCGGGACAGCGGCCGACTAAGATCGGCATTGCCGGCGGGGGAAACCGCCCATGGGCCCTCCTGAAGGAGCCCGGCAGCAATCGCAACGTCGCTACAACTGCACGTCGGCACAGCGCCGGCCTCCCGCCCCAAAAAGGGCGGTTTCTTTTTTATTCCCTCTATAATAACCTTAAAGCCTTATATATGTAGAGAAAATCCTTACATAGTAGGGAAGGCCCGTCTAGGGATCTGGTAATCCAGGTCAGGCGGACCGGGGATCAACCTATTTAGGTTGATTTTTTATTCCGTCTATATTAATCTCAAAGCCTTATATATGAAAGAAAAATAAGACCTCTCCCTCTATAGAGGGAGAGAGGCAATCCGGCCAGAAACTACGAATACACTGGACGGGAGAGCCGCCTTAAAAGGCGGTTTCTTTTTTTTTCTTTTTGCTTCCTTGAGGGTATCAGATTCTTATTTATGTAATATCTAGAAACTATGTTAAAAG
>Ga0247609_10007737_pt1 | contig 10216 bp, 7 predicted proteins | sample 172DNAGHGlowgp2_FD_193487 | JGI IMG/M metagenome (GOLD analysis project Ga0247609, IMG submission 193487) | Sheep rumen microbial communities from Palmerston North, Manawatu-Wanganui, New Zealand - 1728 DNA GHGlow gp2 | ecosystem: Host-associated > Mammals > Digestive system > Stomach > Rumen ...
TACTTTAAGACCTGAAAATACTGCAGGAGTTGTTCGTTCCTTCATAGAAAATGGCATGCACAGGTTATCAGCTCCGGTAAAACTCTGGTATAAAGGTCCTATGTTTCGATATGAAAGACCACAGGCAGGCAGGCAAAGACAATTCCATCAGGTTGGAGTTGAGATGTTTGGGATTAAAGAAGCTACTGCTGATGCAGAAGTTATTGAACTAGCTGTTTCTTATCTTAAATCATTAGGATTGAAGGATTTGGAGGTAGAAATAAATTCTCTTGGTTGTCCAAGTTGTCGTGAGAATTTTAAAACAAAATTAAAGGAAGTATTAAAACCGTATTATGATAATTTATGTGATGATTGTAAAACACGTTATGATAAAAATCCGTTGAGGTTATTGGATTGTAAAGTAGATACTTGTAAAGAAATCTTTGAAAAATTTGAAGTAAAGGCAATTATTCAGGGTGATTTTATATGTGAAGAATGTGCAAACCATTTTGAAGAATTAAAATCATATTTAAATGTTTTAGGGATTAAATATTCCGTTAATAAACTTCTTGTAAGAGGTCTGGATTATTATAACAGAACTGTTTTTGAGATTAAATCAAATAATTTAGGTTCTCAAAATGCCGTTTGCGGTGGCGGTCGTTATGACAGTTTGGTAAGTAATCTTGGAGGAGTCGATACTCCTGCTATAGGTTTTGCTATGGGAATGGAAAGATTGTATTCTTTAATGTCTAAACCTGAAACAAAAAAACTTGATGCTTATATTGTATCAACTGATAAAACAGAAGCTCTGAAGCTTGTAAAGTATTTAAGAGATAATAATAAACAGGCTGATTTTGATTTTACGGGTAAAAAGTTCACCAAGCAAATGGAGAAAGCTTCAAAAGTGGCTAATTTTGCAGTTATTCTGGGTGAAGATGAAATAAAAAATAAAACAGTAAGTATAAAAAATCTTTTAACTTCTGAACAAATAACCGTTGAATTATCAAGATTATTGGAAAATATTTAAAATTTGTTATGTTCTATATTTTGTAAAAACATGTTACAATCGTAGCAAATAATTTTTTTTACAGACTTTATTAATTAGTGTAAATATTATTATAGGTGAACAGATATGGAAATAAACAACCAACATTTAAAAATTCAACCAAAAAATCAAAATTTAAATGCCAAATCAATGGCAGACCAAGCAGAAAGTAATATAGAACAATCTCAAGAATACGGGAAGAATTTAAATTTTACAGGCTTAAGAAATATGAAAATAAAAAAGGTTTCTTTGACTGCAATAAAGAAATCTATTGAAGATAATAAGCCTTTGTGGAAGGGTAAAGATAAAGAATTTAAAGAAGCTTATGAAAATGTTTTTCCTGAGATGAGTGATAATATAAAATTTGACGAAATACTAAACATTGCAAAAGAAAATAATTTAAAAGCGAAAAGTAAGAGATTTTTAATTCTTATGATGCAAAGAGCCGGATTCCATGCTCAACATCAAAATTCATTAAGAATTAATAATAAGATTAATCCGGAAGAAATGACTATTGATTCTCCTAATGTCATTCTTGATTTATTCAAAAGAGTTAAAAATCCAACGCATGCTCATAATGAATTTGTTGATTCTGCTTATTTATCCATGACTGATGTAAAAAAATGCTTTGATGCTTGTGAAGATGATGCAATAAAAATAAATAAACTTTCAGAAGTTCGTAAAGATGTAGAAACTTCATATATAAGAAATCATAGTATGTACAATTCTAAAGAAAGTCATGATGTGTTTATGGATTTTGTTGAATCTCCTAATTTAGATGAATATTTACAAAATTATGAAAATTTATATAAAGGACACATATTAAGAGGTATTCGTAAACAAGATAACAATGTAATCAAAACTTTAGATAAATTACATGCAAACAAGGATAAAGTTATTCCGGCATCTGATATGTTAAAGTTTGAAAAAGCCTTTGAATATTTATCAAAATCGGCTGAAGGTTCAATGAATCCTAAACATTTTATGTCATACCAATCAGCTGAAGGTGATGAATTATTGAGTACTTTAGCAGATAAATTCCGACCTACAAAGGAATATATTCAGAATAATGGTGATAAAGATTTTGTTGATATATACAAAACTACAACAAAAGATAATCTGCAATTTAGAACAGATTATCTTGATAAAATGTATTATAATATAAACTTTCAGGAAGATGTCAATCCGATAGAAATAAAAGCAGTTAATAAACTTTTTCAAATAACAGATGAAAATCCTAAAGCACAAGAATTTGTTCAAAGGGTTATGGATAGAGGTTTTAAAGTAAATTCATCAATTGATTTGGTTACTTTGTTTGCAAAACATGATCCGAAAATTTTGGTGATGCGTTCAAAAGGCGTTTTGGATTTAATGAATAACCGTAACCAACAAATTTATGTTTCAAAAATTGACGAATTTTTAAAAACAACTGAACCAACATTAGGCGAACGTGTTTCAGAATTCTTTAATGAATTGTTTGCAAGAAAACCTAAGAAAGTTAAAGTGAAAACAGAAAAACCTGTTCAGCAACAAACTATAGAAAGCAAATATCCTGAAGAATATGTTATAAAACCTAAACATGAAGAAATTAAAATAGCTGCAGAAGAAATAAAACCTGAACATCCGGTGCAACAAGCCGTTAAGGAGGAACGACCTGCAGAAGTGAAGCAAACAAGAAAACCGTTCTCATTAGCGGAAGCAAATAAAGCAAAATTATTAAGTATAATGACAAATTCACCTTCAGGAACTATGAGTAAAAAGCTTAAAATTACTCAAGATAGTGTATCACCAATATTAAAGAAAAACATAAAGAGCGAACGTGTTTTAAATGAACAAGAATATTTATACACAATAAATGCTACAAAAATGCGTGCAAATATGCTTCCTGATATTTTTGAATCAATAAAGGTAACAAGAGCACAGGCTAAAGCTGCAAATGGTGGTAAATTACCGAAAGATTTTGTTAAGAATGAAGATGCAATTAATTTGTACACAGAAATTAATGGAAAAAATAAAAAATTAGTTAATTATATGTTGAAACAAACGAAAAAAGATGAAAGTGGTAAAATTGTAAAAGCCTTTAATGTAAAAGATATTATAAAAACCCTTGAAGATGCAAACAGAGAAACATTAAATGCTAAAAAATTATCAACAAAAGAAAATCCATTTACATCAAAAGATGAAAAAGCAATTTTTGACAGAATGTTAGGTGATTTGAAGGCAGAATATGGCGAGTTGCCTAAAAAGCCAAGAGTTAAAAAAAGCAAATAGTATAAATTTTTAAATATTTAAAAAGCTACTTTAACAAAAGTAGCTTTTTAATTTTGTAACTATAATAATATTACAAGATACTTCTTAAAGAAAAATATGTACAAAATTTTATTTAATGTTACTATATACATAGAATATCAAGCTTGAGGTGAAGAATGACATTAAGAAATGAACGTGTAAGAAAAGAATTAATGCGAGAAATATCCGACATTTTACGAAAAGAAGTAAGAGGATTAGAGGGTGTTGTATCGATTGTAGATGTTGAAGTTTCGCACGATAATTCTTATGCCAAAGTAAAATACAGTATTTTAGGTAACGAAGAACAAACAGAAAAAGATAAAGAAGTTATAGAAAAAAGTACATCTAAAGTTAGATACGAAATAGGAAAACGTATAAGGTTACGTCTGACACCGGAAATAAAATTTGTTTATACGGACGCACTGGAACAAGGTTCAAGAGTTACCGAATTGATTGATAAAATATCCAGAGGCGAATTATAGTAAATGGAAAATGAAAATATTTTCGGTTTTATAAATATATACAAACCCGTCGGAATGACATCTCATGATGTTGTCGGCAGATTAAGACGTATTACTAAAATAAAACAAATTGGTCATACTGGAACTCTTGATCCTTTTGCAGAAGGAGTTCTTCCTGTTGCTATAAACAAAGCAACAAGGCTCATTGAGTTTTTAGATGATGATAAAGCTTACATAGGGAGATTTAATTTTGGAAAATCTACCTCAACTTACGATATTGAAGGAGAAGTTACAAATATTTTTAATGAAACTGTTTTAGGAAATGATGTAATAAAATATTTACCTCAAGGGATAATTGAACAGTATCCTCCAATATACTCGGCGAAGAAAATAAACGGGAAAAAATTATATGAGTACGCACGAGAAGGTAAGGATGTTGAAATTAAATCATGCAAGGTTAATATTTATAAATCAGAACTGCTTGAATTTAACGAAAAAGAACAATGGGCTGATATATATATAAAATGTTCAAAGGGGACTTATATAAGAAGTATTGCAAATGATTTAGGTAAAGCACTTAATAACGGTTGTTATTTAAGTAAATTACAAAGAGTTCAGGCAGGGCTATTTGAGATAAAAAACGCAGTTAAATTAGAGAATTTAAAAACTATTTCTGATGTAAAAGAAAATATTTTAAATCCCTTGGAATATTTACCCCTTCCAAAACAGGAAATTAATGAAGGAGAAGCTGTTCGAGTAAGAAATGGTTTGAAAATATATAATAAAACTAATTTAAAAGAAGGCTATGTTTCTTTATATAAAAATAATTCACTAATAGGGATAACTATAATTGACGATCAGTATTTGAAAATTAAAAAAGTCGTCGGTTAGGAATTATATTTCCAACATAAAAGTTACAGGGCCGTCATTTATAAGTTCAACATCCATCATTGCTCCAAAAACACCGGTTTTAACAGGAATATTTTTATCTTTTATCTGTTCCGTAAAATATTCATAAAGCTCTTTTGCTTTTTGTGGTAATTCTGCTTTATCAAAACTGGGTCTTGTTCCTTTTTTGCAGTCACCTGCGAGGGTAAACTGTGACACTATGAGTATTTCACCTTTTATATCTTGAACAGACAAATTCATTTTCTCATTTTCATCTTCAAAAATTCGGAGTTTACTTATTTTATCTGCGAGTTTGTCCGCATTTTCTTTTTCATCGCCTTTTTCTACCCCGAGAAGTATCAATAGTCCATAATCTATTTCAGAATATAAACTCCCGTCAATAGTAACCGATGCTCTTTTAACTCTCTGAATTAAACCTTTCATATAATTATTATATTATAAATAATTATATGAAAAATAATGACTTTTATTTTTTAACTATTTAACTTCCCAAGTTGTACCGTCTTTTGAATCTTTTAAAATAATTCCAAATTCATCAAGAGTAATTCTTATTTTATCAGCTAAATCCCAGTTCTTTTCGGCTCTTGCAAGTTTTCTGTCCTCGATAAGCTCATCCATTGAATTGTATGATTTACCGAGCTTTTCATTAACTTTTATCAAAATTTCTTTTATTTCATCATTAGAAAGGGTAGCTTTTTCAAAGGTAAATCCAAGTGTTGTTGAAAGTTTATAAAGAATTGTATAAGCTCCTTCTATACCCTTGTTTGATTTAGTAACTAAATCAAATAACACAGCCAGTGCTTTTGAAGTATTTAAATCATCATCCATAGCTTCAACAAATTCAGCATATTCAGAGGTGGATTCGATATCAAAGTTTTCATCAATTTTACCTTTTGTATTTGTTAACCTTTTTACTCCTGCAGCTGCTGATTGAAGAGCTTCATCAGAAAATTCAACAGGCATGCGATAATGATTTGTCAGAATAAAAAATCTTATAGTATTTGCATCATAATTCTTTAAAATATCATCTATAGTTAAGAAATTTCCTAAGGATTTTGACATTTTTTCCTTGTTAATAGTTACAAATCCGTTATGCAACCAATAATTAACAAACTTGCAGCCATTAGCACATTCAGATTGTGCTATTTCATTTTCGTGGTGAGGAAAAATTAAATCTGCTCCACCTGCGTGGATATCAATGGTTTTGCCTAAATATTTCCTGCTCATTGCTGAACATTCTATATGCCACCCCGGACGTCCTACTCCCCATGGTGAATTATATCCGAATTTTTCATCTTTCTTCCAAAGTGCAAAATCAAGAGGGTCTTCTTTTTGTTCTCCGATTTCTATTCTTGCTCCGCTTTCAAGCTTATCTATTGGTTGTTTTGATAACATACCGTAATTCGAAAATTTCTTAACCCTGAAATATACATCACCATCTGCTTCATATGCATATCCTTTTGAGATTAAATCTTTTACTATAGAAATCATTTCTCCAAGAGTTTTTGTTGCAAAAGGTTCAATATCAGGGGATAGATTATTAAGATTTTTCATTGAATTCGTAAACTGATGGTACCAATATTGTGAAACTTCTTCCGGAGTTTTACCTTCTTTTTCTGCTTTTTTCAGGATTTTATCGTCAACATCGGTTACATTACGGCAATATGTAACATCATATCCTCTAAATTTTAAATATCTGTATAAAACGTCCCAAGTAATATAACATCTTGCGTGTCCTAAATGGGCATAGTCATAAACAGTCGGTCCGCAAACATACATTTTTACTTTATTATCTTCTATTGGTTTAAAATCTTCTACCTTGTTTGAATACGAATTAAATAATTTCATTTTTATCCTCTTAAAATCTTTTGTTTTTATTATAAATTGAACATGAAAATATATAAACTTTTTGAAGGAACTATTCTTTGTAAAGACATGTTACAAATATTTATATTACTGAAAGTACAGTTATAAAAAAAACTTTATAAATTCATAACTGTGAAGTATGTTCAATCAAAGGAGACGTAAAATGGCAGATGGTATCAACATTAACAATTTAGAAGGTGCTGTAAAGGCTTTTGCTTTAGCTGCAGATCAAAACAATGATTTAAAAATAGATGAGAAAGAGATTAAATTATTTAATCAATTTATTAATGGTGCTAATTTAAGACAAGACGAAGGTTTAAAACTTGAACAAGGAAAAGTAAATATTAGTAATGATCCAAAAGATATAAAAAAAGCACAAAAAGAAGAAGCAAAAATGTATACTGCCTATTTTGGGAAAGACGAAGTGGATAAAGTTAAAGCAGATGAAGGAGAAGCAAATCGCAGAGTAATAACTGCTTTTAAGGAATTAAAAGGAGTAAAATCTCCTCAAATGCTTAATGATGCTATTGCCGGTCGTCCTGATATGGCTGATTATGCAGGAGATGCAGAAGGCTACAAAAAAGCTCTTGATAATTGGGCTGACGGTGTAGAAAATGCTCTTAAAAAATCTATTACTCAATCTGTTAATGAACATACAACAAATGTTGGTAATGAGGTGAAATTCACAGTTGCAGCATTTGCTGAAAAATTATCTGCGGAAATCCAAATGGGAAATGCAATAATTATCGGTGAAATCGGCAAAGCTCAAGACGGTATTATAAAAGCTGTGCAAACAGCTGAAGGTCATATTGTCAGAGCAGTTGTAAATCAAGCTAATAAAATTATTCGTGTTGTTGAAAAAGAAGCAGATTTAATCCATATGCATATGGACTGGAATACCGGTGCTATTATGGATCATACAACAAAAGTCGGTCAAACGGTTATGGAAAACAGTAATGCTAACCATGCTGCTACAAGAAAAAATTCTGATATAAATGCCGAAATGGTTATGAACAATAGTGATAGAAATCATAGAAAAACTCAAGGTGTTATAACACAAGAAGGAATTTATGATACAATCAGTGATCAATTTAATGCAAATATAAATAAAAATGGCCGTGTTCATACTGTTGATACAATTGCTCGGTTACAAAATATGTTTAAAGACGTTCGCAATAGTAATATAAGTGATGAAATTAAAACAAACATTTTGATAGAACTTAATAATTATGCAAGATCGAATGAAATTTTTAATGATAAAGAACTTGATGACTTGGAAGCAAAAATAAAAGAAGCAACCGGAGCACTTGAAGCTAATTCAAATGCTAAAAATACATCATCAGCAAGTGAAGAAGAATTAATGAGTCTTGGACTATTAGGACTTGGTATAAGAGCAGCAAAGAGAGTTGCCGGAAAATAATATATTAAATAATTATGTATTTACGCACACTTAAACTATAAAAAAATAAATATTTTAGGTGTGCGTAATTTAATAATTATCAAGGATAATATTTTAAATTATTGGTGTGCCGGAAGGGCAGTATTTTTACTTAATTTTCTTTTTTATTCTTTAGTTTATCTTATTGAAGAATTAAAATTCCACTTGCCATTATTTTTTACGGTAAGTCTCCCGGTGTTAAGTCTTTTTTATTTAAATTCATTAATGGATAAATAAAATCTTCATCAGTATCATTTTTTGATTTTAGAGAAATCTGTGATATTTTAAATATTTCTTTTGAAATATCAGATATATTTATTCCTTTTACAGAAGTTTTAAGTCCAAATCTCGGGACATTGTACCTAAATTCCAAAATATCATTATACGTTATATTTTTCATCAATTCTTCAACTTGTGAAAGTGCATCAGAATTGTAAAATAAACCTTTATATAGGGTCAATAATGAATACATGTATTCTTCTTTCATACAGTCGTGGTTTCGAATTTCAATAAAATTTCTTAACCTTATTTCAGGGAAAAATAAATTTGCATGGAGCATGAAATCTTCCATTTCAGCATCAAATCCCTCATATCCGTTTTGTATAAACTGGTTAAAATTAATTTTTCCGTCCACAAAAATATATGAACCGTTTCGTATTATAAATATCAATGGAATATCAAGTAAAATTTTTACATAATCTTCAAAAGACATATCCTGTTTTAATTTTGTAGCGAACCCGCATCTGTCATTGTCCGTATATAACCACGCAAGAGCCCTGAAAGATTTGTATCCTGTACTTACGCCCCCTCTTATTTTTGAATTGGCACATATTGCTGTTATGAAAGGAGATATCTTATTTGCAAGATTAAATTTTCTGATGGCATCTTCTTCATTTTTGAAATCAATTCCCACCTGTATTCCTGCAGTTTCTCTCATCATTACATCTGATAAAATTCCCCATAAATAATTTGCCATATATTTATATCTTTGTTTAGGGATAAGTTCAATATTTTTATAAGTTGTTTTAGGATAAATGCCATAATTTAACAAGCTTACATCATATTTATCAAAAATATTAATCAGGGAAGCATTAATTAAATCAACTTTATTTTTTAAATCTTTGACTGTTTTTTGAGGTTCAATACTTAATTCTACTTGTGAACCGGGTTCAAGAGTAATTGTATCGTGTATTTTTTTCAAACCTATAATTTGATTATTGTCTTCTATGTAGTCCCAATTATCAATTTTTGCAAATTTTTTTAAAATATTACAAACCCCAAAGTCACCATAATATGAAACAGACTCTTTTGTATATTTATTTATGGGTAAACGTTCATATTCAAGACCAATTAGTTCTTCCGTTTTACAACCGGAACGAAAAACTTCCACTAAATCAGATATTGATAACTTTTCTTTACATAGCGTCATACATACTCCTTCCTATATTATACTTCAGATATACAGAACTTTTATATTTTAAAAATATATAAAAATGATAGAAAAATATTTATCTGACAGGATAGTTAAAAAGGATAATTTTATTTTTGGTAATTACATATAAATTTGTAATCTAATTAGCATAATTTTGTATATAATTACCAAATGAAAATATCCTCCATATGTTTGATTTTATTCGTAAAATAGAGCTTGTTGTTTAAAAATATGTTATCATGTGGGAGAGATATTATAATCTTATATACATGTATATTAATTAATAGGTACTATTTGACAAATGTTTTGTCCAAAATGTAATAAAGAAATATCAGATGATAGCTTGAAATGCAGTAATTGCGGAACAAGAGTGGGTCGACTGTGTCCTAATTGTAAAACTCACAATGTTTTAACGGCTCATAAATGTAAGAATTGCGAAACAATTCTTTTGCGTGATTGTCCGACTTGTGGTGCAACTAACACAAGTAAGGCTTCAACCTGCAGAAGATGTGGGGCTGTCCTTATTAAAAAAGCTGATGTAAAAGATGACGAAAATATTTTGCCAAAGAATGCTGTAATTGATTCCGTTCCAAAATATGAAGCAGTTTACTATTCTCAAACTAAAGCAAAAGAAAAATTAAAAGAAGCGATATTGGATAGTGAGAAAAAGGTAATTGCTCTCACAGGAGAAAGCGGAGTCGGGAAAAATCTGGTAATTCAGTTTGTATCATCTGAACTTAAAGATACTCCTTTAGTATGGCTTACAGGGAAATGTTCTCCGTACACAAATTTGACTC
>Ga0247609_10007738_pt1 | contig 10216 bp, 9 predicted proteins | sample 172DNAGHGlowgp2_FD_193487 | JGI IMG/M metagenome (GOLD analysis project Ga0247609, IMG submission 193487) | Sheep rumen microbial communities from Palmerston North, Manawatu-Wanganui, New Zealand - 1728 DNA GHGlow gp2 | ecosystem: Host-associated > Mammals > Digestive system > Stomach > Rumen ...
TCATATATTGAACCTCCCACATATATTATATATAACTCAGAAGATTCAATATGCGAAAAGTGTTGCCTAAAAACTAAAATCAATAATTTTAGTATAACAACACTTGAAGTCTATTTTATGATTTGTATAAAAAATGCCAAACCAATTTACACCCACCGGATATTTTTCAACAGTACATGGAATACTATCATCATCACCATGTCTCAACCAATAACAGTATTTGTAGTGTTTGAATATATTGCGGATAAGTTCGTCATTTAATTTACTTTGACAAATTACCCCGCGAATTGTTTTTCCAGTAGATAAATCGATTAAAAATGGTGATAAATACACATATGGTAAATGAGTAAATTTCTTTAATAATTTAAATCTTAAACGATTCAAATTGTCTAAAAACTTTTCAGTTTTAATAACTAATTTCATATATTTCTCCTTATATTCCGCATTTAATTATATTATATATAGTTGAATAGTTATCAAAAACATTTTATAAACACGAAATATTACACTTAAAGGAGTAGATATATGACTACTTTAGAAGATCTTATTGTTGATAATATTAGAATTTCTGCAATTATTGATGAAAATGCAGAATTTAATTTTGAGTCTTCTTTGTTAGATTTATATAATCTTAATATGGAATCTCAGGATTTCGATATTGATTCAACAACTATTGATATGGCTTTAGAATGTGCTTCTGAAATTGAAGTTACTGAAGAAGCATCTTCTACTATTGGAAATAAACTTAAAGAATTTGCTAAGAAACTTGTTAAGTTTATATGGAGATTGTGTGTTGCTGTATACAATGTAATTACCGCACCATTTTTATTCATATACAATCTTGTATCATCAGGTTCATTTAAGAAAGCTGCACAGTGTATTAAATATCAGTTTAAAGGTTCTGATGCTGGTGTTCAACAGATGGCGGAAAAAATTTTCAAAATGACTCCATCGGCAGAAACCATTAAAAAACGTGCCGACTTGATGGATGAATTTGTTAAATTCCAGATGGAATATATCAGAGAAGGTAAGAAAATCTATCTTGATAATATTTCAACCTATTTCTTCACAGATACATCTGGCGAATATCGTTCACATTATTCTGAAACGCATGGTGGTTCTGAATATTCTGGTGGAAATTCATCTGTTGATAAGACTGATGATGAATTTGAAAGAAAACAGAAAGAATTCAATGCTAAATATGAAGATATTGTGAGCGGAAAAACCAATTGTACTAGTGATCAAGATTTCCTTAATACACTTTTTGAAACTGAAAAACTTAAGAAAATGTCGGATGCTCAAGGCGTTATCAATGAAACTCAAACACAGGTAAAAATCATTGAAAAAATGCTTAATGGTAATGATTGGAATAAACTTCCTGTTGAACGACAACAGAAAGTTATTAATTATCTAAATCATTTGAAGGCATTGTTGAATTCATTGTCTATAATGTCTGCTGATCAAGCTAAAGACATTAAAGTAATTTATGAATCAACAAATAAAATCATTAAAACTGTTGAGAAAAAATAACTATTTGGTGGGTCAATGACCCACCAAATATATTTAGAACTTCTTACGCTTACGAATTGTAGAGTTGGAAACTCGTTTTTCATCTTTAACTTTTCCAGACTTTACAATATCTTCAGCAAGCTCATCTGCTTTATCATCAGTAGATTTATCACGCTCATTGTTGATAATTCTATCTGTGTTGATATGATACTTGTCTGGATATGTATTTGCACGATATGGTGCAACTACACTGGCAAAGAAGAAACCCCAGAATTTTTCAACGTCTTCGCGGTCAACCTTTGTATCTGTTGAGTTAAATACATTATTCCATTTCTGATAAAGAGTATCAACGACACTGCTAAATCGTTTGTATGGAATACGTTTTTTAACCTTTCCAGAGAGATCAATGCCCTGAGATTCAAGCATTTTGATAAAGTCATTTTTCATGTCTTCAACAAAAGCTTCACGATTAAACTTTCCACCTTTGGAAAGTTTATACTTTGTTTGATACTCTTTTACAGTCATTTCAGTATCCACTCCTAAAAGTTTTTATTAAGTTATATTTTTGTTCGAATTGTATTAAAATGTTAATTTTATCCCACCCGAACATTTAATTAACTTATATTGATAATATATTTTTATAATGAGGATAACTACTATGTATGTTGGAAAACCAAGTTATGAGCTTGATGTTGCTGATTATACTGTAGGTTTTGTAAAGGGTTATGTGTTTAAAACTCAGGAAGAACTAAGTGAGGGTACTTGTGTAGGTTTTTATATACCTAAATTATTGCCTCTTGTTGACGCAACGTCTGGACCTGTTGAAACAGACGAAAATATTGATAGTTCAATATTTGCAAATGATGTATCTGTCCCTAGTTCTGTAAAAACCACGAATTATATAAAATCAGCATATAATGGACGAGCTAATTTTTCTCAACCAATTATTGCTCTTGGTGAAACCGCTTATATTTTCTTTTTTAATAACGATTATAAATTACCGAGATATACAGATGCATATAATGATGAACGACGTAGAAAGACAGACGTCTTAAGAATGTATGTGAATTCAAAAGATGATTCTGATAATGAAAAAGATCCGTATTATATTGAATTGAATTCGGTTGACGGATTCATTAAAATTCATACTGGAACAGACAATGGTGAATCACATTCATATGATCAAATAATTGATACAAAAAACTCAAAAATCAGTATACAAGATGATAATGGTAATTCTATCGTATTATCTACAGAAGATAAACAAATTGTTGCTACAAATTCAAGTAATTCGACAATTGATATTATAGATAAAGATATTAATATTAAATGTGATGGTGATGTATCAATAGATTGTGATAACATGAAAGTTAAAACCAAGAGTGGTGTTACTATTGAAGCTGGAACTAAGATCGAAATGAAATGTCCTAAGATGACAATAAATGCGGATACAATGTTTGAATTAACAACCGCTATGTTTAAAGGATCAGTTAATTCAATGACACAATATCAGACACCAACTTTTTTGGTGTCTGGTGTAATAGCCGCTCCAACTGTTGGAATGTCACCATCTCCAATGTCACCACCAGCAGTTCAATTATCAAATTCATCTGGTGCTACATTAACGCCTTCTCCAAGAGGTATTGGCGCATTTGGTGATAAAACTATGATGACGATTATGGCTATGATACCATTCTTAAAAATCAGTCCTGTAGCAGCAGGTGTTGTATCACCATTAGCATCTCAGATTATACAACCACAAGTTAAGTTGTAATAGGAGATTATTATGACTATAAAGGGAAATATTGTAACCAAATCCATCGATGACTTTTGTAAAATAGGATCACAGAATTCTGTACAATTTCAGAATTCGTCTTATTTTAAAGAGATTGATGGAGAAGTTCTTGAAGATTTTAATATATTTCGTGATAGATATTATAAAGCATTAATGTCGTATACACGTGATTATGAATTTTCAGATCAAGATTTTTATAAATATAAATACCGTCCAAAGTTTTTATCTGCAGAATTATATGATACTGTAGATTTTTGGTACATATTATTGATTATTAATAATATGTACAGTTGTATGGATTTTAATCGTAAAAAAATTAAAGTTCTTACATATGAAGGTGTCACATTTATAAAAAATATTTTAATGAAAGAAGAAAAAGATATTGCTGAAAATAAAGTTCAAGTTCAAAATGATATTAATGAATATGATTTGATTCAACAAAAATAAATATTTAGGTGGTTAATAACCACCTAAATATTTTGTTATTTTAAATCACGTTTAAAACAAACTACGATTGTCATGGTTGTAGATGTATCATTGGTTTTGCCAGGATTTATATTAAAATTAGTTGAACTAAAATATAACTTTACATCAATAATTTTATATGTATATTTAGAATCATCTAAAGAATATTCAATATCTTCAGATAAACCAAATAAAATGAATTTTGCAAGAGTCTTGATATTTGATTCTCCAGTTAATTTTATATCAAATCCAACTGTATAATCAGCATCGTCTAAAAATTTATATCCAACAATGCTTTCTTTCTTTGCGGTTTGTTTATCGTATATTTTTCTACGATAAATTTTGATGTTTTCATTATCTAGTGATAATGAACTTTCCTTTTCAGAAAGATCATTAGACTCGAAATCACGTATTAATGGAAATAATAAGTTTTCATTAATGCGTTTTACTAAAGTTTTACCATTCATATATTTCTCCTTTATATGTTATCATTATTTATATTATATATACATAAAATAAAAATATATACAGTAGGCATTGCCTACTGTATATTTAAAATTTATCCGCGAATCATAGTTTCTTCAACAATAGATTTCATATCATCATTTCTTATATCTTTTGATGAATAGAAAACACGTTTTGGAAATTCCCACATTCTACGTACTTTGTTAAAAGAGGAAACTGGAACGAAAAAACCGACAATTCTTGTGTATTTTTCTTTAATCGGTTTTCCGCATACTGGACATATGTCATTATTTCCAAATGTATAATGCCCATCTTCGCACAACGCATATACCGGGTTCAATGCAAAATGTTCACAACCTGATTCTACAGAATATTCGTAAAGTTCAAGAACCTGTTCTGGTGTAGGACGTTCATTAATATTAATGTGTACAATACCACCACCACTAAGCATATTATTGAACTTACCATCAGCTTTCATACGTTCCCAAATTGTAGATTCTTTCCAAAGTGGAACAAACTGATTTGAATATAACTCATATGGAATCATATCTTCGTTGAAGATCGTGCGATCGGTTTCACAAAGACGAATTGCCATTGCTTCACCAGGAATCTCTTCAATGTTGAATGGGTTTCGATATGTAGGATTATCTTCCGAGTATCGTTTCATTTCATCATTGAGTTTTGTAAGAATAATCGAAGTAATATAATCTTCGAGTGCTTCCATGTTAGCAGCACGTTTTTCTTCGCTTAATGATTTATTGATTTTATACGGAGTTGTATTTTCTACGATACCGGCTTTAATCTTAGAAATGATAATTTCGACAGCTTCAGAAATACCAATTACACCGATAGTTGAGAACAGACGGTTCATATGAATCCAACCGTTTGCAAAAAATGGATGCAATTTAGGTGTACATGTAACTTCCGATAACAATTTGCGGTGAGCGTGAAGTATCTGAACTGTAGCAAATACTTTTTCACATTCACGTTTAACAAAATCGTCGATAGAAGTTGCTTCAACAGCAAGTCTTGGGAAGTTAATCGTTACAACACGGTGTGAACCATATGATGCTGCAGTACCACCAAATGAATTGATTTGTGCTCCAAACTGATTCAATTCTGAAACGTTTGTTACAAGGCGGCAGTTATGTGTGACTACACCATTTGCGAGTGTGAATACTGGGATAGTTTCATCACTTGTGTCTACGACATCCATACAGTAAACATATTCACTAGGTTCAACAGATCTTACAAATTCTTTTGATGTGACTTTAACTTCAACCGGCTTAGATTTTGCGTTATTCCAAGATTTATCTACAGTTAAGAAATCTTCACCAATTTTCAACTGAAGAGTTGTCTTGTAAACACCACCCTGACAATAATGCATATGGTTTGATGTACAAAGTGGAAGAGTTGTACCATCTTCAAGACCAATCTTATACATTTTTAAACCAGACGCATCAACCTTTGTGACTTTTGCTTTCTTCCAAGAACCAAACTGATATACATAAACAAATTCGTTTTTATGTAATTTATACAATTCTTTGAAAGATGAAATGATTGGCGTTGAAAGTTCTGTAGGTTTATATACAACTTCGGCATCCTGCTCATAACAGCACGATGCAATCTTTGTACCCATAGAAATCATGTTGTTATAACGATAAATTTCTCTGTGTGAAAGTTTTGTAACAAACTCTTTATCTTCATCAACAATTTTATATTTTTTAGAACCAGGTTCAGTTTCTTCTTTTGATACGTTGATAGTAACAACAGGGAATCTGAAGTTAGCTCCACCTTTAAGTGGATCTCCGCGGTCAAATATATCTATGAAAATATTTTGGATTTCCTGAATATATTCGATCATATATTCAAGTTTTTCGTCATCTGTTGCGTTTGGTTTACCTTCAATTTCTGTACCACCAATAAACCATTCGCGTCCAGCATCTGAAATCAAAGTTCTGATTTTAGATGGTGAGAAAATTGATACGTTTGTAAATGGTGATTCGTATGTAACACGGGACAATGAATTTACAGAGTAAATAAATGTCTGGAAACAATTTTCGATGTATTTTCGAACAGTTTCAAATTCTGTAGTAACTTCTTTACCAGAATCGTCTGTATAAGTTGTCTTGAATTTTGGATTCTTTCGAAGCATATCAAGGGATACATGTTCAAGGTTATTCATAACCCAAGATGCATCAAGGAAGATTGTACTTACAGCAAGTGCACCAGCGATATTATTTGTAAAACTGTGTACAACTTCATTTAAGATCGAAATATAAGAACTCAAACGTTTAGCTGGAGCAGAATGAAGCTGACCAAATTGACGACCAACTGTGATGATAGAACTTGCATCCATTGCAAAGCAATATGGAATAAGAATGTTTGTACTATCGTTAATAGCCAAACTATAGTCGTACATCATACCCATCAATTCCTGAGCACGTTTAGTTCCATATAGTTCTTTCATTTCACGATAAATGTATCGATAACCAATAAGTTTTTTATATGGTGCCTGCATTTCAGACAGTAATGAAACGATTGTTGTATTTGACTTATTTGCGTTAGCATCAATAGAGTTATCTACGATACCACCTGTCGCGTGCAACTCGTCTTCAAAACGTGTGATAATGTCGAGGTGAGATCTTGTTAATCCGTGTACATCAAGAATATCTTGTGTGATCTTGTTAAGACGAGCATTATAACGCTTATCTTTAGGTCCAATAATCTGAGCAAGTTTTCTTGATGAATAAGATCTTTTACCATTAATTTCTTCATCTGATGAAATGATGAAATTTCTGTAGTTCTTATCAAGAGATGTTTTCAAACATTTCTCAATCCTTTTCTGTGCAGCATCTGTGCTTGAATCTTTGTGACTCATATACTTTTACTCCTTTTACAAATATTTGATTTAATCGACTAAAGCAAGATCCGTTATTCCATTTTTGGATATCGGTTCATACCCTAGGTTTTCTTGATTATATTTGTAAAATATTTGATTTATTGTAGCGAGGTAAAGTTTACCATCGGACTTACCTATTTTGGTATTTGGTAGAGATTTATTATATTCTCCACACTTAATAAATGGAATGTGATTGAAAATATCGATCATTTGTTTTTTAGAAGATAAATCCAAAGACAATCCAAATGAAACTGGATTAAATATTGTAGCAACACCTTCTATTGGAAATCCGGTATAAATACAAAATTTCAAACCAGTATTCTTTTCAACAGATAATCTAATTGTATTTAATATAAAATCGCGATTTCTACGGTTTAGTGGATCTCCCCCCTGAAATACAACTAAACCGTTGTTTCTGTTTGATTTGGTATCATTTTTAACGATATATTCAAGGAAGTTTTCTGGTGTCTCGAAGATTCTGACTTCAGATTCTTTATAACCGTTCTTATTTTGAAGTCCTATATTTTGACATCCAGGGCAATGAAAATCACACCCGTATACGTAGTATACAATTGCTGATTTATTAAGACTAGGATAGTCTATAAATGAAACTTGAAATCTGTTACTAATTACAAGCTTTTCCATTATCAATACTCCTAAAAATTTTACTCAACTGAGTATTATTATGTTACTATAAAAACTAGAAAAATAAAAAAGACCCACCTCTAAAAGAGGTGGGATTTTACTGAGTTTTTAATTTGGATTTTTGAGAGCAATTTCTTCCAAAAATAATGGAGTTAATTTACATAAATGTGGTTGAATACATGCACATTTATTATCCCAATCTAATAAATTATACTTCCAACCAGCACATACTATATATGAATTCATTTCCGGCATATTTAGTATCATTGGTAAATATACGTTATTTTTAACAAATGATTGCCAAGAACTATTCAAATGATTATGCACATCATGATTCCATTTTGGAATCATTCTCGTAAATGGAACTCCATGTTTAGTTCCTCGTAAACATCCTATTTTTACAATGTCATTTCCTTTTATTTGAATATCATAAACAGTTTCTTTAACGATCTTTTTATGCTTGAATAATAAACCTTTTTTAACAATGGTTCGCTTCAGTTCACGCGGTTTAAAATCTATTCTGTCTATTGGTATATTTCTAATATACCACGTATCAGAAAATGGTTCAATATCAGTATCAAAATGATCATTAAGAAATTCTTTAATAGAATTATCCAATCCAGGTTTAATCGGATCAATTACGTTTTCACCAGCTTTACAGAAATCGTCCATATCATATCCAAAATAAGCTTCACATGGAATTGGAATAATTTCAAATCCACGTTCTGATTTTTCAATGTGAGTATAAATAATACCTATACAAAAACGTTCTTTTAATAAGTCATAACGTTCTTTAGCTGATAATTTAGTATTATTTGGAAGTATAAGAAATTCATTATCAGAATCTTTTTCACCATTAGTTAAATCGATCCTAGTCATATTGGTATTTGTAGAACACGATCTATCTAACATTACTTCCCATACAAATTGATATCGTTCTTCATTTGTCATTTTATAAATATCAAAGTCGTGATACTTTTTAGACAAATTATAAAATTTTGAGTCCATAATTAAAGTAATCCTTAAATTAAAAATACCTGCTGGAAAATCCAGCAGGTTGTATATTAAATCATTTCAAGGAACTTGAGATATTCATCACACACTTGTGATATATCAAGTTCAATAGGTTTTCCATTATCTGGATTACCATATTCGTTGTAAACCATTGAAGAGTTTAAGATATCAACGATATTACGTTCAATTGCTGAACTATTTTCCATCATTGAACCTGAATCTGCATATTTTGCAAGAACTCGTTTATATCGAATTGACTCTTTAATTTTTCTTTCAACCGGACGGTTTAATACACGACGTTCATTCTGAGATACAATCTTGCTACAGAATATCTGCGGAAGAACTGTGAATTTATCACCGGCTTTTAAGAAGTGTAACAAATAAATCATCAATTTAATATATTGTGGTTTACTTAATGCATCAAGATTGCTCCATCCAAATTCCTTTGCAAAGAAATTACGTATCATATATTCCTGGACATTATGAACAGACATATCATCATTAAGATAATAATTATATTCGTCCATATCCAATACAAAGTTATTTCTTCTAAATATAATTTGTATTGTATCTTCCATGAAAATAGGATCTGTTAAAATCTTTTTAAGTTCGTTTGTTTTTGCAGAGTTGATTTCAAATCTATCAGCATCTGAGAAATCTGAGTCTTCAGCAACTCCAGATATCATATTATATGAAATCGTAAGGTTTTGATGAAGAGCCCAGTGAATGTGCTGCTCAATAGTAGTTACGATAAACTTTACAGCAGACTTATTAAAGTTTGCTTTAGGTAAGATATCGATAAGAATTTTATACAGAATTACATCTGCAAGCGTGTATTTTGATGTACACTTCATAGACAATTTTGCCCACATGTCTTGATCGGAATATCCTGTACCTTTAATCAAACTTAATGTATAATGATGAAGTTTACCATAAATATTCATATTTGGATCATTTCCAGTAGCTACACAGATTACTTCTTTAGCAACATCAACTAAGAATGTAGTCTTCGTAAACACTTTTCGTCCAATAGTTGCAGCTGTATTGAAACTATTGTATTTACCACCATTATTGTCGCGATAAAGTTCAGCAGCTTCCTGTGATGAAATCATGTCTGAATATTTTAGAATGAATTGTGTTGCAAGCGGAGATACAAATCTGAATAATACTGCAATTCTATAAAGAATTTTACAGTGTTCGTTTGTAAATACAAGCGATGAGTTGTAAGTGCCTGTATTATTATGAAGATTCTTATCGATATCTTCGCACTTTTCATTGTATTCTTTTTCAACGTATTCATTTACTTTATTGACAAACCACGGTTTAAGAATTAATGAAGACATTTCTGAAATAAACTCTTCTGGTGATGTAAACTTAAGTTTGTCGATTTTATATTTCATAATCATGTAGTTTGCCATAAT
>Ga0247609_10007741_pt1 | contig 10211 bp, 8 predicted proteins | sample 172DNAGHGlowgp2_FD_193487 | JGI IMG/M metagenome (GOLD analysis project Ga0247609, IMG submission 193487) | Sheep rumen microbial communities from Palmerston North, Manawatu-Wanganui, New Zealand - 1728 DNA GHGlow gp2 | ecosystem: Host-associated > Mammals > Digestive system > Stomach > Rumen ...
TCTGTTAGTAAAAAATCATCTGCACGCTGGCTTGCTATTGCGGCATCTATTGTATTCATCGTTTTCGTTGGCTTCAAGTCATACGACTACTATTATACGACCAGCCTTGGTAGGGAATATGCCAATACATTCCCAGCATCTACGATTATAAGAGGTGAAGCAAATGCTGACGTTGATACTGAACTTACCATATTATTTAATAATGTAGCAGAAGGTAAAGATTTGGATAATACCACTTCTCGACTCAAAACATTATGGGAGCTATCAAAACAGGAAACTTACAATGACTATACGGATTATGCTCCATACATCGGTTGGAATCTTGCTATAGGCTATTTGGAGAACTATGAAAAAAATAAAGCTAAAGAAATCCTGATGGAAATGAAAGAATTATACCCAGAAGAATCAGCAATAGGAAGTAAAGTAATAATTGTATTGGATGCATTGTTTAAATGAGAAGATTATTATTATTTTTATACCTCATATTAACAGGAAGTTTTTGTCTTTACGGACAAGAAACAATAAATGTTGATTCTGTTGTCAAATTACATGTTCAATTGACAAAAGCCTGCAGATTGGCTGAACAAAGTGGAAATCATGACCAAGCTATTCATTTTGCAATTCAGGATGTTGATTTGTTACGTTGTTATTGTGGTGAAGACAATAATCATTTTTTGGATGCTCTCAAATTCTTAGGTTTTCTATACGCGGGAGGCAAAGATTACTATAATTCAATATTGGTATTTGCGGATTTGATGGGCATTAGTAGCAAGAATCTGCCTCAGTTTGAAAATTACTATTTAGATGCTGGAACAATGCATTCAAAATTATGTTATTTATCAAAGCGATATAATGATTGCGAAGATACTTCTTTAGCATTGCTAAAATATATACAAGAACATGAAGTCGAGAATAAACTTGAATTAACTTTGGAGTCAATAAAGTATATCGGTCTTTGTTATTCAAAACAAGGCGAGTTTTTGCGTGCAATTGAGTTTTTTAAACTTATCTCTAATAATAGTCCATCTGTAGATGTCTATGCTGAATCTATGAGATGGTTGGCTAGTAATTTCTCTAAGATTGGAGACAACGTAAATGCTCAGTCTATTGCAGGTAAGGCGTATAACACGCTTATTGAGAATAATTATTCTGGATATGAATTGACTACGAGGTTGTTGATTGATTTAGCAAACTATAATTACTGTTTGTTGGACTTTGAAAAAGCAATGGAGTGTTTAACAATTGCTGGGGAAAATATTAAGTATAGAGGTAAATGGAAAGAAGACCCAATATATGCAGATTATTGTTATATCAATTCCCTAATTTCTTTTGCTCATAACGATATTGATAATGCCATATGGTCTGCAAGAGAAGCTATTGATAGCTACAAGAAACACGTTGAAATTGATTCCCCTTCAATGATAAACGCCTTAAACACATTAAGTCTACTATATACTAAAACACCATATACTCAATATGCTGTAGAACTGGCAGAATTAGCACATTCAAGCGCATATATAGGGGATTCTATAAATAATTTCAACCATTATATTGAAAATAACAAATACTTATGTTATGCATATTACAAAAATAAGAATTATGATAAAATGGTTAGAAGCGCATATGAATATATCACTAACGCAGGAAGATTCCTGTATAAAAATTTTAGACTATCACGTGATTATGAGAGAAAATTAATATGGCAATCGGAAATAAATGATGTAGTTTATGATTTACCGCTCAAAATGGATGTGATTAAGGAGTTTAGTAATAAAACACTTTTGGGGAAATGCTTATATGATATAGCTTTAATCAAAAAAGGATTACTTCTTTCTTCTGATACACAGATTAAGCGGTTGTTGCAAAAGAAAGAAAACAAAATTATTCTTAATTCGATAGATTCCCTATTAAATCTTAAAAACAAGAATGCAGAGAAGGAAATAGACGAATTGTATAGCGTATTACGATTAAAAAACCAAAATAACCATTCATTAGAGCAAATCCTGACGATGTCTTGGAGGGATGTGCAAGAGAAAATGAATGATAATGATGTAGCAATAGAATTCTTATTATCTTCAGATTCGACTATTATTGCAAACTGTTTGCGGAAAGAATGGCCTGAGCCCAAATATCTATTGTTGTGTAAAAGGGATGACTTGTTTAAACTCATAAATAACATTAATCAATTGTATAACTCAACTATTATTTGGGATATAATATGGGAAAAAGTATTTAAGTTGGCTAACATAAATATCGGAGACAATGTTTATTTTTCCCCTATAGATATTTTGTCGCAGATTAATATAGAATCTGCACTGGACAATTCTAATCATATTATATCAGAGAAATACAAAATAATGAGAGTAACATCAACGAAATATATTTTTAATAGCAATAGTAATAATAAACCTATTCGGCTTACATGTGTATTATATGGTGGATTAAACTATGATTGTGATGTTGACATGATTAACACAATCGAAGAAAACAATTCGATTATTGATTCTTTAAGTTTGGAAAGAGGGCGATTTGATTATTTACCAGGAACAAAAAAGGAGGTGGATTCTATTGAAACAATTATTATGAACAAAGATTTTCTTTATAGGTCTGTTAAGAAATATTATGGCAATAATGGAACAGAATTGTCTTTTAGAAAATTATCTAAGAACGCACCTCAAATACTTCATTTGTCTACACATAGCTACTACATAAAGCCATCAGAGGCAGAAATGAAGAAATACGTGATGACTGAAACAGAGAAATTAGTCCAACTTAATAATTTCAATAATCCAGATATGATTGATTATGGTTTGAATAGAACAGGGCTTTTGTTGTCTGGAGCTAAAAAGACATTGGAACAAAAAGCTAATAATACAACTAATGACGGTATATTAACTGCAAAAGAGATAAGCGAAATTGATTTAAATGGTACTACCTTAGTTGTTTTATCTTCATGTCAATCAGGCCTGGGGACAATGACTTACGATGGTGTTTCTGGTCTTCAAAGAGGATTTAAGATGGCTGGCGTCGATACAATAATAATGTCTTTGTGGAACATCGATGATTTTGCTACTTCGTATATGATGATCCAATTTTATCAAGAGTTTTTGCGAACTGGTTCAAAATTTAAATCTTTCAGGTTTGCCCAAAATAAAGTTAAAGAAAAGTACCAGAATCCGTATTATTGGGCATCTTTTATTATGTTAGATTAAGGACATGACTAATCATCTCTATATAATAGGCAATGGCTTTGACAAGCATCATGATATCCATAGTGGATATCAAGATTATAGGAAATGGCTTGAAGATAATGAACGATGGGCTATCCTGGAGACAATTGATAATCTTTTTGGGTATACGAGCAATGACTGGTGGAGCCATTTCGAAGAGAATCTTGCATCTGTAGAAACATTACGAATTGCAATGGAAAATACATATGAAAACTATCCTGATTTTGGAAGTGATGATTTTAGGGATAGAGATTGGTATACAGCAGAATTATCTGTTGAGCAATATATAAAAGACGGGCTTATTGCAATTAAGAATTCATTTCGGGAATGGGTAGAAGCGTTGCCAAAAGGTAACTCTATTAAAATGATAAAAATCAAAAAGGAACAAGGAATCTTTCTGTCGTTCAATTATACGGAAACGCTAGAATCGCTATACAAAATTCCTGCTAATCGTATTCTGCATATACATGGTAACGCATTTTGTGAAGAAGAATTGGTTGTGGGACATGGGAAATCATTTGAGGATATTGAGAAACTTATGGGGGAACGTATAGAAGAAGGTGATTATGTCTTTCAACGGGCAAAGGACGCAGCGGTTTCTGAAGTGTTAGCCATACGTAAACCTGTTGAAGAAATCATTAAGAAATACGAGATTTGGTTTCGTAGCCTTTCTGATATAACAAATATTCATATATATGGACACTCTTTTTCTGAAATTGACTTGCCTTATTTTAGAAAAATCTTCTCTTCTGTGGATATTGGCAATATTCTAATAGAAGTAAATGCATATACAGAGAATGATAAATTAAAAATAAAAAGTTTTATGGAGTCAGAACGTATTCCTTCTTCTAAATGCCAAATTATTGACCTGCACAATTTACAGTATGTAAATGAGTTGTGCTTGGATATGCCTGTTTATCAAAAATGAATGTATATTTTGAGTTTAAAAGATAAAAACTTGAATTATGACAGAAAAGACATTTAATATTTATTGTGATGAGAGTACTCATCTTGAGCATGATGGGCATCCGTATATGCTCTATGGTTATGTCAGTATTGCCTCAAATCAGATTAGAATCTGTAAAGAGCAAATCAAAGCCATCAAGGAGAAGTATGATTATACTGACGAGTTGAAATGGATTAATATTCACGACAAGACCTTTCAAGTATATAAGGAGTTGGTGGAATACTTCTTTATGACAGATATGCAGTTTCGTGTTGTGATTGCTGATAAGACGCAGATTGATGCTTCACGTCCTGATTATACATTCGATGATTTCTATTTCAGAATGTATTTCCAGTTGTTGCATCACGACATGAATTTGGAGCATAACTACAATATCTACTTTGATATTAAGGATACTTGCAGTCAAACCAAGTTACATAGATTAAGAGAGGCTTTGAAATGGAATGCCTCTATCAGGAATTTTCAGTTTATCAAGTCGCACGAAAGTGTGTTTGTGCAGCTTGCAGATGTGTTGATGGGTGCCATCAATTATCAACTGCGTATTCAAAAAGGAGATATCGAAGGCAAGGTTGTTGCCAAGAGGAAAATATGTGAACTAATAAGTAGTCATACACCTATAACATTAAAGCCAGTATCTCCGTTATCTTCTAAGAAGTTTAATCTGTCGTTCATCACTCTCAAGTAAAGCTATGCCGTTCAATAAGCTCAAGAAATACCCAGACCTTTTAGAGCTCAATGGTCTCGATGAGAGAGCAAGACGGGCTTCCCTAAAAGCTATCTTTGATCGTGATATTGCAGATAATGACAATTTCCGGTTTCGAGGCAAGAGGATATATCCAATCAAAACTGATGACGAAATTGATCTGGACAGAGAACTGATGCATCTGACTACTGAAGAAACTGAAGAAACAGACGAACAAGGCAGAAAGTTCAAACGTAGGATCTTTGACAAGTTCCGTTCAGAGCGATTACATTGGATTAGACCTCATGTAGAAGAAAAGGTTGATGATAGTGAAATAGAGGTGTTTAGTGTCAATGAGCGTAACCAACGTAAACGTATGAATGTAGCAAGAACATACATATATAATAAGACGAGAAAGTATGTTATTGTGCTGGAGCCTCAGATTCGTAATGGTGAAGCATATTATCTGCTTACTGCCTACTATCTTAACAAAGAGTATGGTGAAAAGCAGATGCAAAAGAAGTTGCTATCGAAATTGACAGAAGTGTTATAACAACAAACGCAGGGCTCGATATATGTCTAGATATACCGAGCCCCGAAACTCCTTCTGCTTACAGATGAGCAGTGCAAAGATAGACATTTTTTTCCTAATATTCCAAATATTATTGGGAAAAAATGTCTTTTTATTAAAAATATTACTCCTGGTTGTTAACCTAAAGCTCTTTTTGGTCATAAAAGAGCAGAAATAAACATTCATATTAATTTTATCATTCAAATTTATGGAGACATTATTTTTCTTAGTTATTGCAGTATCATTAGCATACGCAGTTGGTTGCTGGGGTAGAACCCGCAAGATCGGTTTTGGTTTGGCATTTGGCCTCTCACTGGTAAATCTACTTGTAGGCATTATTGCTGTAGCATGCTCAAAAAAAATTGATAACAAAGTGGATAAGGAGGAAAACGCATGAAAACAGCAGGTTGGATATTTATTGTGATTGGTGCATTGGCATTTTTTGGCGCAGCATTGAAAGGAAATAGCGTGTTTGGTCCCTTATTCTGGATAGGTTTAGGTTGTACTTTAATCTATTTGAAAAAAGAAAAAGAAGAAAACAAGAAAGAAAGAAACGCAATCGAGACATCTGTACCAATTCAGCCGAAGAAGCCCTTGGTAACAGGAAACGACGTCATGGTTGATGAAGTAGAGCAAAACTCACCAATGAGCTTTGAACAAAAGGAGGCAGCTCTTTGCTTGATTGCTTTCTTTGCAGGATATAATGATGATCTTGCAACAAATGATGCAGCATATATGATATCGTATCAGTCTTCTTCATTTTTCAACATCTACGATTATCAAAAGGTATTAACTGCTGCGCTTCCAAAGTATCAGGACGCAGACAAACTAATTGATACAGTATTAACGATTAAAGACAGGAAAACAAAAGAGTTTATCCTTCTGACCTGTTATGAGCTAAGCAGTATGTCACGCAAATCTGAAGCCAATGAATTCATATACAACATTGCAAAAGAGATGGGATATAATAGACCGGAATTTCGTAATATGGCAGAACAACACATGAAAAAGCAAGTATTATACTAAGATTTAAGGACGGAAAAATCCGTCCTTAATTGTTATCGATTGTTAATTGATTCGTTAATCTGTTATCCTATAGGCCGTTTTTGTCATAAAGGGTAGAAACAAATAAAAAATAGGCAATATGGAAACTCTTAAGAATCAAATTGACACTCAGAACGTTGAACAGCAGAAAGCTTTCGACTTTGTGGCAAACACAAACATCTGCCTCTTTATCACAGGTAAGGCAGGAACTGGTAAGACCACGTTCATCAAACGCATTCAAGAAGAAATCAACAAGAACTTCTTGGTACTGGCTCCAACAGGCATTTCAGCTATTGCTGTAGGCGGTCAGACCATGCACTCCTTCTTTGGATTCCCCATGCAGGCAATAGGGCCAAATACAGAGATGATTCTTTCCGATGAGAGTTACCAAATTCTCAAAGAAACAGATACTATCATTGTTGATGAAGCTTCGATGGTAAGGAGTGATATGGTGGATGGTATGGACAGATGCCTTCGAAAGGTATTCGAAACCAATATGCCTTTTGGTGGTAAGCAGGTTGTCTTTGTTGGTGATTTGTTCCAGCTTCCTCCAGTAGTCAAAGAGGGTAGTGCGGATGCAGAGATGCTGCATGATTTTTATGGAGCAGGGCTTCCTTTTTTCTACAAAGCACTTGTGCTGAAGAGGATGAATCTGCCAAAAATTGAATTCCAGAAGGTATATCGTCAGAACGATAAGGATTTCCTTGACATTCTGAACAAGATGCGCAATGGTGAGGTTACGAATGAGGACTTGGCTTTGCTTAATGAGCATGTTTCAAAGGCTCCTGATAATGAGGATTATTCTGTAACGCTGACATCCTTTAACTATATGGCAGGAAAGATTAATGACGAGAAATTGAATGCCATTGAGGAAGAGGAGTTCTGCTATCAGGCTGATATTCATGATGATTTCAAAAAGAATGATGCTCCTGTGCCAGAGTTCCTTAGATTGAAAGTTGGTGCCCAGGTAATCTTCTGTCGTAACAATCCGCAAGCAGGATATATGAACGGTACGATTGGCAAGATCTCTGAGTTGGACGAAACCCATGTCTTTGTCAGATTGGAGAATGACGTATTAATCAATGTAAGCAGAGTCACTTGGGAGAATCTTCAGAGTATGTATAATAGAAAGACTCATAAAATGGAAACGAAAGTTGTTGGCTCATTCACTCAGTTCCCTCTGAAGTTAGCATGGGCCATCACAATCCATAAGTCACAGGGCATGACTTTCGAAAAGATGCATTTCGATTTATCTCGTGGTACATTTCAGGCAGGACAGGCATACGTTGCCATCAGTCGATTGCGCTCATTGGACGGTCTGACCCTCAGCAATCCTATCCGTCCCCACCATGTTACTCAGAATCAGGAGGTACGTGTATTCGCCAATTCATTCAACGATGTAGATATGATTAATGACGAGCTGGAAACTGGAAAGGCCATTTATAAGTATCTGATAGCTAAGGATTATAACATGGCAGCAAAGTCGTGTTTGAAACTTATAAAGGGAAAGATTCACAAAAACGACTTTAGGAATGCTGCTTTGATAGCTAAAAAGATGTTCGACATCATGCTGGATGACGCTTGCTTGAAGGGTATGACAAAGGATATGAAACTGTTGAAGGATTGCAGTATGACATGCAACTTCCTGAATGCAGTAATCTGTCTTTATGGAAATCGCTATAAGGAGGCTATTGGCTATGCGGATATGGTTCTCAGTAGAAAGGTTTGTTTGGAGGCGATGTTTATCAAAGGACGTGCGCTCTATGAGCTCAAAAGAAATAAAAAGGCTTACGATGTCGTATATCAGATTATCAGCATTTCTAAGGAAGGAGAAGAGAAAAAGGTCATTGACAAGAAACTGCTTCTCTTTGAGGCAAAAGTTAATGAGCGCATTGGTAATTCAAATTTTTCAATAAGTCTGCGACTTATCAAACTTTGCCCGGAATATATAGGTGGTTATTTGATGGTGCGTAATGAAGCTAGAAGGCTTAAATTGCATTTGTCATTCTCTGAGTCGGATGATAACACAGAGCTTGCAATCGCTTTCGAAAATGAAAATGTATCGAACAAAGAATTCTGCGAATTGCTCTCTAATAGTAAGGATAGAAAGAGTCTCAGCATGCTGCAAAAACTTATCAACAAACTTAAATGAATTATCATGAGAAAGTTCATTATATTATTGCAGGCTTTAGGTATGATATCGACTGAGCCAGAAAACGTCCCCGTTGACCTTCAACAAAAAAGACAGGAAAGTAATAACCTGTTTCCCTGTCTTTTGGCGGAGAGTGAGGGATTCAAACCCCCGATACCCGAAAGGGGTATACCGGATTTCGAGTCCAGCGCGATCGATCACTCTGCCAACTCTCCTTTTCTGTTTTTGCGGGTGCAAAAGTAATACATTTTTTTGAACTGGCCAAAACTTTTAAGCTTTTTTTATGAACAAATAGCAATGAGACCGGATGCTGCGCAATTCAATATGAATTAGCTTACAATTCATGCTGAATCAGACCGCAATTCAGCACGAATCACAGGCTAATTCAGCATGAATCTCTTGGGGGACTATTTCGTTACGCGGATCCAGTCAGCATCGACCCATCCGCGGTCGGCTTTGGCATCAGTCTCGGCCGAGACAAAACCGAACTTGGCACCAATCCACTTACCCTCGCGCATCTTGAATTCAGAACCGCACTCCTGATAATTCTTTCCATTCAGACTATAGGCAAAACGGAGCTTCGAGTCGGCAACGGTCAGACGCAGGTAGATGTCCTCGTGAATACCGGGCTTATAGTCAATCTTGTCTTTCGCGGTAGGCTTCAGGGTGGCCAACACCTCCTCGCTCTGAGGCTTGCCCTTGTCGGCTGCATGACAGGTCATCTGTACCAAGCGGAACTCATCCCCTACCCTCTTGACAACCAGCGCCGAATAGTCGAGCCCCATCATGATAAGCCCTCCGAACTGGCCGTCGGCCTTCGAAGTGAAGCGCAGCTTGGTAGTGACGGTGAACTGATCGGCAGGGGTCTTCTGCAACAACAGATTAGGCACCTCCCAGAAATTCTTCCAGCCGTCAGACAGCTTGTAAGTATAAATGCGGAAAGTACCGAAAGCCGTAGGCACACCAAACTTCTCATCATAATTAGCATGCCATTGCCACTGTTTCCCAATCGTAGGACTATTGAACTCGTCGCTCTCAACGGGATTCATCACAGAGGCATGAGACGAGAGCGGAGAGGTAAGAGGCTTCTTATAGGTGGAGACGGGCTCACCTTTCTTACCCATAACGGGCCAGCCGGTAGACCAGTCGACAGGATTCAGATGGACCACACGACCGTATGCTTCCTTGTCCTGAAAATGGAGGAACCAGTCTTCTCCATATTTCGTATGTATCCAGCCTCCCTGATGAGGGCCGTTGATGTTGGTCTTGCCTTGCGCCAATACGATCTTATGCTCGTAGGGGCCGTAAGGCGACTTAGCGCGCATGGCCAACTGGAAGCCTGTGGGTACGCCCCCTGCAGGACATAGAATCCAGTACCATCCGTCGCGTTTATAGAACTTAGGACCCTCGCAAGTACGGTTCTCCGTACCGTTACCATCGAACACGATTACAGGCTGGCCAATGGCGCGAGTGCCATCAGGCGACATCTCGCGGACAGTGAGCACCGAGGCGAACTTAGAACGGGAATTGGCCCAGCCGTTGACCAGATAGCAACGACCGTCATC
>Ga0247609_10007742_pt1 | contig 10210 bp, 13 predicted proteins | sample 172DNAGHGlowgp2_FD_193487 | JGI IMG/M metagenome (GOLD analysis project Ga0247609, IMG submission 193487) | Sheep rumen microbial communities from Palmerston North, Manawatu-Wanganui, New Zealand - 1728 DNA GHGlow gp2 | ecosystem: Host-associated > Mammals > Digestive system > Stomach > Rumen ...
TGCAACTGCCCACCAGCAGCGAGGTCCGCGCCCTGACGTGGATATTCGAGGACGAGACCACGGGAATCAAGACGGCTGAGAGTTCAGGGCAGAGTGCTGACGCATGGTACACCCTCGATGGGCGGAAACTGGACGGCAAGCCCACCGTTCACGGAATTTACATCAATAAAGGAAAAAAGGTTGTGATTAAGTGAGAATAGAGCAGAGCTTGCTCAAGCTTTATCGAGCGTGAGCAAGCTCGAAGGTTTAGCTCGACGGCCCGAAGGGGAAAGTCAACGAAGTTCAAGGTTGTAATCAAATAACATTAGCAATTATGAAAAAGAAAGTTTATCAGCAGCCCACGTTGCACATCGTAAAGATTCAGCAGACACACATCATCTGCACCAGCCCCGGCGGAGAAGGTACCGGCGTCCATGATGACGACCCGCAGAACCCCGGCGGAGCCATGACCCGCGAATACAAGGGCAGCATCGACTGGGACGACTGGAATTAGTAAACGCATAAACGGTTTCGAGATACGAAAGGAAAGTTGAACCATTTGATTAAGCGAGGGAAAAGCAAGTTCACTTGCTCTGCCGAGCGCGAAAATGGTCGGTCGAAGACCAACCATAAAAAGGGGCGCCCTCCGCCTGCGGAAACGCCCCGAAACGGGAAGATAGACAAGCGCTCTTTGACAGACTGAGACAGACGGATATTGACCTTCGGTCGAAGATGCTCACGCTCGGCCAATTGTGAACAAGTTCACTTGGCTCTTGCTTAATCGCATCTTTATTTTTTCAGGGGAAATCGTGCGCAGTATCGGAAAAAGTTGTAACTTTGCAGCCAGATAACGATAAAACGCAAGAAGATATGGCAACGACAACCACAAGACGACGCACGGCGCACCCGATGAGCTACTACTGGAACTTGGTGAAGGACATGGACGACAGCCAGAAACTGGAACTGGTGACGATGCTTATTGAGAGCGTGAAGCCCAAGATAACGGCAGCGCCTCCGATGAAGCGCTACACGATGGACGACATCAACGCCATGATTGACGAGGCAGAACGCCAGATAGCAGCCGGCGAGACCATTCCCGACGAAGAGGTGTGGCGCAAGTACGACGAGGAGTTGGCATTTGAAGAACAGGAGGAGCTTGAATTAGTATGAGAGTTGAATGGACTAAGGATGCTGACCGGCAGCGAGACCAAGTTGCCGAGTACATACGCGACGAGTTCGGGGCAAGGCGCAGGAGTCAATTCATCAAGGAGGTGCGGCAAATGACGCAGAAACTGAAGCGCAGCCCCGGCATCGGTCAGATTGACCCGCATGAACTTCCGCATGCAGTCCTCAATCGTGTCCTTGAGGTCTTGGTTCTGTGCCATCATCTGGTCGAAGAAATAGGTATCCTCAAGGTCGGTGAATACAAGTCCTGCATAGCGCTTCTCCCTGTCGGGGATTTCCCTGGGGTCTTTACGGACGATTTCACAGGCCAGTTCAATGTCGCTCAGGAAATGGTTTCGGTTGAGACTATCCAGACGATTAGGGCGACGGACTTCCTTCGTTTCTTCTTTCTGTAGCCTGTCTTCCTTCTTGTCCTCGTTCTGAACTTTGGGCTGGCTACTGGCTTCTGAAATGATTCCTGCCAGTTCTTCCACCTTGGCACGCAGCCTGATGATTTCCCCTGACATGGCCGAACATTCATCAGATAGTCTTTTTGTTGTGAGACCGATCAGGTCACAGTTGGTTACTGCCACTATGAACATAAGCAGTGGCAGCAATAGGATTGCAAAAACTTCCATTGTCTAAAAACTGAATTTGATGTTACTGTTATACGTTGATTTGAATTGCTCGTCAAGTTCCTTCCTGATTTCCGACTCGAACATCTCGAAGTGGTAGGTAAGTACATTGTCGAGATAGCTGGCAATAGAGACCTCCTTATTGCCCAGCACGTCGATGATGCGCTGAATCTGCTCGTGGTATTCGGGCCGTATATAGCACTGTCTGCCATTCCTTGCCTTCAGGTTGCTGCTCCTGACAAACATTTCCTTGTGGCTCAGTCGCCTCCCACGTTCTTTGCGGGGCTTCTCTACAGGAACAGGCTTCTGGGGCTCCTCTGTGGCAGATGACTTGGGAATCTCTGACACGACGGATTGTGTCACCGTTTCCCCGTCTTCTGTATCCTGCCTTTCAGGGACTGCTTCCCGTGGCGTTTCTTTGGGGATTGCTGATACGGGACTCCCATAGTCATTCTCCCTTGCAGCCCTGAGCAGGGCCTCGGAGTCCACTTTTTTCTTTTGCCTGTCCATAGTCCCTATTTGCTGATGATTGACAGGACCTCATCTGCCAGTATATCCACGTTACTTCCCTTTAACAGCGTCTTGTCCGGTGGAAATACGGTTGAGCGAAACACGCCCTTCCTGATCTCGCCTTGTTCCTTACGGAAACGTAGCATGTTAGGCAGCACGGTATTCAGCACAGGTACGTCCAGTTCCTTCAATACTGCCGACCATGCATCATATAGCTCGCTCTTCTCCCGCCTGTCCACCATGTTCCACATCAGGTAGCATCCCTTGATGCCGGGCATCTTCTTCAGGAAGCGCTCTGTGAAGATGATGGAACTCTTCATCACCACGTTATCGGCAATAATAGGACAGAACACGTAGTCCATTTCTACCAGCAGGCTGATGACCGATGTATTATTGATGGTGCCGGGCAGGTCGAAGAAGATAAAGTCAAGGTTGCCCTCCTTCTCCGTCATGCACTCCGCAAGGCCGATGGCATCCGCAGCCTTGCTTTCTGCCACGGGATAGATGCCCTTGCCGATGTGCTCAAACATCTCTGATGCCATCATCTGGTAATACTCATCCGACAGCATCTTCTCCTTGTCGCGCTTGCGGAGGTCACTCGCACTGTACTGTGGATAGTCGCAGTCGATGATAGCCACGTTGTAGTTCCTGACATAGTGCAGGTAGCTCGCCACCAGCACCGTGATAGTTGTCTTGCCCGCCCCTCCCTTCTGGGTAGAGAAGGCGACGTACTTGGGTCTTTTCAGGCCGTCTTTCTTTTCTGTTTGCATAGTCCTTTATACATTACTATATTTGTTAATACTCACTTGTGGGTTGGCGTAGTGACGTACTTACATTCATACGCAGTTTAATATGAGTGGTAGTATTTAAAGACTCACCTATGTACTTTGTTTCTTTCGCCAATGTGTACGTCAGCCTGTGCCTTCCCACGTCCCTGCTCTCGTGGCTTCATCCGTGCTTGTGAAAAGACGGACGTGCCTCTAAGCGAGTGCAAAGAAAGGCATTTTTACGCACATAACAATGGTTTTTGAGACTACTGGCTGACCTTTGCACAACAGTGGTTGAACTTGGCACAGATGGCACCGTTCAGAATCCGAAAAAAACGTCGTACCTTTGCACCCGCAACGGAAAGACAGGCCCCGACAAATGCATCCGATGGTATGAGGTAGCCCCGTAATCCGTCCGGAGGCGGATTCTTATGCCCGCAGGGACATAGCAAGGTGTCTTTTCAGTTACTCGGAATATTTCCGGTAACTCGAAAAGCGCCGCTCACGGCTACCTTGGGCATCTTCCTCCGAAGTCGGGATGCCGTGGCTTGGAATCAGCGATAGACTGATACTGGAGACAAAGAAACAGGAAGTATAAACCAAAAGAATTGGAACAAATGACAGAGAATTACAAGAAGAAATTGACGGGCAGGAAGCCCAAGTTGAATCCATGTACGCACTGCGTAATGGTAAGATTCAATGACGAAGAGTATGCCAGATTCATGGCAAGATACAAGGAATCGGGTGTCTATGCCAAGGCCGTTTTCTGTAAGTCGATGGTCTTTGGTGAATCATTCCGTGTCATCAAGGAAAACGAGAAGATGCGACCATTCTCAGAAAAGCTGAATGGCTATCATGCTCAATTTCGAACGCTTACAACTGTCTATAACCAGATTGTGAAGGAAATGCACGTAAATTTCTCAGAGCGCAGGACGATGGCACTGATGCAGAGACTGGAGAAAGCGACAAAGGAGATTACTGCGTTAGCCAAAGACGTGATAAGTCTTGCTCTTGCATCTCAACAGGCAGAATGAGTTAACCCAAGTTTGACACACGGGTCAAACTTGGGCTAATAATCCCTACACGTTCAAATCCATTAGAACGACCCAATATCCTCCATTGTCTGGGCCTTCATGCTTGATGACATTCAGATTCTTGAGGCGTGTTAAGTCGCGCTGGATAGTTCGAGGAGAGAGTTTTATCTTGCTTGCAATGGAACTGGCAGTTTCTACGACACCATCTACGACAGACTTTCTGATTATTTTATATATAACCACCTGACGCTCAGAAAGTTTTTCTACGACATTATCTATGACAACATCTACGACATCTTTATCATTGTCTATGACACCACCTTTTGCCTGTATCGCCATGAATTTCTCACGCTTTATTGTCGCCATCATTCCACCACGCACTTCTTCGAACACGGGGACTTCCAGCTTTTCTTTCTCAAACGCCTCACGTATTTTCTCATAGCCACGTCCCCATGCTTCAATGAACCCTGCAAGATAGAATATGTTAGCCATTAGTCGGTTTCTTGGGTGTGATTCGTGTGGCTCCATTAGTTTCTCTACCGTATAGCCAGGAGGTAGTGTTCCACCGTTCCACAGCGTAATGTAGTCATCGAACACCTTCATCTGTATAAAAGTACCTGTATAATCCTTGTGAATCAAACTGTTACAGAGCATTTCTCTCAGTCCTTCCTCTGGAATTTCTAACGGTTCCTTGCGCTGTAGTCCTTCATAATGGATTGGCGAGACGAGATATTTGCTCCGCAAAGTCTCTATCACTCTATCAGGCATTTCTATCAGTGGGCAAACGATTCTATCCTGTAGTATCAAGTCTGCCTGACTGTTTCCAAACCGACCAAGACGGAAAGCAACAGTCATGTTCCATCGTTCAACATCCTTACCAAAAAGCAGTAGGGCTGCATAAGTCAACTGTCCGTTCTCTTCATTGATAAGGTGAAGTCTGCGCAGTAGTTGCTCGATGCTTAAATCTTTTGCAGACTTGTTGATTCTTCCCTCGCGAACAGCAGCATTCAGGAAATACCTTACAGCCTCTGGGTTGATGTCACCTAATGTTGCCGACTTTTCCGTAGCAGCATCCCATGTAATGTTCAGCTTGCGCATCAAGAAATCAGTTAGTGCGGTTCCTGTCAGTTCTTGTAGGGTACTGCCTGAACGGTAGTAGTATTTTCCCCTATAGCTAACAGGGATATTAGAAGGAACTATTGTCACTTCAAGGTAGTCTAAGCCATCCTGTTCGTGCAGATCAACGTCAACCACCAATCCCATAGTCGTAGTGATTTTGTTGGGAATGTCCTCCAACAGCCTCTTGGCATTCAGGAGTCCATGCAGTTCCAAATCGTCATCTACACCAAAGAACATGGTAGCACCTTGTGCATTCGCAAATCCGCAAATCCATTTCAGGTATTCATCCTTCCAGCTCCGCTTATACTCAACGTTCTGGCACTCTTTCGCTGTTATCTTACTCATATTTCGCTTGCAAAAATAATCAATTTTTCCGAACTTCGTATTCCTTTATTATGAACCAATCAAAAGTCCCCTGTGATTCCGATTCATATAACAATTCTCTGCTCACAAAGTGGCTGTAACTATGTAAATACTATTCTGCACCTTTTAATTCTTCAGAGAACTTGTCTTGTAGGTAATTGATAAATGCAGAACAAGTGATCAACAAAAATCTTGCCTCGTAGTATGTCGCTACAAAAGTATCATCTTCTATTGCCCATCCATGTCTTGAACCAGTATTTTTCGCACTTGAATAATTCAAAGGCATTCTTTAATTGATTATGTAATACTCCCTTTTTGTCTAAAATATTTAATGTTGACAGACCTACAATTCCTGAGGCAAATAGAATTGATTCACATTTTTTACTGGAATTATCTCTGTGTGATCTATAACCTTTCTATTATCCTCAGATAATACGGGGAGTAGATTGGATGATAGATTGTCTGCATTAGGATCTTGTATGTAAATGCGATGCAAGTTGGGCATTAGCTTAAAAAGAACCCTATCAGTTTCTCTGTTAAAGAAAGGAAAGGTATATCCAATAATTACTAGTATTTCTGCATTTTTTATGGCTTGGTCTATCTTTTGCCACTTATCTTTAATGTACTTTTCATTATCCCAGGCAAAAGTCAAGTTTGTAAGAGACCATTTCCTTTCATTGTCTAGGTGTTCTTTATATCGTTTTAAAATGACTGTTAAAAGTACAGAAGATAATTCAGAGTATTTTGTAAGATATAGGTGATTGTTGTTCCTAAAATTAGCTGTGCCATTTAATTTAATCAAATGATTAATACCATTTCTATAAAAAGTTCTATCAATATCATCTGTTATATCCAATGTGTTTAGCACAGAGTTAAAATCATACGTTGTTTTTTCGATGTATTCTTTTAAAGCAATCTCAAATTGGCAATCATAATTCCATGTCAAAAAGACAATGTCTTCAGGTATTAACATTTCACGTGTCAAAATATTAGCAAGCAAAGTATCATATCTCCCATCAGGTCTATGTGTCACTTGTTCTACAATAAAGAAGATAGACAATAGAACCTCTACTTTTATAAAACTCTCAACTTCACCTCTTAGATACAGTTTTTTAGCAAAGGTATCTAATGTGGCGTGCCTGAGACTTTCATTTTTGAGCCATTGTAAGTCTTCAACCAATTTTGTCCTAAGTTTTTCTGCTTCAGAAAAAGAATCTAAAGGAAATCTGACGGAAAGGATTTTATTAGAAACAAAATCAAGCCTTTCTGGTATTTCTGTTACGATAGGAAGCCCTTCTGTTATTACATCTATCTCCCCGTCAGACGTATTCATAAAATTCTTTTCGTTAGTTATCCTTTTACCATAACTAGCACCAGCCCCCATAAGATACACCACTTTACTCATAAACTTCTATTTATTTATTCAAAAATACAAACGATATTTTTGAACTTAGCCCAACAGACATCCCTTAATATCAAATTCCACAATATGATATTGGTTCTTCACATTTCTTCCTGCCAATCCAAATACTTGTCAAATGAGAAGGAAAAGACAGGTCTGTCTTTTTGGTACAAGGGTATTTGTATTTTTATGGATTTAGCAGTGTTGCATCTTTTTATGAAATCTTTGCTATTTTTCAAAAATATATACCTTGTTGATCCATCTGGAGATTCGCTAAATCCATATTTTATTGCATTCCCGTCATCAAATCTTGCCATGATATAGTTCTCTCCTTGATACTCATTTCCATAGATCTGTCCCGCAGTTACCTGTATGTAAGCATCTGAGCCATTACCCTTCATGTATCTTATCACAATTAGTGCATAAATATCATCGTAGGGGTAATCTTTGATATAATTATCACTTAATGCTTTTGCCCAGACATTTTTAGCATCACTCATTTCGTCAATCTTTACGACATGATTCCATGTGTGATCTGTCCAATCTGATCCCAACATGGCTTTCTTTTTATCTATTTTTCTTATTGAGTCAATTTCCGCCTCAACTTTAGCCTCTCTCTCTAATTCGTCTTTAATACTCTTTTTCTTGTTATTAGAACTGCATGCACCAAACAATACTGAAAGGAACATAAAAACATAAAATTTATTCATATAAAATTCTCTTTTTTATTATATTTACTGGTGCAAAGATAAGAAAAAGAAATGAAAATCTAACATAAAACTATAAAATAAATTATTGATGGAACATAAATCGCTATTTTTTAAAAAAGTTTTGCAGTATTATATGTTGAATCTCTTGCCTTTTCTATGTTGACGTTCTTCCTTCATGTCCTGAACGATACAGGAGAGTTGCCTCTTCACACGCTCACACTCATCCGTTTTCAGATAAGGCAATGAGACATTAAATCATCGGTTACAGCCTCTTCTTTATCAGGTTGCCCTTCAATATAACGCTTCACATCCCCCTCCTAGCGAGAACTGAAACTGCGATAGCTAGACTGGAGTAGTCGAGGACAGCCTTAACTGCATCTTGTAACAGTTCGAGGAGAGTTGACAGATAATGCCAATTCGCTCACGATAGTCATTGATGAGATGTTGTCCTTTTGCTTGATGATTCTGTTATTCTCTTGATTGTCCTGCTGAAGGCGGAACAACTCACCCTTTAGCTTGGTCTGAAGTCCCTCGATTATCTTGTCCTTCTCAGCGAATTGTTGGATCTGACGATTTCGCTCCACATCAAGAACCTTCTGGTATTTCTGCTGTAAGACTGCTTCTGCTTTGGCAGTTCCTCTTTCAGCCCGTTTGTTCTCTTTCTCAATTTCCATCAGTATATAGGCTATTTGCAAACTGAGATTTGACATGTGGGCTAATGCCATAGTAACGACGAACGTAACATCGTAAAAATTGACAAGACTTGCTTCACTTGCCCATGGGAATCATTCTGAAATTAACTGTCAACTCTGCACGTTTAAATGGGTTTGGAATCACTGGAGCTTAGAAAAGTATAATATTTGGAAACGGAGATAGTAATAACTGTCAATTTATGGCACTGCGTTTCTACATCCACAGTGAAAGTTGTTTACGGCAGGCTAGTGACCAACTTTATTTGGCTTCGCATATTCTAATTACCCGCCCAAAGCGATATTCCGTCCCACGAGCTGATACCTTATGTTCTATCAGCGGAGCAGAAAGGACTGCAAGGAAACAGCCTGTAGAAGCACGAACAACGTTTATCAAAGACATTCTAAGTTAACTCTGTAAAGTTATGCAGACATTCCAAGTCTTGCAAAGTAAAGTGCAACTTCTTCTCTATCATAACTTACCACATTTGAGTTGAGAAATTGCAATACACCTTCCTTTGTGTAGTAAGCCTTCTTGTGCATCATCTTATAAGGCAAGATTCCTAGACTCCGATACCGCTGTAGGGAGCGAACAGAGACATGAAGCAACTGTGACAAATCCTGATTGCCAAGCCATTGGTCTTGATGTAGCGGAGAATCCTCCACAGGCTTCGGCACAGTCTGGCCCTGCTGCGAGATGAGCAGTTGGGTAACCTTATTCAACTGTTCCTGCAGGCCCTTGTTCTGCTCGACGAGGAACTGAATTAGAAGACTGTCCTTCTATACTTTCTGCTCCAACCGTTCGAGGTGTGCCATTATCTCTATGTGGTCTCTTTCAATCATTCAGACGCTCTGTTTCCAAATTCCAAGTGCAAAATTCGGCATTATTATCCTAACTTTTTGTCACCGTTATAACACCTTGGTAAAAATTTTGTATGATTGTGCCTTGATCTTGCACTCGAATTATCCGTTTTTTCTTTCAAAGGCGCAAAGTTCGGTATTAATTCCGACTCGGATTGACAACTTGTTAACAACTTGTCAATGAGATTTTTCGTTATGCCTCTTTTTGTCGCTTTCATTTCTTTCACCTTTTCGTTTTGACGGTGCAAAATTCGGCATTTCTCCAGACTTCTTCATTCAACCTTATATAAGGTGAACAAAATATTCTTGTCCGAGAGGTCGTTTTTTGCCTCTTTTTTACATCTTGTTACTATTTCGGGGGCAAAAGTAGAGATTCTGAAGGACTTCCAATGTCAACTTGATATCAACTTTATACAGATTCCCTTTTCTATCTTCTACCTTATACCCCTAAAACACTGCAAAAGTAGAGGTATTCTATAAAATGTCTTCGCAACTTCCTAGTTAGTTGTGTCCATTCTTTATGAACTGTTAACATTGAGGACTAACTTGGATAATCTCAAAAGAAGTTTTCTTACCCTACATTATTACAATAAATGGCATAAAGTTTGCAGGATTCAAATAAAAGTTATACCTTTGCAATTGCAAAGGAGTTGTTTGATGTAATGAAGTGCAGAACGTAGAAACCAGAACGGTTGCCAAATCATTACCTCGATTTTGGGAAATCTCCGTAAAACACGTTAAAATCGGGAGGTTATGAGGTTTTCCCGAAAAACATTCGTATCTTTGCCCCGTCTAACAAAAAAGAACAATTATGGAATATCTAAACAGAACTGCCGATGAAATGCTTCAAGATTTGCTTGATGCTTTTGGAGCTGTACGAGAACGGTATCTCGCGCCTCTACTATGCGATGCGCGACCATCTGCATAATGGCGAGGTAACTGAGTCTGCTGTTTATTGCCGCCTAATGAAGAACTGA
>Ga0247609_10007743_pt1 | contig 10209 bp, 6 predicted proteins | sample 172DNAGHGlowgp2_FD_193487 | JGI IMG/M metagenome (GOLD analysis project Ga0247609, IMG submission 193487) | Sheep rumen microbial communities from Palmerston North, Manawatu-Wanganui, New Zealand - 1728 DNA GHGlow gp2 | ecosystem: Host-associated > Mammals > Digestive system > Stomach > Rumen ...
AAAATCAATCTTGAACAATATAATACAATCGCCGATATATACTTTGAATGCAAGAAATAACGATACTCTCTCATGCATTGCAGTACAATGATGAAACGGCAATAATTTTTTATAATCAGCGGAAACGGGTGTCAAAGCAGGAGTTTTCGCTGATTATAGGCACTTTTTTACTATATTTCCAGCGGAAATTTATAGAAATACGTCGATTTCCGCTGGTTATAGAATATATTTTGCTATATTTGCAGCGGATTAATAAATAGGAAAGCCATGATTATAGGACGTGAAAAAGAACAACGTGAACTGCTGGGCCTCATTGAAAAAGAGGAGTCGCAGTTTTGTGCCGTCTATGGCAGAAGGCGTGTAGGCAAGACGTATCTCATCCGTGAGACGTTCAACTATCAGTTCTGCTTCCAGCATACCGGAGTAGCCCGGGGGACTCTTCGCCAGCAATTGACTGCGTTCCGCAATTCTCTTGTGGCCGCAGGGTTGAAGTGTTCTATACCTAAGACTTGGATTGAGGCCTTCGAGTTGCTGAAACAACTTATCAACAATGCTCCGGCAGGCAAAAAGGTGCTTTTCATTGACGAATTGCCGTGGATGGATACGCCCAAGGGGAACCTGATTGGTGCCTTAGAGAACTTCTGGAACGGATGGGCGACGGCTCGCCGTGAGAAGGATATCGTGCTCATCGTGTGCGGCAGTGCCACGTCATGGATCAGCAAGAAACTTTTGAAAGACAAGGGCGGCTTGCGGGGTCGACTGACCGACCGCATAAAACTCGTTCCCTTTACGCTTCGCGAATGCGAACTGTTTGCCAAGAGCGCCAACCTTGCCCTTGGCCGGAAAGACGTGCTGGAACTCTACATGATCCTTGGTGGCATTCCCTACTATTGGAGTTTCTTGAAAAAAGGCTTGAGCGTTGCGCAGAATGTTGACCAGTTGTTCTTCACCGAGACGGCACAACTGCGCGATGAGTTTGAGGCACTTTATTCCACCCTGTTCAAGCGCCCCGAGAATTACATCAAGGTCATAGAATGCCTGAGCGATGGCAAGAAGTCCGGCATGACCAGGGAAGAGATACTAAGGGACAGCAAACTCTCTGACGGAGGCACGTTCTCCACTATCTTGGAAGAACTGGAAGAGAGCGGATTCATCCGCCGCTTTGTTTCGGCTGATACTACCGAGACCAACGCATTGTTTCAGTTGATCGACAACTACACGTTGTTCTATTACCGTTGCGTCAAGAAAAACGCCTTCAGCGATGAGCATTATTGGTCGAACACCTTCACGTCCACATCCCACAATGCGTGGAAAGGTCACGCCTTCGAACGCGTGTGCCTACAACACGTGCCGCAGATTAAAGCGGCACTGGGCATCTCCGGCGTTCAGACAAACGTATGTTCTTGGTTCATCCGAGGAACAGCCGAGAGACGTGGAGCGCAGATAGATCTGGTGATGCAGCGAGCCGACGGCTTCACCGACATCTGCGAGATGAAGCATTCATCGAAGGCATTCACCATCGACAAGGAATATGCAGGTGACCTGCAAAACAAACTCGATGCCTACCAAGAGTTGTCGAAGGACAATCGTACCCTCCATCTTGTCATGGTAACAACGTGCGGTGTCGCCCACAACAGTTACTACAACATGGTCCAGAACGAGATAACCATAGACGACCTGTTTGCAGTATAGAATTGAGGCTCATCGTCCTTACCAATAGTGACAGTTTGTCGGAAAATCCGACAAACTGAGGCCGCATATGAGCATAGATGTAGCAACTGGCACCTATCTTTCTACTGGAGGGACTTGTATCGAGTCTGATATTACAGTTGTATTGCTTGATTGAGAAGGAGTTGTAGTCTCTTTGTTTTGTTGAAAAAAGAAGGAAAAGATAAAAAAGATGAAAACTATGGTAGCCGCACCAAAGAAAAGAGTTTTCCAGCTTTTAAGTTTATCGCTAACAAAGAAGTAACCAAATGACACAAACAGAAGCAACATGGCACCAAGAGCAACAACATACTCCATCTTTGTAAATATTGAAACCTCACTATTCCCTATGAAGATCGAAAGCAAGCCCACTAAAAATGTGGTAACAGTAATAACCAATGAAAGAATTTGAATATTCTTTTTCTCCATGTTTTCAATTTTGCGCTTAGCTTCAAGCATCTCAAGCCGCTCTGAATGATGTATCACCTGATATTCCAGTGCAATAATCTCATTGGATAATTGCTGGATATTGTCATTGAGATTACGAAAGCGCAAGGGCCGGCAAAAAGTTGAAGGATAAAAAACCTCAATGCCTTGATCAGTTATTGTGGAGAAATTATATCTAAGCTGCATCAAATATGGTTGATTTGCTTTACACCATTTAACGTTATTCTTGAATTTTATAAAGCATTCTTTTATAAAATCTAAAATTTGATTAAGATTTTCAGTACTATCATTTTTCTTTATACATAGTTCTAAATGATTTTTTGCAAATTCAATAGCTTTTTGATATGGATGATAGTTGAAAATTTGCGTTTCATTTTGTATGTTTTCAATCACATCTAAATCCGTCATCATTTTGTTGAAACTATATTTCTTATCTCTTTGACAATAAAAAGAAAAACGCGAATTGTACATATAGTTTCTCGCTGAGCGACATGCGAACCTATTAACGACGTTTTCAGTCTTATCCTTGGTATTGTCAGAATAATGTTTATCAAACAAATCAATCAGATTATCTATTTGTTCTTTTGATTTGGATTTCTTAATATAATAACGCATTAAGAATACCAAATGCCACATTTTTATATCATCTTCAAGGGACTCTTTTTGCCATAAATGAATTTTTTTAGGCGGAATTCGTTCAACATCCATAAAATCAAGAAAATAACCCCTAAAATCATCTTCTTGGTACTGATTGTCTCTGTGAAGGCTTATTGTTGTTTCATGGAAATCATAAAAATATGTGATTTGTTTGTCTTCAGAAAAAACAGAGAGTTTGCCCAAAAGAAGGTTAATTTTGTTGATGGTCACATCAAGAATGGTAATAATTGAATCCGCTTTACCTTTTTTGCTACCAGTAAGATTCTCTCTTAACATCAAAAGTTCTCGAATGTATTCTTCGTCATAAGAGAAGATGTATTCTTTCCAGCACACATAACAGATATCGTCCAAAAGAGAAACATACTCACTTCTGTTCAATCGGTTTTCTTTATACGGGATAGCTCTAATTAATACTTTTTCTCCCTGTGACTCAAATCTGTCTAAAGTCAAATCTTTATGGTATTTAACTAAATATAGCGAATCATGAATATCTATAAGCAAACTAGCATATTGTGTTTGTAGTCTGCTTTTGAGGGATCGATTATTATCTGGTACAATATCCTCTGTTGATAAACGTAAGAGTTCATCAAGACTATCAGTTTTGCTCACTAGCTGGTCTCCTGAAAGAATGAGTTTGGCTAAATTCTCGAATAATTTAATTTGAAAATCAAGTATACATGCAAGCCCAGATCTTAATGACTGATTTTTATGTTCTTTCCAATCAAGTTGATCTATCCATCCTTCTGGGAATGTGTTTTTAAACTCATCAAGTACAGCACTAGCATACTTTGATTCTTCCATATTATTTAAAGGCTTTTACAGTACTATTATAAATATCCTCAGTTGACATATATTCTCTTCTGTTGCCGAGCATTTCAGCTACACGCATGGCCACTTGCCAAGAAGTCCATTTGTGGGTAATACTTACAAGTTCAAAAGGCAGCATAGTAATATAATCTACGCCCATGTCCTTAATTGCTTGCAAAGACGTATTCATGGCAGACTTAAGTGATTCATTTAAGTCTAAGAATTGGCTTTCATTAAGTGTCTGCTCACATTCATTGCCTTCAAATCTTATATTATTAAACTCTGATCTTTTCATGGCCTCATAGATGTCAATTTCTACTGGGCCATATGGTAGTGCATAGAACTTATTGAATACTTCAAGCAGAGGGTGATATTCTTTGGTCGCATTGACTGAGGCTACAAGGAAAAGAACCTTCTGAAGTTTTAACTTAGAAAAAAAACCAGTAAGGTTAGGATGACTATTAAGTCTCCATTGCTCCAACAAATAGACTAAGTATTCAAATAAGAGCTTCTTTTGTGTCAGCCACTGTGGCTGCTGCCTTCCTATTGCCATAATTGATGTTGATAATCGACCTTTGTTCTCCTTTTTTTCAATGCAAAATTAATGATATTTTTAAGAAATTGCAAAATAAGACAACGTTGTCGAAGTATTTGGCGTTGTTTTTATGTTTAATTTCGATTTATTAACAATTTGCTTTCATCTCCATTATTTTAATAATGTGGCTTATTTCAGCTATAACAGATTAATTGAGATTTGAAAATAGGCAAGACATAGATGTCTCATAATCACATTCTCAAGCTTTTATTTATGCATTCTTTGTTTTTTATATAATAATATAATCAATAGTGTTTTGGACTTATGCTTTTTCCTGTTTATAGATGGGTTGTTGGAATTTATAATAATACAAACGATTGCATGATCATTCACGGAAATTTTGCGTAAAGTTCACGTAAATTTGCAAATAGGTTACGTAATCCGGTGGTTTTGGTCCCTGAATATTAGCACATTACGCTAAAACCCCACGTAAATCACAAGGAATTGTTACGGAAATCTCACGTAATATTTACAGAATTTTCTTGATATACGTGAGTAGTGAGTTGTTCGCGTTCACCATAAAGTTGCAGATGTTCTTCTGTGAATAATTATCGCCCTGAGAATAATCAAACGGTTATGGCAGGACGGTCATATAAACGGTCATAAAAAACGGTATAGTGTTACAGTTGTGAACGGATATGGAGCGGAAGAGGCACCCATGGTGATTGATTGGTACCGCATCCTCTGTCATACTATGAGAACCCTCCGAGAATCTCAGACTTATTCTCAAAATCTCAAAGAATCCTCTCATTTCTCTGAAACTATTTCAAACTTTTTCGTAGACTTTCAAAGAATCTCACAATGCGGGAGTACTGGTGGGTTACACAGAAATGAACGTGATTCAAACACAGTGGCGATTGGTATATTCACTTGGTTGTGATAATTAAGAACAATGGGAGGTGCCCTGCCATAGCATCTTTGATATTAAACCGAGCCACTACATATTGGTACGTACGGCGGAGAGGAAAGGAGCGAAAGCCAAAACTTTCGCTCCCCGATTTACTCTATTATACTCTCAATCCTAAGGTATGTATATTTATTCCTTTTCGGATTTTCGTTTATTTTTATTTCTATTCTTTGCTAGTTCTTGAATAAATCCACCTTTGTTCTCTATTTGATTCAGTTGTTTTTTTAAATCAGATATGAGATTCAGGTACTGAACATCAGATTCTTTGGACTTTGATCTCATGTAGTAATATAGGATCAGTTTAATCGCACCTAAATCTTTTATATATTTGTATTTATTCTTTCTGAGAAAGTTCTTTACTACATCAAAATAACCTGATCCTTTGATGTCAGCATAAATGAAAATATCAATGAACTTTTCATACTCAGAAAGAGTCAATGATTGTTGATGCTGATCAATTTTTTCTTTGATTATTAGTTTCGTTTTCTCGGTTCCAATCCAGTCTGACATTAACACCTGATGCAGTAATGGCAACAATCTAATAAAAACGCCGAAATTAATATTCTTTGGAAACCCTTTAGGTGTCGTATTATTTTTTACAAACTGATATACTATTGAGTCTCGGTATAGTAGCATTAAAGATATAGAACTCGTTATGATGCATTGTAAAGCACTTAATCTGTCTTCTTGATTGTCAATATCTTCTAAGTTCTTAAAAAGAAATGAGGCAAACTTTAGTGTTTTGTCAAAAGGCTGATCGTAAGAAGTATTTCTTTTTTCAATAGATCGTTTGATTGGAATATGACTAAGTTCTTCATCATATATTGTTTCTAACTCTTTCTCAGAAGGTTTTTTTTGAATTTTACCCATCTTGAGGCTAGATGTTAGAGACCTGCTGGTATTCAAAAAAGTGTCCAATTCCTTCCAGTTTGAAATAAGATCATTATTTAAATCGGAAAATACATTTATCAATAATTCTTGACTTAGGTTAAGGAGCATTGTATCATCCGTGTGCAAACCAGAGTAGTAAATAATCTCGTCAGAATAGTTCAGGCACTCTTTTAAATTAAATACCTTTTCTTTAAAAGATGAATCATAATTGAAGTATAGAGATAAGAAGTATCTAAATAGAAAATCGAACTTGAATTTAACAAAATCCTCATTATTAAATGCTAGGATACCTCGTTTAACAAAATCCTCAACTATTATTCTGGGGCTTAAGGAAATCTTCCCTTTTAGGTATGAAGTTATAAAATCAAGCAGGTCAGAATATGTCATTCTATAACTAAACTGCCCATCACCATCATCCTCCATTTTTTTTGCAATGAAGGCTAAGAGTCTTATCTTATTTTGAAAATTGAATTTATTCTGATATATATTCTCAAAATGTGTTTTTTCTAACAAGTTCTCTACTACTTGTTGAACTAATAAAGAATTATTAATAGGAGTTTTTTCCTGTTTGTCAATAATCCATAAGAATAATGTTACCGCTAATGGTGTTCTGGGCAAAGACAAAGCCTCAAAATTCTTAATAATACTATCGATGCGTTGTTTATAGTCATCAGTCTTGTTTGGGAACCATTTCTTTATGAGACTTTTAATTTGTTGTGATTTAAAGTTCTGAATATACGCAACACTAAAATTAAACTCGGCATTAAAATCTAAGAAGTCTGTTGGCAAGATATTATCAAGAATCTGTTCTTGAGTTGCAATAATCCTGCTTGAAGGATTCTCTTTAATGAAATCGATAATCATGTTTAATTTGTCATTCTCAGCAAAAGAGATGTCATCGATTAATAAAACAAATTTATTATTTGACATTAATGAACGACATTCTTCTGATGAAATTGCCAAAAAACTCCTAATCAATTGTTCAATCCGTTTACTCCCCAGCTTATTGAAGTCGATGATTATTGGTATATAATCTGTCGATTTATAATTCTCTGTGAACTCGATTATTAGTTTATTTAGCAATGTGGTTTTTCCAGATTCCTTTAATCCATAGATTAAAAAATTATCCTTACTATTAACTAAGTCTGTAATGTGGTAATAAGTAATCTCGTCTGAGTCACTGTGTGTTTCAGGAATATTACTTATAATCGGCTCAACAAAAAGGTCGTTTATTTTACACGGAATTTTAGGATCTAGTCCATAAGTAAATAAGTGTTCATTTGCATCATCAAATCTAACGTTTGTTATTGTTTCAAATGCTTTATCAATTATATTACTTCTTTTTATTTGAGTTGAATTAGGATAATCAATAGATATACATCCATCATTTGTCCCAACATCTGTATATGCGACAAATAATCCATCATCTGGTAGATATTTTCGATAATGGATTTTTGTTGTGCCACCTTTTTGAAAATCAATTATTGCATAGCCGTTCTGGTATTTTTCATCAGAAAAGTCTGCAACAGATGCATTACACTGACAACATAATAAAGTACCATGAAAGTTCCTTGTGAATTCCATATCTGGTAAATGTTTATGTCCAATTAACAAGATATCAAAATATCTATATAAAATAGGTTTTACTTTGTCACAATCCTCTTTCATTAAATCTATTAAAGGATGATGAACTATTGCTATTCTTATATCTGTATCTTGTAAAAAATCAATGGCAGATTCTATTTGAGATTCGCCGATTACCATAGTTCCATCTTCGATTTCTTTGCTAGAACGCCATGAAGAATTAAGACATGCAATACCAATTCCATCATTGGTTATAAAACAAGAATCAAAATTGCTCAACTGCTTTTTAATATTGATGTCGCTGTAAAAATCACGCTCAAAAGATTTAAAATCTTCTATTCGTTCAAGATACTTGTTTTGATTTCTATTGCTCAAAATAAAATCTTTTATTCCGTCGACAGTAGAAACTTTCTTGACGGTTCCATCCTCAATGATACTATCTACTTTTTTCCGATTCACATCGTGATTCCCTGGTACAAAAAAGAATTGTTCTTTATTGATTGGTAATTCAGATGTTAATCTCTCAACAAAAACACGTTGAAAGGTAATAAAGGCCTGTTTAGTTGAGGAGAAGCTTATCCCTCCTTTATCAATCAAATCACCAGATATGGCTACAATGCATCGTGAGAAGTCTCTTATTTGACTCCTTAAATCTGTAATCAAAGCATCGACCAATTCTTTCTTTTTTCTTGAAATATTCTCTGAATCCAAATGAAAGTCTGAAATATGGATTATCTGTATCATATCTGTATTAATTAAGATGTTACTCATGTAAACATTGTGTCTTGTTGACAAAGCTTAAAATAACAGTACAACAAATTTTAATGCAAATTTAGTTGAAATTATTAATATGCGCAAATAAATTATTTAACATGTAGAAAGGTTTCTTGTTAATTGCTAGTTAGTCCTTAAATGATCATACAACTTCAACTTGAGCACGGCCCCATTTTCAAATTCAAACTGATATTCCTTTCGATTGAAGTGAGGGTTATTCTTGTGAATGATCCGATGATAATTGGGGCTGATAATGACAATGTTTGTTGAATCATTGTTTTGCGACTCAGTGAAGTAATCGATGTGATGTGCCTCTACAACACTATCACCAAACTCATTTCCGATCTTCTCTCCACTAATCTCGTCACGATAATCGTAAAACTTCTTTAACATAAGAATGATGCTACGATCAATCTTCCGGTACTTCACAAGCATCTCTTTTTCAACAATGGAGGCAGACTTGTCAATGGCAAAAAACTTGTCATCATCACCAACTTCGTAAATTTCTTCGGGAATTGAACTCAACGTATCTGCCAAGTGAATATACTCGTCATTTGAACAGCAATCCATGCAAATCACACTTGGTGATGTTGTTAAGTATAAACGTATGTACTCTTTGAAATCGTCAGGCAGTGGCGTCTTGCGTTTGCTCTTCCCCTGTATCAGCCTTTTGGCTACATAATAATCATAGCTTTTTTTGAATATTGCCCGCAACTTGATTGCTATTGGAGAAGTTCTGCTATACCTTATTTGGATGACATCCTTATGCCCAGAGTGATTCGATTGATTGAAATTCTGATTCTTCAATTTGGCATCAAAGAATTCTCCTCCAATAAGGATTTTAATATCTTTCCCTTGACCGTGAGTCAACAATGTTTTATCCCAAGCCCCTAATAAGGAATAGGCGGCAATAGGAATGGTGAAGCCGTCATTGAGCATTGACCAGTCAACATTCTTCTGCATAACAAAGTTCTGCTCGTATTCCATTATTGATTCCTCAGCTATCATAAGAAAATTTTTGTTCCTGATGGCAAATATATAAAAATATTCCTTACCCCCAATTGCAATCAAGGGAAAATCCATCTGGCACAACCTTGAAACGTGAAAAACGCGGAGAACGAGGGGGTGTAGCCTTATGTAATGATGAAAAAGGAGATTAGAATGATATTGCCTCCTTATTTGTAGAATGAACAGATATAATTAATTCAAATTTAATTAGATAATTATGGAAAAAGGAAAAGAAAAAATTAGAGTGATTAAAGTGTTTGACAATGCTGAAGACGCTGCTATAGAGATGGCCGGTCGATCAGACAAAACTATAACCCCTCCAGGCATTAGTTGTGCGATGGGTGAACAACAGGTTTTGATGAATGTCGCATTTCACGTGTACTTTTATTTGTTTAAGTATGATGCGGGCGAGATATCAAAAACGGAGTTGGATTTGTATTTGAGAACAAGCCCCCTTCCTCCCAAGGTTCTTGTCAATGCCCATCCTCTAGATTTCAACTTTGTATTGTGGTCGAGCATCAATAAACGCTTTTATACCAATAGGGAATATTATCTTGAAGATCTAGATCTGGAAGATGCTTATTCTGCCATAATGGAATCCTATGATGAATTGTCAAACATGTATTCATTTGATAGCATAATTGAACAGATGCAAAAAATGGTTGCGGAGTTTAAGGCGGCTCATCAAGATTTTGATAAAATGATAATGGATGAAAGAATTACAAAGTTTCGGTCATGGAATGGAAATGAGGATTATATAAATAATAACTTTTTAGTCAACTTACTCGATAATTGTAGAAAAGTCGTACGAGACTAAATCATAACTAATTAT
>Ga0247609_10007749_pt1 | contig 10208 bp, 8 predicted proteins | sample 172DNAGHGlowgp2_FD_193487 | JGI IMG/M metagenome (GOLD analysis project Ga0247609, IMG submission 193487) | Sheep rumen microbial communities from Palmerston North, Manawatu-Wanganui, New Zealand - 1728 DNA GHGlow gp2 | ecosystem: Host-associated > Mammals > Digestive system > Stomach > Rumen ...
GCATCTAAATCAGTAGGTGTGACATAATCACCTTTTACCTGATATGTGTTACTGTAGTCAGGCAAATCATTTGCTGTTATGTAAGCAGCAGCATCTAAATCAGTAGGTGTGATATAATTGCCTTTTGCTTGATATGTGTTACTGTAATCAGGCAAATCATTTGATGTAATATATGCTTGTGCGGATAACTCACTTTTTGTCACATACGAACCTAAATAACTGATTGTGTTGTTCCAATTTTGAATATCAGTTTCTGTTATTCTGTATGCAGGTGAAGCAGTGAATATAGGGTCTACTTCAGTCTCAATTCCACCCTGCACATTAACGATTGCTGTTTCGTATGTTGTAACATCGTATTCACCGTTTTCTGTTATGATTATAATATCACCAACTCTTTCAGAAAGCAAAACAATATCACAAGCATTTGAAACGGTTATACTTATATTAGCATATCCACCTGCAAGATAATCAGCAAACTTCTGTTGAAAGTGAACGATTTGGTAATCACTTATGCTAAACTCACCTTCATCCGTTGCATCTTGTAGTTTTGTAAGCACATTTGCAATTGCATTGTCTGCATCTGCATATATGCTTAAACGATTAGAACAATCTTCAGTCAAACGGTCAGCAAAATATATAACACCTTCAAATGTTCGTGTTCTATCAGTTTGTCGTGTGCTTTGAAGGTTGAAAGCCATACTTGCATATTTTACCTCTGTTGTGTTCCAAACCTCATACACATCATCACTATAATAACTGTTAACAGTAGGCACTTTCATGCAAACTGTCTTCAATATGTCGTTTAATTGTAATATGTTCATGATAAGATAAATTATGAATTTTTGTTTTGTCCTTCTTGAATCACACTTGCTTTCCAATAATAATCACAACCATGTGATTTGCCTAAATAAATGCCTGTATTATATGCACTTGCACTTGCTTTCATGTCACTTATATCTTGACATTTTAGGTATTCAGGATAGATATTTTGGTTAGCAAGCAGATAGTCACTCAATCTATGTGAATAAAAAGTTGCTTTTTGGTCATAATAATTTGCAAGTGTCTGCGCATCTTTCATAATCGTATTTGTTTGGTGCTCATTGTTTGTTTGTGTGATACCCGAATTACGCATTTTGTATGCAAGTGGTAGTTGAATATCTGACATTACTTTCTGCTCCAAATAAGGTGCAATGTATTCATCCAACAACAACTTGTAGTTTGCATTTTCAGGATCTTCAATTGAACCATCAGCAATCATTGATTTTAGCTTGTTGAATAACTGAGTTCCAATTAAGTTTTGTAACCCCATATCTTGTGCTGTTCTGATTGCAGGCAATATATAGAGTGCGTCAACGTTGTCATTTATCAATGTGTTGGCTTTAAGTGTCTTTTCTGATATAAATAGTACGTTACTCATTGTTAGCGTTATTATATTTTTCTTTATAGTATTTTTTTTACAGATTCAGATATTTTTCTTTTAGTTTTAACTCTTAACTTACTGAGGATCATTAATTTCTGTTTCTGTTTTTTCTATAATGTTAGACAAGCTCCAATCTATGAACTTAATTGAATCTGTTTTTCCATATATCTTATCAAAACAACGAATTATATCCTTTTGTATAGGTTTAACCACATTTTTATCATACAAAGCATATGCTTCAGCAAATTCTTGATTAGAAAATATCGCATTATCGTTAATTTGAAAACCAAATAATTGTGGGGTGCATCTAAATGCAATAAAGATTTCGTTGTATGTGTCTTTTCTTAATTCTCTATATTTTCTATCGTTATTCTCATCACCAAGTCGTTCAATTGTTACTGCACTTTCTTTGTTATCATTAAATGATACAAGCACTTTACCTGCATTATGTGAGCCTGTGAACTTTTCGTTTACCTTTGCTTCAATGTTGTTTTGTGTTTCCTCATCAGGCACACCGTTGTTGAAGTTTATGATTGCACTTGGTTCAAAATTGTTTAGTATATTATGCAAATGAAATGAGCCAATTTCAGTTGATGTTTCAACAGCAGGTATTGCACCATTCCAACGAGGTATAGGATATGTTCCTCTTGTCAAATGCCCACTAAAATAGAACACACATGAACCACCTTTATGATTTGGGAACACCTCATATTCAACTACATCTTTTTTGTTCTTCCAATTCTTGCAGTAGTAAGCTTTATCACCATCTTCATTCAAACGAACTTCTCTGATGTCAAGCCAATAAATCTCTGAAATTTCATTTGCTCTATTGTATATAATGTTAAGTGAAAATCCACCAAACACTTGCAAATCTGTTGTGATTTTCTTTACAATGTCTTCAATTGTTTCACCGTCTGCATTGACAATGTCATTTCCATTGTAGACCTTGACTTCATTGCCACAAACAAAGTCTGTTGTGCCGTTAATGATTGATTGAAGTATAGAAGATTTTAGGTATAAGTCCCAAAGATATTGTGGGTACAGATTGTTTTGACCATACAACACATAACTACTTGTGTTTATTTCACGTAAAACAGGAATAGTTTTCTCCCTTTGTGGAATGTAGGCAAAAGATGATTTTAATGTGATTTTTTCTTCTTTTTTAGTTGTCTCCATATTGTATAAAAGTGTTGTTTTTATGTTCGTATTCTGTATTACTACGTTTGTAATCTCCTACTGTCACCATGCCATCCAACACTTTAAATTCACCGCACATTAGCGTCATGTTATATTCTCCTGTAGGCATATCAGATACAGAAATTTCAAACTTATAGTAATAATCCAAATCAGAAATATTAGTAAGGTTATCAAATGTATATACTTGCTTACCTAAGTTGTTTACTAAAGTAAGTGTATAATCACCGTTAACCCTGTAATATTTAGGTAGGGTTATTATATTAGATGATTTGTTTAAGTATACCATAAGTAAATTATTTTATTTATTTTGGCTTGAATGTCTTTAACATTCATAATAATAATATATAAAACATCTCAATAAAACAAAGAGGTGACAACTTGAAAGTCATCACCTCAAACAAAATACAGTTCTGATTGTTTTATTTATTGCTCATCATCAATCAAAGCTGTTAGACTTGTTATACCTGCTGCATTCAGCAATAATGGAGCTTCATAAGCAAGGTCTGTCAATGTCAATGTGTATTGGTTAGCATCAGCCATTGCTGTGCCTGTTTCTGCACCACCTGCAGTTGCATTTACTGCATAATCTAAACCAAGATAATGGTATTCATCGTTTGCATCACGCACAATTACAACTGTATCAGCAAGGAACAATTGCATCATTGCTGTACGTTTTGCAGTAGACATACGTGGGAACACTATAGCAACTTCTGTTGACCATGAAGCTGAGCCATTATCACTAATTGCTCCTGTAGATGTCATTGAAGTTGTCTCACGTTTGAATTTGAAACGGTGGAATGGAGTTGTCTGCGCAGTTGCAGGGTTAATTGCTGAAATTGCACCGTCAGTTACTGTAACAGCACCGTCATAAGCAACACCTGGAGTGTTAGCTAAATCTTCACGGAGCGCAATGTATAATTCCTTGATACCACCATTACCACTATCTTCACAACGACTGTAATTGTAACCACTTAAGGTTTGTGAACATATACTCATAATAAATAGCTTATATTTTTGTGGTTCAAAGCAAAGGGTCGGTTTTGACCCCTTGCTAAATAAATCTTAATTGGTGATATTATTACTGACCACCGCCTTCACCGTTGCCTTCTGTAGGTGCAGACTGACCACCGCCTTCACCGTTGCCTTCTGTAGGTGCAGCCTGTGCTTGAGCAGTTTCTGTGTAAAGAACTTCTTCAACACGTGCAACCTGAACAGCAGAAGTCAACTTGATACGGAAGATATAACGGTCGTTTACATCGTCATAAACAATACGAACTACATTGTGTGCATCGTCAACTGAGTAACCGTAAACTGTGTGTGCAGGAACAACTGCATACATTTCGTTGTTGTTAGCAAGACCATCAACAGCATGTACAAGTGTGCCAAATACAGGCATCTTTATTGTGTTTTCGTCAACTTCAGTGCCGTTTGTAAACTGAAGGTCAATCAAACGGAAGTCACGTTTCAATAAAGCATCTTTCAATGCAAGCATCTTAGCAGGTGAAACGAAGATTTCAGTTTTCTTAGCTGACTTAGCAGGCATTGCAAGAATTAAAGCACGAGCTTGTTCGTATGCATCAGCAGTAGCAGCAACATCAACTTTAGTACCCTCATCTTCAATAATGTCAACCAAACCGTTGTATTTTGTGCCATCAATTGTGATACCATTCCAAATACGGTCTTCAAGTGCTTCAGCAGCAGCTTCACGGTAAGAATCAACAAAAGCCTTTTCAAAAGGAATTTCTTCACCGTTTGCATCAACTTTGAGTTCATAGCCAATCCACTTACCAAGCATATCATTGTAGCAGATTGCTGTTTCAGCTTTCAAGAAAGCAGGAACAAGTTGACGATCAGACAAAGTAAATGCATTACTGTCTGCAAATGAACATCCTTTACCATTCTTGAATGTAAGAGTGGCATCCAAAAGATGAAGGTCAGTAGGCTCATTTACACCGCTTTGATGTGCAAAGTATTGGATGGATGGAGCACTACCTGCGAATGCGCGGATAATTTCGGCATTGCCAATTTGGTTTACATAGTCCTCAAGAGAACTCATACCAACAGAAAAATCCATTTTTTTCATAGTTTTATGTTTTAGGTTATATTTTTGTTATTTAAAGATAAGATTTGAATGTAGATTTTGTTGTTTTTGTAACCTTATCCTTTGCAGGTTTGTCAGCGGACATTTTCAACTGTTCCTCCTGCTCTTTATTTTTAGTTTCAAGTTCTGCAACCTTTGCTTCAAGTTCAGCAATTTTTGCATCTTTTTCATCAAGAAGCAATGTTAATTCAGCATTTTTTGCATCTTTTTCTTCAAGTTGTTTCTTCAATTCTTCAACTTCATCAGGTTCTTTGTCAGGTTCTTTGTCAGGTTCTTTGTCAGGTTCGTTGTCAGGTTCATTAACCTTAATTTCTACAACCTTGCCTTCTGCAACAACTATTGTCTTGTCCTCTGCGATATATTCACCATCTTCAGCAGGTACAAGTTCGCCTTCAGCTTCAACAAGAACTTCAACACCTTCTACAAGTTCACCATCATAAGTTAACTCACCCTTATCAGTTGAGATTGAAGCAAACAACATTTTAGCAATTTTAGTCAATAACTTCATATTTGTATCTTTTATAATTTTAGACATCTGTATTTCGTCAGGATTGTTTGGCTTCAAATCAAACATTCCTTGTAAAGAAAAACCATTAAACTGATTTGTTGTAACAATGTCATTCCACAACTTTTCATTCACTACCTTATATGTTGCCATCCATGAACCATCAGGCACATCAGCAAACTCGGCAGGAACAATTCCTCTTGTTGAATCTTTAATATACGATTCTACCATATAGACATCGTCAACAAATGCATTGTTGTTGTGCTGTAAGTTTACGGAGTTATGCAAGTTCATTTTTGCGTATTTAAGCATCAGTTTCTTAACTGTTTCTTTTGTGAACTCTACATAATATTCACCCATCTGTTGGTCAAAACGATAAATGGGTGTGTCTGCTAAACATACAACACCTGTAACACAATGTTCAGAGTTATCAAATTTGAGTGCAACAGGTTCGTGTTTCTCAAATAGTATGAAATTGTGTTCTACAGCAGGATGATCCACGAATGAAATTGCATCCATTCCTGTAACATCATCATTTAAGTTTATGTCAATATAAAACAGTTTCATTTCAATATAATAATATAATTTTTTTCAAGCCTTAAAATGTTGCTTCACTTTCAGTTGTTGACACTTTCTTCTGTGTGTTTGTTATGTCTGATTCCAAAACATATACACGTGTGTCTTCAATTTGTCCTTCAGTTGACGCGCCTTGTACCTCACTTGTGTATTGAACAGGTGCTGCCATTGAAGTCAATGCAGTGGTGTTTGGTGTTGATGAAGCCATTGATGCTGCATTGTTTTTGTTTGTTTGTACCATCTTTGCAATTGTAGCACCACCTGAAGCAGCAATTGCAGCAGCTTGGATAGCAGCAAGAGCTATATCCCAAGGTCCTGTGTGTGTTGTATATGCACCTGCAATTGCAGTTGCAATACCTGCTAACATGTTAACAGTCGCACCCATTATTTGAAATGCCTTTTGTTCTTCTGAGCCTTCTTCCATCATTTCACCAATGCTGTTGAATATACCACCTATTGCATTAGCAGCAACAGCATATCGGTTTATCTCATTTTGAGTTTGTTCTTTATTGAGTGCATCTCTTAATTTGAGGTATTCTTCTTCTTTAATCAACTTTGTTTTCAATGCAACATCTAAAGCATCAATTTCTTGTTGATACTGTTCTTCAGGTGTCATGAAAGAACTACGTAACGATTCAATAGTGTTTACAATCTTTTCTTTTAATGCATCTGCACTACTTGTATCAGCTTCATCTTCTTCTTCAAAACCAAAATCAAAAGGAACCTTCAATGCTTGTCCTTCAAATTTCTTATCAAGTTCTTGTTGTAAGGATTGTGGTGATATATATTGTATTGAACTTGCTAACAATACAGCTAATTCTTTTTGTGTTTTAATGTATTTCTTTTCTTCCTCACTCAACACTTTGTAAGAATCTGCACTATCAAGTATTGCCTGCTGTTGTTTTTCTGCTAATCTGATGTTTTCCAACAATGCCTGTCCTTCTGCATTCAATGCTTCCCATCTTGCTCTACTTTGGTTCTCAGGCAATTTTTGTTTTTCACCTACGATTGCTAATTGTTTGTAATATCCTTCAAGTGCAGTTGCTAATTCTTCATATTGTTTCTTAGCATCTGAATTGAGATTGCTGATTTTTTGCTGTTTCTCCCATTCTTCATAAGAACCTTCAAGTTTCTTAATCTCACCTTGCAGTTCCTCAACCTTTTTCTTTTGTTCTTCAAGTTTCTTTTGTGTGTCTTCATTGATAATACCCCAACGACGCATCGCATCAGTCACTTTATCCCAATTTGCAGCTAAAGCACCAACTGCAATGACAGCCAACCCAATACCCGTTGAAGCAAGAGCAACTTTCAACTTACTCATGCCTGCTGTTGCTCCTTTAATGACTAATCCAAGACGTTTGAATGCTTTAATACCATCATCAATTGAAGGCAATGCTTGTGTGATAGCCATTAGATTTTGCATTTTCTCTAATGACTTTAACACTGCTTCATTTTCAACACCAAACAAGTTCATTGTTGCTTTTGCTGCCTGAAAACCTGCAATCAAACCACCTGTAGCTTTAACAATGTTACCTGTGATTTGTCCGAAATCCATAGCAGTGGCGTTAACTTCCTCCATTTGCTCTTTGAGCTCATGTTGAATATCAGCTGCCTGTTGTAACGCTTTGTTGTATTCCTCAGTGCCCTGTTCAGTTGAAAGCATTGTGTCTTTCAATGCCTTCAACTGTTGTCTCAACTCCTTAACACTTTTTTGAGATTCACTTGTGTCTATATTTAATACTTCAACTCTTTCTGCCATATATAAGTGTGTGTGTATTTCAATGTAATAATATGATTTGAAGTGTCAACACAAACAATTTAGGTCGTATATCCTGTTACGTTTTGTATTGTTATCAAATCAACCTTTGTAGGTTCATTGCTAGCTATGTTGTAATCGTATATTTTGTTTACTATGCATAATTGGTCGCCTATCTTAACAAACTTATTCCACTTGAATTGGATGTACTCAATTGGTTTTAATTTGACATAACAGGTTATTTTCTTATTCTGTATGTCATAACGTTCGTTGATGTATTTTTTCCAAAAATTGTCATATATTGAGTTCTTACCACTATAATTGTTCAGATAAGTGTAATTCTCCATTGGCGCATTGAACACACAAAGATCATCACCTTTCACAATATCTAATTTTGGGTAGGTACGTACAGTTAATCTGTAACCTGCATTTCTTGAATAGAAATACGTGTTGTTTGCAAGTTGGAAAGGTGTATCATCACTAATTTTAACTGCTACTAAATTAAGGGCTGCTTCTGTGCTGAATGATTGTAGCCCATTGTGAAAATAATAAGCACCAAACAAATCAACTTGTTTATTGTCTTTATCTTTGTTGTACACATATATTTCAGCAGGAAAACTATATACGATATGGTGATTGGTGTATAGATTTTTCCAACTCAAAACATTGTCTGTGTCAACAATAGAAGGTGTTATGTCATCAAACAAATTTTTAGTTTCACTATTGAAATTGTATTCAGTTTTAAGCCTGTAGTCACCGTAATTGACACCAAACCTTTCTTTGTATTCTTTACCAAGTTTTGTTTCTGAATCTTTATAATTAAACAAGATATATTTGCTATCAAATATAACAGGCACAATGTTAAAGTCCTTTGATTTGTCAACCTTGTCAGTCCAATCTTCAACAGTGTAGTTTTCAAAATACTTATTGAATGGTTGGAACACAATTTTTTTGTTTACATCATCAATACTGATTGATATACGATACATCTTGCAGTATTTTATTATCTCATCAAATAGGTTATAGTCGTTATTCCATAAATCATTGAGTGTGAACCAACTATTTGATTTAAAGCAGTTCTGTATGATGTTAGCACTTGGTGTTTTTGCAGCTGAAGGATAAATAGTAGCTGTAATAACTTTGTTTCCATTAAGTGTTCTATTAGATGTTGATGGATTGCTTGTTGTTTTCCATTGCATATTGATACCAAAAGATACCGAATTGCCGTATGTTTCTCTATCTGCAACAAACAATGCTTCTACTTCTGAAATAATGTAGTCCTGTGTGTTCAATATTATGTGTGTGTCGTTTATTATCTCCACAGCACCTGTTTCAGTGACTGAACTTGTAGAACGTTTGATTAGAATTTTCATCGTGTTAGTGTTGTTGTTTGCACCTGTCATTGTAACTTTAATCAACAATGCATTGTCAGGATTAAGATAAGGATTGTCAATACGACCTGCACTATCACCGATATATACTCTAAAAGGCAATGAAAAAGCGACTGAACTATCTTCAGGAATTTCCCATGAAGAAATAGGTGAAGCAAAATCACATATATCTACAATTTCAGTTGAAGTGCCTGACTTAGCAAAGAAATAGTCAACACTTTTTTCTGTTTGCCAAACTGTTGATGTCAATGTGTTGTCTGTTGTTTGCCATGATGGACCACTATAACCATTAGGACCAAAAGCTAAATCATACAAATTGTTGTATAATTCTTCTTTCTTGGACAATGGAAATGCTTTTAACATGTAAACCAAGTTGTACCAATATGGGTTTGATGTGTTGAACCAACTGCTGTCTAAATCAAAGGTATATCCTGTTAATTCTTCTGCTTTATACTGAAATAATTGAAACAACTTGTTCCAATAAATATAAGGCAATTGTAAATAGCTTCTATATTCTCCTATTTCTCTTGGCAACATTCCATTGGGTATTACCGTTTTAGGTTCAACACCTGTATGATCAGTAAATTCTGTTCCTAACTCATTTTCAAACACATCACTCTTGGTAGCATCTTCTTGATATGTGTCGTATTTGAATCCCTCACTGAATGAATTGTTAGGTGCAAAACCTATAATATCAGTCACACTGTATTGAGTTGAAGTTTTTGGGTACAATTTACTTTTCGTTTGTGCGGCTTTAGTCCATGTTGAATATACAAGACTTCTGTTTATTCGTTCTCTAACATAATCCCCACCATTGATTAGATATGTATTATCATCCGTTGAAGTGTCAAATGTTATCTTTTTAAGCTCTTGAAATACCTTACCCAATTCGCCAAACAATGTTATATTGTACGTACCTTTACCATCCTTCTGTTTCACCTCATTCATTTTTGCATAACCGTACATAATAACACTATCATTCCACTGTAATCTGAAATTCATTTTCTTGTATGGATTGAAATACAAACCTACATTCGTGTTGCCATTCACAATAAGCCTATTTATATTGTAAATTTTACCGAAAATGTTGTTGTTCTTTTGAGTAAATGGAATAGACACAGTTTTACTCCAATCATTTATGATTGATGTAGGATTAGATAAGTCTTCAAACTGCTTTGTTATAGCAAATTGAACTGCCTCATCTAGCTCTATCTCATTATTTTCGATGAATAGACGTACGCTCATATTAATATACTATTGTT
>Ga0247609_10007750_pt1 | contig 10207 bp, 6 predicted proteins | sample 172DNAGHGlowgp2_FD_193487 | JGI IMG/M metagenome (GOLD analysis project Ga0247609, IMG submission 193487) | Sheep rumen microbial communities from Palmerston North, Manawatu-Wanganui, New Zealand - 1728 DNA GHGlow gp2 | ecosystem: Host-associated > Mammals > Digestive system > Stomach > Rumen ...
TGGCATTCCCATCGGAGCGCCAAACTGCTGCCCCTGCGGAGCACCGCTCTGCTGCAGATTTATGTTTGCACCGCCCACATTCTGAGGCGGCTGGATCTGACCTGTAGTAAGCTGCATGAACAGCGTCTCTAAATTGCTTTCCTCACGTCTGAATCCTGCTACCATTACACCGCCGGTCATCAACGATCCGATCACGCGGTTAAGCTCCTGATCGCTGCCGTCAAAATTAACTACCATCTCATTCTCACGAAGAGAAACGAGCTCTATTCCGGGAAGCTCTTTAAGGCAGAGAGCAGCCTGCTGGGTATCGCTGCTGACCGTGATTATCACATGGTGCGTATTGCGTCCCAGCCCCAGTACATCTTCCATCTTTCCGGCAGTAACCAGCCTGCCTTTGTTCATTATGCCAACGCTGGTACACATCTCCGAAATGTCCGACAGTATATGCGAACTTATCAGGATCGTCTTGCCCATGGAATTAAGGTTCATGAGCAGTTCCTTCATTTCGACCCTGGCACCCGGATCCAGACCTGATGACGGCTCATCCATGACCAGAAGTTCCGGATTATGTAAGAGTGCCCTGGCTACGCACAGTCTCTGCTTCATACCACGTGAGAGACCGTCCACATAATTATCCTCCTGTCCGGACAGACTCACCAGTTCCAGAAGATCACCTGTCATCTTCCTTATATCCATATCTTCTATTCCGTATATGGATCCGTAGAATTCCATATACTCGCGCACTTTCAGATTATCATATACTCCGAAAAAGTCGGGTATATACCCTATACAGCGCCTTACTGCCTCCGACTGTCTGCGCAGTTCGTAGCCTGCTATATAGACATTGCCGAAATCCGGCTTTAACAGTCCGCAGAGCATACGTATGGTAGTTGTCTTTCCCGCGCCGTTAGGCCCGACAAAACCAAACAGATCACCCTTGGGAACATGAAGAGACAGACCGTCTACAGCTCTGAAACTGCCGTAATTTTTTATGAGTCTTTCAAGATACAGCATCTCTTATTCCACCCCGTATACACAAAGGAACGATTCCTCGGATACGCCTCCCTTTAAAACTCTGTTATTATTCTTGCAAACACCCACAGCAAAGCTTCCCTCATTATTGAGTTCATGTGCTGCAAAAAACAGTGCCATATACATCTTGGCTTCTTCGTAATCCCCGTAATCGTAGAATTTTCTGGCCACACTCTCTATAGTGTTCTCATCTGTATAACGTTGACGGGACTTCGAATTTATTGTCTTATTCTCACCGCTCTTAACATTTTCTATTATGTCGTAATATCCGTAACTCACTAAAAGCACGTAATCAAGATCATATTCCGTATCATTTTTAAGTTCTCCCACGATCTTTGAATTATCCAGCTCTATATGTGCTGTAAACGTGCCGTCCCCGATACTGTTTTCGCTCTTGGTCTTGAAGAACGCACTGTCAAATCCGCCGGATGGCGAATAGCACAACTGTGTACCCGCCGTATTATTTGAAGTCCGGTACCGGAATACATCATCTGTCTGATTATGATTATATACATAGTCGTTCTCAAAAAAGACGGGACCGGCTGCGTTGGCATAATCATTTAAGGTGATATTCCAGTCCTTGCGGTCGGCCGAAAAGCCGAAGATGTAATCGGTCTCCTCTGCTTTGCTGTCACCGTTAGCTATGCGTACAGTGGTAAACTGTTTGGAACGCATATCAAAGCCCCTGCTCAAAAGGAACACCAGCAACACGAATACCAGCGAGACAACCGGTATGGCGATCCATATCTTCTCCCGCTTTTTTAATTTCTTAAGTATGAGGTATAAACCCGGGCCCACAAGGAAAACATAGATAAAAATGACAATACGTAGCACAGTAGGGCTGAAATTGCTCCTTCCCTGCATTACGCCGTAATCTTTTCTCATATCATATATAGAAAGTGACCTTGAACTGCCGTTGCTGCTTCCTGCCGAATTTTTAACACTCGTCAGATTTGTATAAAGATCCGAACCAAAATAGGAATCATTGACATCAGGATCAGACAATGCAAAGCTCGATACTACTATCGCTCCCCTGCCTGAATCCATCTTATAAAGCTCACCATAGCATATTGCAGTATACGGTCCTTTAAAGTTCAGATCCGCTACGGAGATATATCCGCTGTTTGAATAATAACTGAAATTGGAATAAGTATACTTGTTTCCCAGTTCAAACTGGGTGAAGTTGGGGTCAAACGCATCAAAGCATTTATCCAGATTACTTCCTGTACCGATAACAAGTACGCCTCCCAGACGTGTCCACTCCTCTATTGCCTCTATCTGATCCTCTTTCAGGGTGGAAAGATCAAAATCATCAATAAAGAGATAGCTCATCTGTTTTAGAGTATGACCGTCATTCAGCTCCGAAGCCATCATATAAAGGCTTTCCCATTCTTCATTACCGCCAGTGTACCCCGGGTAGTAATACCCCCCATAGCTGTTGTTAAAAGCCTTCTCAATATAATCCATGCCTTTGCTGCTGTCGGTCAGGATACCGATCTGCTGTGATGAACTCATGGTAAAGAGCTTCTTCTGCCTGGCCGAATAAAGCTCATTCCCCTTCATATCCAGTATCTTTACAGTAGCATCATAATCCTCAAGGCTGACCGACTCGGGGACAGGTATCCCTATTGTTACGTTCTCTGTACTGCCGGAAGCTATCGCCACATAGTTCTCATAAACGAACGCCTGGGAGTTGCCCTGACTTAAGACAAGCCGTACATATCCGCCGAAATCGTCACCGTCATTACTCACCTGGATGTAAGCGTATACAACATCTCCTTCCACATTCATCCCGGAGCTGCTCTTAACATCAAAATCAGAACTGTTATTTCCTCCTGCATATGCATCAAAGCTGAGTGCACATATCAGTATGGGAAGTACAAAAGCAGCAAGTATTATCCTGCTCAGTTTGTTATTCATCAGACCTTATCTCCAATCAGCCAGTCATACATCTCCTGATATTTCCCGGCCGATACATGCCAGGAGAAATCAACAGCCATATCCCTGTCTATCATTTTATTCCACTCACGGCGCTTGTCGTAATATATCTTTTCGGCATAACGTATGGTAGCGAGCATCTCATGAGCATTATAATTCATAAACGAAAATCCGGTGCCGGTAGAGTCAAACTCGTTGTAAGGCTGCACCGTATCTTTAAGTCCGCCGGTCTCACGCACGATAGGCACGGTACCGTAACGCAGTGCCATCAGCTGCGAAAGCCCGCAGGGCTCGAACATGGAAGGCATAAGGAACGCATCACATGCGGCATATATCTTATGTGAGAGTTCCTCCGAATAATAGATATTCGCAGATACCTTTCCGCCGTATTTCCAGTCAAAGTGCTTGAACATATTCTCGTAGCGTTCTTCTCCTGTTCCCAGCACAACGATCTGCACCGCATCCTGACACAGTTCATCCATAATATAGGCTATCAGGTCAAAGCCCTTCTGGTCAGTAAGACGCGATACTATGCCTATCATCATTATCTTCTCGTCTTCTTCCAGTCCAAGCTGTTTTTGCAGTGCTTTTTTATTCTTTATCTTTTCCTTACGGAAATTCTTTGCATTATATTTATAATCTATATAACTGTCCTTTGACGGATCGTACTCTTCGTAATCTATACCGTTAACGATACCGCGCAGATCCCCGCTTCGTGCCTTTAACAGTCCGTCCAGTCCTTCGCCGTAGAAAGGTGTCTTTATCTCCTCCGCATAGGTTTCCGATACGGTGGTTATCGCATCAGCATAAACCAGACCGCCCTTTAAGAGGTTTGCATCCCTGTAACTCTCAAGCTTGTCAGGTGTAAAGAATTCCGCAGGTATGCCCGTTATATCCCTCACTTCCTTTACATCCCATCTTCCCTGGAACTTAAGGTTATGAATGGTCATCACGCTCTTCATCCTTGCAAAGAGAGGGTTGTTGCGGAACCTCTCCTTAAGATATACGGGAACGAGGCCGGTCTGCCAGTCATGGCAGTGTAAAAGATCAGGCTCAAAATCCAGAAGCGGGATAGCCGAAAGGGCGGCCTTTGAGAAGAAGGCAAATTTCACGATATCGTCGTAGAAATTGCCGCTGTAAGGTCTGAAGCCTCCGAACATCATCTCATTATCGATGAAATAATACTTAACCCCTTCGACCTCGGCTTCAAGTATGCCCACATACTCGTTCTTCCAATGGAAATCCATGTAGAAGTGGGTCTTATACTTCATCTTGTCCTTCATCTCCTGCGATATGCAGGTATATTTGGGAAGCATTACTCTTACGTCAAAATACCTCTTATCAACGCACTTGGGCAGTGATCCGACTACATCGGCCAGACCGCCGGTCTTGATAAAAGGTACACCCTCGGATGCAATAAAAAGAATATTCTTCATTACCTTCCCTCCATATGTTATTTTACGGCAGCTCATAACCCCCACGCCGCATTTTTATTCCACAGGATATTATATACTATTTCATACTCCGATGCAAAGTCTTTATTTTTTGCCCTTTACGGCGTTCGCACGCTCCTTAAGCTCCTTTGCATTGGCCAGTACAGCCCCGCTTATCTCGTCTCCGCCCAGCATCCTTGCCAGTTCCGTTTCCTCTTCCGACCTCTCAAGCGCGTTGATCATCGTCTCAGTCTTGCCGTCCGCTTCCTTTTTTTCGATAAGGAAATGCTTATCAGCCATAGCCGCTATCTGGGGCAGATGGGTTATACATATAAGCTGCCTTCCAAGGCTTAATGCCCCCATCTTCTCTGATACCTTCCAGGCGGTCTTTCCGCTGATACCGCTGTCTATTTCATCAAATATAAGGGTCTCTATGTCATCCTTTGCGGCAAATACGGATTTAAGAGCCAGCATGATACGTGAAAGCTCGCCTCCGCTCGCCACATCCTTAAGCGGTCTTAAGCTTTCTCCGGGATTTAAGCTGATAAGGAATTCAACATCATCATTGCCGGCAGCCGTATATCTGCCATGAGGCTTAATGCTCACTTCAAATTCCACTTTAAGGAAATTAAGATCCTCCAGTACCGCGCTTATCTCTTTCTTAAGCGCCAGGGCAGCCTTTTTGCGCTTTGCGTTAAGCTTTCCGCAGAGTTTATCAAGCTTCTCCTCGCTCTCTTTCTTAAGTGCGTTCAGCTTCTTTCTGCTCTCGTCAAGATCGTTTAATTCCCTTAGTTCCTCTTTCCTTCTTTCAAGATAATCCAGCGCCGCTTCTTCGCTGCCGCCATACCTGGCGCTGATACGGCGTATGGTATCCAGCCGCTCTTCCACCTCATCAAAATGCCTGGGATCGAAAGCCCCGTCATCAAGGATATCCCTTACATCCCTAAGTACATCCCTTATGGTATCTTCCGCCGTTGCCAGGGCCTGTGCATCGTCGGTAAGGGCTTCATTTACCGAAGAAGCCTGTTTCATCTCGTGCACGGCGTGTCCCAGTGCATCCAGAACGCCGGCATTTTCATCATCCAGAAGCTCCTGCACCTTGTTAAGGCCTTCAAAACTGTCCCTCGCACCCTTCATACGGCGGAATTCATCATCCAGTTCGTCTTCCTCGCCGGGACGCAGCGCAGCTTCTTCGATCTCGTTTATCTCGTACTCCGCCAGATCCATCTCCCGGCGGCGGGCATTATCATCGATGTCCAGCGCCTCAAGACGCCCGGTGATCTTTTTGTATTCATCATACTCTGCAGCCGTATCCTTAAGCAGGGATGCTATCTCATCCATACAGTATTCATCCAAAAGCTGCGCATGGCGCTGCGGGTGCAGAAGCGACTGATGCTCATGCTGCCCGTGTACATCGATAAGAAGCTGGGCCAGATCACGCACCTGCTTTACACTCACACTCTCACCGCACACCTTTATCGAAGAACGGCTGGGAGTTATCCTGCGGCTGATTATGACCGTACCGTCTTCCTCTATCGGCAGTTCCATATCCTTAATGGCCTGCGTGGTAGCCGGATTATCCACATGGAATACCAGCTCGATCAGCGCATACTCCGCGCCGTCCCTGATCATGCTCTTGTCGGCCTTGGCCCCAAGGCACAGATTAACAGAGCCTATCAGTATCGACTTGCCGGCTCCCGTCTCACCGCTTAATATATTGAGCCCTTCACACAGTTCTATATCCGCCTGTCTGATCAGGGCCAGATTCTTCACCGAAATACTGTCTAACATCCTTTTTCCTCTAATTCACCAGTTTCTTTCTGAGCACCTGAAGGAAGCCGTCGCTGCCCAGCTTGATAAAACGGCATACCCTCTTGCTCTTACGCACCTCTATATGATCGCCTGCAGAAAGCACCCCCATCGGCAATCCGTCAAAAAACGTCCCGGCCGATGCCTCCTTCGCACTGCGTCCGGGAAGGAGTTCAACCCTTATCGTATCCTCATCGGACAAAACGATACTGCGCGTATTTAAAGTATGCGGGCAGATAGGCGTAAGGACTAAAAGACTGGCAGACGGCTCCACTATGGGACCTGCAGCCGAAAGATTATACCCGGTCGAGCCTGTAGGCGTGCTTATGATTATTCCGTCGCCCGAATACTCATACAGAAACACATCGTTGACAAATATCCTGTAGGATGCCACCTGCAGATCGCCGTGGCGGCTTAATACTATATCATTAAGCGCATGATCAAGCTCACTCTTTACTCCGCCTATACGGGTATATCCCGCCAGCATCATGCGCTCTTCTATGACAAACTCATCATTCATGATGCGCCTTATGGCATCTTCGATCTCACCGGCTTCCACCTCCGCCAGATAACCCACATGCCCCAGATTGACCCCCAGCATGGGGATATCGAGCTTACGCAGACGTATCGCTACGGAAAGAAGGGTTCCGTCGCCTCCCAGAACCATAACCGCCCCGGTGCCTTCTTCCACATCCAGTGTCTTATCACATACATCCAAAAGCTGGACAGGCTCTTTGCCCGATACCTTCTCTATCTTGCTGCATACATTCCGTCCCTCTTTAAGGCCCGGATCCTTTATGCTGTTACTGATCACACAGATCTTTTTCATCGCTTTGTCTACAACTCCTCATGTGCGGACCTGACCACTGCTGTTATATCATACACCGCATCCTGCGTCCTTTTCTTTGTCAGGTACAGCAGATACTCAATATTGCCTTCGGGCCCCCTCACGGGTGAAAAATCCAGGCCCAGTACGGCAAATCCCAATTCCTTTGCCGATGCGGTAACGTTCTCTATAACTTCTTCATGAACCTTCGGATCACGCACCACGCCCTTCTTTCCTACCTTTTCACGTCCCGCTTCGAACTGCGGCTTTATAAGGCATACCATACAGGCTTCTTCCTTTAACAGGGGATACGCCGCAGGGAGTATTTTGGAAAGCGATATAAATGATACGTCTGCCGAAGCAAAATCTATGGGTTCAGGAATATCTTTTTCGGTAACATAACGGAAATTAGTCTTTTCCATGCATACCACACGAGCGTCGGAACGCAGTTTCCAGGCCAGCTGGTTCGTTCCCGAGTCTACGGCATATACCTTTGCCGCACCGTTCTGGAGCATGCAGTCGGTAAAACCGCCCGTGGAAGACCCGATATCTATGCATACCGCAGCATTCAGATCTATGGGAAAGACCTTAAGCGCTTTCTCCAGTTTAAGCCCTCCCCTGCTGACATAAGGCAGGGTATCGGCCTTAAGCTCCAGTTTTAGCCCCTCGATCGCAAAAAAGCTTCCGGGTTTATCCTCTCTCTGGCCGTTTACGAATACTTCTCCGGCCATAATATGTCTTTTGGCCATTTCCCTGGAACTGACCAGGCCGGAATCGACCAGCAGCACATCCAGCCTTTCTTTTGCTGCCTTTTCACCCATTGTATTTCTCCAGTATGGCTTCTTCTATACTCTTAGCATCTATCTTAAGCTCTTCTTTTAACAGAGCTACGCTGCCGTGCTCCACAAAAGCATCCGGCAGTGCTATATGTAAAAATGCCGGCCCGGAGCCTTCACTCTTATTCTCTTCGTACGCCAGACGGAAACGCTCACCGAAGCCGCCGTTCTTAACATTTTCCTCCATCGTCACGACCAGCTTGTGCTTACAGGCCATAGCGCACATTGTTTCATCTATGGGCTTTACAAAGCGCGCATTTATCAGGCTGCAGTTATAGCCCTTTTCTTTTAGCGCCTCTCTTACTTCAACGGCGGTCTTTACCATACTGCCCACCGCTATAAGACAGATATCACTCTCATCATATATCACTTCGCATTTTCCGTATTCGATGGGCTGCCTGTGCTCCTCAAGCCCGTCATATGCCTCTCCCCTCGGATAACGTATGGCCACCGGCGCAGAAAGCTCCACCGCAAAACGCAGCATATCTGCCAGTTCCCATTTATTCTTGGGAGCCATTAGCGTAAGACGGGGTATGGTAGCCAGATAAGACAGATCAAAGATACCCTGATGTGTCTCTCCGTCGCTGCCCACCAGCCCGGCCCTGTCTATAGCCATCACTACAGGCAGGTTCTGTATGCATACGTCATGAAGTATCTGATCGTATGCTCTCTGCAGGAATGATGAGTATATGGCTACCACGGGCTTTAATCCCCCCGCCGCCAGTCCGGCCGCGAAGGTCACGGCATGCTCTTCGGCTATACCCACGTCAAAGAATCTGTCGGGATAAAGATTATGGAAACGCTTAAGTCCGGTACCGTCCGGCATAGCGGCTGTTATGGCCACTACCTTTTCATCCTTTTCCCCAAGCCTGCACATCACAGTAGAGAAAACATCGGTATAGTTTGCCTTTTCACGCATTTTTTTTGGCATACCGGTCTCTATCTCAAAAGGCTCTGCTCCGTGGAAACGCGCCGGATGTCTTTCCGCAGGCAGATATCCCTTGCCTTTCTGGGTACGCACATGCACCACTACCGCATTTTCCACGCGGCTGGCATATTCAAAAACATGCACCATCGCATCCACATCATGACCGTCTACAGGGCCCATGTAAGTTATGCCCATATTCTCAAATATCATCCCCGGTACAATGAGCCTCTTTACCGTAGACTTGACCTTTTTGATGGCACGCACGGTCCCCTCATTACCCGATCTCATCAGCGAATTATACACGCCTTCCTTAAGATCCAGGTATTTTTCCGCAGATCGTATGGAGTTTAAGTAATTGGAAACGCCGCCTACATTTTCAGAGATGGACATATTATTATCATTCAGTATGATTATGAAATTGGATTTAAGCTTTGAGGCGTTGTTAAGAGCCTCGTAAGCCATTCCGCCGGTCAGCGAGCCGTCCCCGATCACCGAGATCACCTTATAGTCCTTACCGCTTAACTCCCTTGCCTTCACCAGTCCCAGTCCTGCGGATATGGATGTGGAGGAATGTCCGGTATCAAAGGCATCACAGTCACTCTCATGTCTTTTGGGGAAACCGCTCATCCCCTTGTACTGGCGCAGGCTGTCAAAGCCCTCGCGTCTTCCCGTGAGCAGCTTGTGGGTATATGACTGATGTCCCACATCCCAGACTATCTTATCTTCCGGAAGGTCAAATGCGATATGCAGTGCCATGGTAAGCTCCACACATCCCAGATTAGACCCAAGATGTCCCCCGGTCACACTGATATGCTTTATCAGAAAGGCTCTTATCTCCTCGGCCAGCTCCGCATAATCCGCTTTACCGAATGCCTTGATATCTCCCGGCTTTTTTATCTGATCCAGCAGCTGCGTACCGACTTCATCCACCGGTCTGTATTCGTTTTCCGTCTTTTTCTTTGCCATAAGCTATGCCTATTTCCTTCTGCTGCAGAGACTCACTATAAGCTCCTTAAGAAACTCCCTTGCTTCTTTTGCACTGCCATCCCTTATCTCTATGGAATCTATCATCTCTACCGCTTCCTGCGAAAGCCTCTCCTGCTCCCTGCGTGCCTGCTCTATCCCAAGATAGGAAACATATGTCTTTTTGCCGTTACGTTCATCACTGCCCACCGGCTTTCCAAGCTCCGCCGTGGTACTCTCTATATCCAGGATATCATCCTGCAGCTGGAAGGCGATCCCCAGATCGTAACCGGCTTTTTCAAGCACAGCTGCCGCCCTTTCATCTGCCGCAAGCAGTGCGCCGCACATCAGCGATGCCTGAAGCAGAGCTGCAGTCTTGTTTTCGTATACAAACTTTATCTGCTCCTCGGACAGGTCAAGTTCCTTCTCTTCGGCCTCTACA
>Ga0247609_10007751_pt1 | contig 10206 bp, 8 predicted proteins | sample 172DNAGHGlowgp2_FD_193487 | JGI IMG/M metagenome (GOLD analysis project Ga0247609, IMG submission 193487) | Sheep rumen microbial communities from Palmerston North, Manawatu-Wanganui, New Zealand - 1728 DNA GHGlow gp2 | ecosystem: Host-associated > Mammals > Digestive system > Stomach > Rumen ...
TTTCTACGTCCGTACGCAGGTGAAGTGTGCCGGTGGCCGTACCGACATGGTGGTATGGATGCCCGACACCATCTATGTGCTTGAGTTCAAGGTGAATGGAACGGCCAAGGATGCTCTTGAGCAGATTTACAGTCACGGCTATGCCCGTCCCTACGAAACCGAGGGGCGCCGCGTAGTGAAGGTCGGCGCGCAGTTCTCGCCAAAGACCATGACGGTTGGGGATTGGGTTATATGCTAGTCTATGCAAAATGATGTATCTGTTAGATGATAACATTGAAAAAACATAGCCTCCATTAACTGTCTGAAAATCAGTTGTTAAGACTTGGAAGGGACGCGGAGGCATAGTTTTTTACGAATCATGTTTCTACAACAAGTAAAATATAGACTTCTCAATAGTTCAGGCCGTTCCAAAGAGGCCATGAAGAATATCGTTCTTTCTCTGGTAGGGAAAACAGTGTCGGTATTATCATCTCTTCTCATTGTTCCCTTGACAATTGACTATGTGAATCCTACCCAGTATGGTATTTGGTTAACTCTTTCTTCAATTATCGGTTGGATTACTTTCTTTGATCTTGGATTAGGAAACGGTTTTAGAAATAAATTTGCTGAAGCAAGAGCGAAAGGAGATGATGGGTTGGCCAGACAGTATTTGAGTACAACCTATTTCGCTGTAACAAGCATCATCGGTATAGTGTTTATTGCAGTCTTGATTGGTAATAAATACATTGACTGGCCGTCCTTTCTGAACATCAGCGGCATATATCAAGAAGAATTAGGGAGTGTTTTCCTCATTCTAGCTTCGTTCTTCTGCTTGAATATGGTTGTCAGTATTGTAGGTATGATGCTTACTGCCGACCAAAAAGTTGGATTGTCATCCCTGTTGTTCGGAATAGGACAATTAGCTTCACTTATTTCCATCTTCATCTTGACAAGGGTCAGTCAGGGAAGTCTGATGAATTTGGCACTTTATTTTGCCGGTATACCTTGTCTGGTGTGGGTTGTTGCTACCTTCGTGATCTTCTTTTTTACGCGATATAAGACATTACGTCCTACTTATGCAAATGTGAAATTGTCGCTTGTCAGCGACATCATTGGGTTAGGCATACAGTTCTTTGTAATCTACCTTTGTCTTATAGCCATATTTCAGATGAGTAATGTGATATTATCGCGTGAACTGGGGCCGGATGCTGTTACAGAGTACAATATTGCTTACAAATATTTCAATATATTAAACAGCGTTGTCATTATCATTCTTACGCCCTATTGGTCGGCGTTTACCGACGCTTATCAAAAACAGGATTACGCATGGATGCGCAGCACAAAAAAGAACTTGGAGCGTTTATGGTTGCTTAGCGTAATGGCAGGTGTCGTTATGCTGTTGTTTTCGCAATTATTCTATAAGTTCTGGGTAGGGCAGGATGTTCAAGTCAGTTGGTCGTTGTCTATATCTGTAGCCGTCTATTTTATGCTTTTCAATATAGGCAATGTTTATATGTATATGATTAATGGCATTGGCACGATAAGACTACAACTGTATATATATGTAGGATTCGCCATGGTAGCATGGCCTCTCATGGTATGGGCAAGCAACATGTGGGGGGCGGCCGGTGTTGTGATATTGCCGTCTACGGCGTTATTAGTTCAGGCTCTGTTCGGGAAAGTCCAGTTAGAGAAACTTTTAGCCCGTCGGGCCTTTGGAATCTGGAGAAAATAATCAGATTACCCGTAAGCACAGATTATTAGTTCTATGTTTGGTCTGTTACTATTGGCTTTAGCCCTTTTCCTTTATTTTCGAGGACAGAAGCGGTGGAGCCTTCTGTTAATGATATCCTTTATGACCGACGGCTTGGGAATATTGACCGATAGCATTCTGTCAGTCAAAAATCTGGACTTAGCTCTTCTATATACGCTTGCGGTATCATTGTATTCATACAAGTTTGAGCCGTGGGAAGGTTCCGATGACAGGATTCTTCTAAGTCTTGTAACTCTTCTGTTCGCTTTTCTTTTCTGTTCCGCACTCTTTTCTTATTTCCATTATGGTTTTTCTCCTGTACAGATTGTGCGGGGTGGGCGACATCTTTTCCTTTTCTTAAGCTATTTTTTCTTGCGCAAGGTTTCTGTGGATGATGTGAAGTGGCTTTTTCGGGCTCTCATGGTTATAACAGCTATACATTCCATTCTTTACATCATACAGGTGCTGACAGGGCTTCCTGTGCTTATGTATGATTTAATCGCTGAGGTTGACCCCTCTACAAAAATACTAAGGTATTATAATTATCCGGTATTGCTTCCATTCTTTCTGTTTATAACTGTGCTCTTTGGCATCAATCGGAATCAACGGTATATCTTCCTGACCTTTGTGTTGTTGGGAACCTTGTTTTTAACATTAGGAAGGACATATATCTTTTTGACTCTTTTCTGCTTGTTTATGGGTTTTATCATAAATAAAGAAGCTTCGCAAATCATCAGGGCATCTGTTATCCTCATTATAGCTTTGTTGCCATTTGCAGGTTTGATTTTTGACAGGTTCGCGGGTGAGGATACTGACGAAGACATTTCTGTCGTATTGGAGGGAGGCTTTGTTGACAAAGTTGGTGGTTACAGTCGGGGTGGAACTATGGAATATCGTCTGGCATGGGTTTTTGAGCGTGCCCTGTATTTGTCGGAACAGCCTTTGTCAGAAAACATTTTCGGACTTGGCATGATCAGTGACGGCCAAAGTGAAGTTGTTGATGCTATGTACGATTTTCATATAGGACTTATCAACGATGAAACAGGGTCAATAGCTCAGTTGTACACGCCAGATATTGCGTTCGGAAATTTACTGACATCATACGGATATGTCGGCGGTGTTATTCTTCTGCTTCTGTGGCTTCGTCTGCTGATTGTGTTTTTCAAGCAAAAGCGAGGAGACGAACTGCTTATATGCATGTTTCTATTTTTGTTACATAATATATTGAATTCCATATCAAGCGACACTATATCAAATACTGCAAACTTAGTATTCCCCTTCTTGTTGTTGCCATTGATTTATGACGGGAACGGCATAAACAAACAGATTGTTTTGAAAGATGAAGATCATACATATTGAATCGGGGTTGGGGAATCAGATGCTCAGCTATTGTGAGTATCTTGCCCTGAAAAAGATGAATCCCGGCGAAGAGTTTTTCCTTGAAACCATCATTTATGAAATAGAAGATTGTAATGAGGTGGTTTGTCAGTGGAACGGTTATGAGCTTGAACGCGTTTTCGGAATCAAAGAACCGAAGAATCTGCGTTCATTGTTTACAGACAGTCGTTGGAAGCAGATGCTTGATGACATTCGGCAAACAGAGTTCTGGAATCATAATTGGAATTACCCCGTTTACTTTACAAAGGTTTTTAAGATGTATGGTCTTGACGTAGAAAACTTTCGTGGTGACTTTGAGGAAGCAAACCATGATGCAATGACCAGTCAGGAACAGAAGGTCACACTTCGTCGGAGACTCATTGATAATCGGTGCGGGATATTATTGAAGCGCTATTGGTACCGACTGAGAGAGCAGTATTATGTTGGTCGTGAGGATGCCCGCAAACAACTGTTTGTTCAGACACCAAAAAACCTGTTTACTGGCCAAAGGCTGTCTTTCAAAATGCGGGGCAACGAGCGGTGGAGAATTGAAAATGATATTCTTGAATCCTTTATTTTTCCTTCTTTCACAGACAAGCGGAATTCAGAGATGGCTTATCGGCTTGACAACTGCAATAGTGTTGCAATTCATGCCCGGCGTGGCGATATGCTATCCATGAACGGCCTGTATTACCAATATGGTTATTTCCGTCGGGCTACAAAAATAATCAGGAAGATGGTTGAGTCTCCTGTTTTCGTTTTCTTTACGAATGAAGGCAGTATAGAGTGGTGTAAGGCGAATGGATATGTATTCGGACTTGACTATAAAACAGATAAGGTCTTGTTTGTGGATTGGAACAAGGGAAAAGAAAGCTATCGTGACATGCAGCTGATGAGTCACTGTAAACATGCCGTCATCACCAATAGCTCATTTGGCTGGTGGGGAGCCTTTTTTATTAAAAATCCCGCGAAAATTACGATATCTCCTTCTATTGAGATTGATACCACTCACCACTGCTGACCGATTATTTGCAGACAGAATTGTTTTTTTTATTCTCAATAATGACCATTGTTGAAGAAAATCTCTAACGAAAGATGATTCCTAAAGTAATACATTATTGCTGGTTTGGTAATAAGCCTCTACCTGACTTGGCAAAAACATGTATAGCATCGTGGCGGAAATTCCTACCGGATTATGAAATCAAAGAATGGAATGAGTCAAATTTTGATGTTAACATAGTACCCTACGTTCATGAGGCTTACGAGGCAAAGAAATTTGCCTTTGTCAGTGACTATGCGCGTTTCTGGATTCTGTACCATCATGGCGGACTTTATTTCGACACAGATGTGGAGGTCATACGCCCCTTGGACGATATCATTGAAAAGGGGGCTTTTATGGGTTGTGAAATGGATCCGTATAAGAAGTACACAATTAGCGTTGCTCCAGGTTTAGGTCTTGGTAGCCCGGCTGGAATGGAGATTTACAAATTGATATTGCAGCAATATGGAACAGAACATTTTGAATGGAAAGGTGAAAAAACAAAGACGGTGGTAGATTTTACCACAAATCTTCTGTTGGCTAACGGATTAGAAAATGTTGCAAAGATTCAATGTGTAAAATCTATATACATTTATCCATCTGATTATTTTAATCCATATAATATTATTACCAGTCATATACGTATTACTGAGAACACGAGGTCTATCCATCGAAATGCCGCTTCATGGATTTCACAGTCTCCTTTAGTTAAGCTGAAATATAAAATCAGAGAACGTTTGCCAGAGACGCTTTTGCTTTGGTATAACCTACGACCTTGGAAAAAATGAAAAAAATAGATATACTTATTCTTTATCCGGAAATTATGCCCTACAATTTGCCCGTTTGGAGAGTATTACGGGATAAGGGATATAGGATAAAAGTTGTAGAACTTAGTGACAAAAAACTTACTCCCTTCCAGTATCAAGGCGAAGAGGGTATAGAGGTGTGTGATATTTATACCTATAAAGACTATCCTTCTTTTCAAAAGGATAATTTGTTTGAAAACCTTAAGTTGCTTTTCGTGTCGGAAGTGTTTAATGTATGGTACTGGCGACTGGCTTATTATTATCATCGCAAGAATAGACAACTACCGATAGTATTGGGAAGTGATGCCCAATGGACAGGTAACTTACATAATTACTTGAAGAAAGTTTTTTTTCGTGTTACCTATAGACAGGTTTTTACCCATGTGCTGTGTGCTGGTCTGTGGCAAGTTGTTTATGCCTTAAAAATAGGCTTCAAACGCGAACAGATACTGACTCCTTTATATTGTGCAAATAACGATGAGTATTATCGGGTAGACATTTCTGAGAAAATCGGAAAATACCCCAAACGATTCCTCTTTGTGGGACGTCTGACAGAAGTAAAAGGCATATACGAGATTGTCGGGGCATGGCAGAGAATAAGAAACAAAAGAGGATGGCGATTGACTATGATAGGAAATGGCCACTTAGACAGCTACTTGTCACAACAAAATGACTTGGAAGTATTACCTTTTATGTCACAAAATGAAATCTGTAAAATCATGCAAGACTCAGGATGTGCGCTGATTCCCTCCCTTTATGAACCATGGGGCTTAGTCATCCATGAGGCTGCTGCGGCTGGCTTACCCATTATCGTGTCACGCAATTGTGGAGCCACAAACCAGTTTGTCCAGCATGGCTATAATGGTTTATTGGTAAAAGAAGGTGATACTGAAACGCTGCGATATAGTATGGAGATGATTATGGATTCTTCGGATGAAGAACTAATAGCTATGTCTATGCGTAGTAGAGAGTTGTCTAAATCAATTATTCCTGAGTGTGTTGCATCTGCATATTTGAGCCTCATCAATAGTAATCCACTCCCTTTAGCAAAGAATACAAAATGAGAGTACTCCTTTGTAACAAATTTTATTACAAAAGAGGTGGTGACTGTGTGGTATTGCTAAATACAGAACAGCTGCTCAAGAGTAAAGGGCATGAGGTAGCGGTCTATTCTATGCAACACCCTCAAAACATACAATCAGTTTGGAGTCATTATTGGCCTACAACGATGTCTGTAACGGATGCGTTTATACGTCCTTTTGGCAGTAGACAAGTAAAGGACGGCTTTATAAGGCTATTAGATGATTTCCTCCCTGACGTAGTTCATCTTCACAATATCCATACTCAGTTGTCACCCGTAATAGCTGAAATTGCCCATAAAAGAGGTATTAGGGTTGTATGGACGTTGCATGATACCAAACTTGTATGTCCGTGTTACACTTGCACAAGAAACAGCCATTGGTGTGAAGAGTGCTTTGATGACAAAACGGCTGTATTTAGACACCGATGCATGCCAGGAGGCTTGATTGGATCGTTGATAGGGTATAAAGAAATCAAAAAATGGAATAGCCATCGTCTTCAACAGTGTGTGGACTTGTTTTTACCACCATCACAATTTATGATGGATACTATGATACGCGGTGGTTATGATGCCCAAAAATTTCGTGTACTTTACAATTTCATCGATTTAAGTAAGGTCTCTATGCCTTGTTTTGAGAAACAGGATTATTATGTGTTTTTAGGAAGGGTTAACGAGGAGAAGGGCGTGCGAACCCTGTGCAAAGCTGCAGCAATGATTGACAAGCGACTGATAGTGATTGGCGGAGGTGACTTGTTGATGGAGCTAAAGCATGAGTATAGGAATGTAAAGAACATTGAATTCTTGGGACAGTGCTCTTGGGAGGAGTTACGCCCAATAGTTGAAGGAGCTCGTTTTATGGTTATTCCTTCGGAATGCAGTGAGAACAACCCATTAAGCGTCATAGAATGTCTTTCTTTGGGAACACCGGTTTTAGGAGCTCGTATTGGTGGTATACCAGAATTGATAAAGGAAAATTTAAATGGAATGACTTTCGAGAGTGGGAATGTAGATGATTTGAAGAAAAAAATAGTTATGATGTTCAATTCTTCCTACGATTACCACATTATTGCTCAAGACGCTAACAAACGTTTCTCAAGTGCGACTTTTTATGATAAGTTATTAGATATGTATCGGTATTGATAGTTTTCAATCCATTTTATTGACGGAAAGATAACATTTATGGCAGATAAGAAACTGAATGGTACTGTTATCGTGACCTATCGTTGCAATGCGCGTTGCTCGATGTGTAACCGATATAAGGCACCGTCAAAGGCAGAAGAGGAAATTACGATAGAGACAATCAAGAAGCTACCGAGGATGTATTTCACCAATATTACAGGCGGTGAACCATTCATTAGGACAGACCTTAAGGATATAGTGAGAGAACTGTATCAGAAAAGTGACCGAATCGTTGTTTCTACTAATGGCTTCTTTACAGATCGTATCATTGACCTGTGCAAAGAGTTCCCTCAGATAGGTATCCGCATTTCTATAGAGGGATTAGAGGATACGAATAATGAGATTCGAGGGCTTAACGACGGCTATCAGCGAGGCTATTCAACATTGAAGAAGCTGCGTGAGATGGGAATGAAGGATGTCGGCTTTGGTATGACCGTACAGGACAAGAATGCACCAGACCTTGTTCCGCTTTATAATATTTCGAACGAAATGGGTATGGAGTTCGCCACGGCTTCGCTACACAACTCTTTCTATTTTGTGGAGGCTAAGAACGTTATCAAGAATCGCCCGATGGTGGCCAAAAATTTTGAGAGCCTTGTGAACGAATTGTTGAAGAGCAACTCTCCAAAGAAATGGTTTAGGGCTTACTTTAATCATGGTTTGATAAACTATATTTACAGCCAGAAGCGTCTGCTCCCATGTGACATGTCGTTTGACACGTTCTTTATTGATCCATACGGCGATGTTATGCCCTGTAATGGAACGAAAGACAAGGAGGTAATGGGAAATTTGAATCGTCAATCGTGGGATGAGTTGTGGAACTCGCCTGAGGCTGAGCAGGTACGCCAAAAAGTACGTAACTGTAATCGGAACTGTTGGATGATTGGCTCTGTGTCTCCTGCTATGCATAAGTATATTAAGATACCTGCTTTGTGGGTGTTTAAACATAAGCTGAAATCAATGCTTGGCATGAGGTATTCCATGTATGAACTGCCAATTTGTTGTGAATATCGTGACGGAAAGGTAAGCAAGGAAGAACTTGACCGCTTGTCGACGTGTGATATGAATGCCGTCATCTCCAATGGTCTTTCAGAAAATTCGAAAGAAGCCCTGAAGGGCAGGCGCGGTGAGGATATTGTCAATGCCGATGTAGAGAGTCAGGGCTACGAAGGAACAGTAGCTGAAACTAACAAAAAGATTGATATTCAGTGAGAATATTTGTTACGGGTACAAGAGGGATACCAAATGTCATGGGTGGTGTGGAGACACACTGTGAGGAACTTTTTCCGAGGCTTGCCGCTATGGGATATGACCTAACCGTAGCCAGAAGAAAAAGTTATGTTCATGATGCCCTTACGGAATGGCATGGCGTGAAACTTGTTGACCTTGAGACACCCAGGAGGAAGTCGTTTGAAGCCATCATCCATACTTTAAAAGCAATTCTGCTGGCTAAGCGACAAAAGGCAGATGTTGTACACATTCATGCTATTGGTCCTGCTTTGCTGGTTCCTTTTGCCAAGATGCTTGGAATGAGAGTGGTGTTCACACACCACGGCCCTGATTATGACCGTGACAAGTGGGGCTATGCTGCAAAGACGATGCTCAAGTTAGGCGAGAGAATGGGATGCCATTTTGCTGATCATGTCATTGTGATAAGCGATGTTATTAAGAAACTGATTGCAGACTGTTACGGAAGAAAACATAACGTACACCTTATTTATAATGGCGTGCCTATTCCTGAGCCTTGTGACTATCCAGAGTTTTTTGATGAATTGGGCATTGAAAAAGGGAGGTACATATTGGGGATGTGCCGCTTTGTGCCAGAAAAGCACTTGCATGACCTGGTGGAAGCTTTTGTGATTCTGAGGAAAGGGAATCGTATACCAGAGAATATCCGACTAGTGTTGGCTGGTGACACTGACTTTGAAGATGATTATTCAAGAAGCCTTAAACAGAAAGCAAAGGATAACGATGTTGTCCTTACTGGTTTTGTGAGGGGGAAAAAGTTACATGCACTATTGAATCATGCAACATGTTTCTCGCTGCCTTCGTCGCATGAAGGTCTGCCCATAGCATTACTTGAGGCCATGAGCTACAAACTGCCGGTCATTACATCGGCTATACCTGCAAACCTTGAGGTTGGGCTTGATGCAGAATGTTATCATGCTGTTGGTGATGTTAAGTCGTTGGCATGTAAAATAGAGCTGATTGCAAATGCTCCATTGAATAGAATAAATTACGATATGAGTAAATACAACTGGGATACTATAGCAGAACAAGTAGCCCAGGTTTATCAAGCTATGTCCTCATGTTGACAGATGATTTTTTCCAGTTGTTGCGCTATTCACTTGGTGTAACTGAGGATTACCCCAAAATGACGGATGAGGGGTGGCAGAATATGTATGACACAACGAAGAAACAGTCTCTTCTGGGGATTGTCCTTCATGGCATTATTAAACTTCCTTCAGATCGCCAGCCGCCAAGAAAGATAAAGTTAAACTGGATCATGCAGGGAGACAAAATTGCTACAAAGAATGCCAATGTAGACAAGGTTGCTGTTAAAGTCTCTGAAGCCTTTGGAAAGAAGAAGAGTAGATGTTGCATCTTGAAGGGTCAGGGTAATGCAATGATGTACCCTCAGCCAAAGCTACGTATGCCTGGCGATGTGGACATCTGGGTGTTGGCGCCTCCAAGGAAAGTTGTTTCTTTTGCCAGAAAAAGTATGCCTACTGCCAAAGCTTGTTATCACCACATAGATTTCTGTTCTGTTGACGGTATTCCTGTCGAGCTTCACTATCGTCCTTCTTTCATGAACAACCTCATCTCTAATTACAGATTGCAGAAGTGGTTTAGTGAGAAAGCAGATGAACAATGTTCGAATTACGTAGAACTGGCTGATGGGGTGGGGAAGATACCTGTACCAACAGACAGTTTTAACCGCATATTCCAGATGGCACATATTTCAAACCATGTGATGCATGAAGGAATCGGT
>Ga0247609_10007752_pt1 | contig 10206 bp, 14 predicted proteins | sample 172DNAGHGlowgp2_FD_193487 | JGI IMG/M metagenome (GOLD analysis project Ga0247609, IMG submission 193487) | Sheep rumen microbial communities from Palmerston North, Manawatu-Wanganui, New Zealand - 1728 DNA GHGlow gp2 | ecosystem: Host-associated > Mammals > Digestive system > Stomach > Rumen ...
ATGAAATTATGATAATTTTGGCTATAAATGGGAAAGAAATTCCAAAAGAAAAAGAGTTAGTAGAAGCGGTTACAAAAAAATTTGAAAATGTAAAAACAATTGTAAAAAATATTAATACAAAAAATACCAATGTAATACTAGGAAATGAAAATATAAATTTGTTTGGAAATGGATATATAACTGATATTTTAGGAGACTATCAGCTCAAAATTTCACCATTATCATTTTATCAGGTAAATCCAGTACAAGCAGAAAAACTTTATAAGATTGGGATAGAAAATGCTGGAATTACAAATAATGATATAGTTTTTGATTTATATTGTGGAATTGGGACAATATCTTTATTTATGTCAAAATACGCTAAAAAAGTTTATGGTGTAGAAATTGTTGAACAAGCAATACATGACGCCAAAGAAAATGCAAAAATAAATAATATTGAAAATACTGAATTTATTGTTGGAGATTCAGAAGATGTTTTAGATGGTTTAATAAATAAAAAAAATATAATACCAAATGTTGTAATGGTAGATCCGCCAAGAAGAGGGTTAGATAGTAAACTTATTGATAATATAATGAAAGTAAAACCAAGAAAGCTTATATATATTAGTTGTAATCCTGCAACTTTAGTTAGAGATTTAGCTAAATTTGAAGAATGCTTTGAAATTAAATTTATAAAACCAGTAGATATGTTCCCATATACCAGCCATGTGGAGTGTGTGGCTGTTTTAGAGATGAAGCTGATATAGAAACGGACTATCAAAAGAAGAGTGCAAAATGCTTTCAAAAATCATAAATTTGAATTATAAATTGCAAGAAATTGAAGAAAATGAAATATATTTTAAAGGTGGAATAGATGCATATTTTTACTTCAGAAAGTTATAAATTTTGAAAAATAAAAATTTATAAATAGAAGTTTTTTATAAGCAAAAATTGGTTGAGAAAATATATAATTTATGATAGTATATTTTGTAATATAAGTTATTCGAAAAATTTGAATAACTTAAAAATAAATAATAATTTTATGTTTAGAATGAAGAATATTATTGAAAAATATATATTTAAATATAACTAATAAAAGAAATAATGTGTTATAAAATAGATAATGGAGATAGTAATATGCCAAACAAAGAGTTTGTAGATAGAATTAAGAATGGAGAAATAAAAATAATCGATAAGAAACTTATCGATGAAGAATTTAAAAAGATTGGACCAGCAGTTGGAAAAAAAGGGAAGGATGGAGGATTGAGTTATTTTTTAGACGGACTATGCGGAGCTGACTTATCTAATGTTGATGTGAATCGGATTAGATGGAAGCTTATTAGAAAGAACAACTTTTGATGACAGAACTAGATTCCCAAATGATGAATATGGAAAGAAATTGGAAGAAGAAGCAAAAAGACTTTTAGATAATGGTGAATTATCAAAAACCTTAGAAGAATTGCATAGTAAGGAAACTGTTACTACAACTGAAGATGGAAATACACAAACAAGTAAATTAGATGGCAGTGGTGTAAATATTGCATTTATTGATCAAGGCTTTGATAGAGATATGTCTGAATTTGAAGGTAGGATAATACATCATATGACATGCAAGTGGAATGAAAATAAAGGAGAATATGAAGTTTTAGATTATACAGGAGAAAGAGCAGGTCACGATAATTTTCATGGAAATACAGCTGCTGATTTAGCAACTGGGGAAAAATGTGGCGTAGCACCTAAAGCAAATGTTTATTTTTTTGAGATAGATAGTGACGGTGACTATGATAAAAGAGTACAAGCTATATTAAAATATATAGAAGATAATATGGGTGAGTTAAAACTTGACATTATTTCACATTCTGCCGGAGCATCTAAAGATGCATTAGATATAGCTGACAGAATTAGAGAAATTAACGGATGCGAATACATCAATTCACAAATATTTTGGAAAGACTTTTTACCAGGAAGGGAAATTAATGGAGAAACAGTTGAAGCTGGATTTGTAGAAAGTGCAAGAAAGGTACCTGGGGTTTATGAAGATGATAACGGAAAATTATTAACCAATCAAAATGCAATGGCTATACCAGTAGAAGGAAGAACTAGCATTCAAGTGCTTAAAGACGAAGATGGGAATACAATAGAATCAAGAAAGTTTAATGGAGCTATTTGTGGAGCAAGTTTTGCAATACCGCAGTTAGTAGGATATTTCGCATTAGCAAGACAGATGAATCCCACAATGTCTCTTAAAACATTTATAAATAAGGCTAGAGAGCATGCGAAAGTTAATTCTAATGGGCAATTATCTATAAATCCAATAGAAGTTATAGAAAAAATGTGGGAAAAGCAAAGAGAAGTGCCTGTGCAAGAGCAAGGACAAGAACTCTCACACGAACCAAATAATACTCCAAGCAGAGAGAATATGACACAACGACTTGGTCGAGAAACCATTAATGAACTAAATGATACAGCTTTAATAATTGATACGGAACAAGCAATAGAAGCTGATAGAAGAACATTAGAAAGTATAAAAGATAATGATCAAAGTATACAGGAGAGAAGATAATGGAAAATATTGAATATGCAAATGCATATAGTGAGGTGTTAGAAATTATAAAGTATATTCCAAAAGAGGAATATACTAAAATACCAAGAAAGAAAATAGAATTATTTGAAACAAAATCTAATAAAGATTATAAATTTTCTTATAATCCAGAAAAAACTTTAGATGAGCAAAATGTATCCAAAAGAGCAAAAGCAATAATTGCTATATTGTTTAGAGATTATTGGGCTACAGATACTCAAAGAGAAAAAATATTAGCCAAAGAAAAATATGACATATTGCAATTAGAAAAAGTAAAGCAAGAAAAATTTAATTCAAATGATATATTTAAAAAGCGTGATAAAAAATACGAAGTGCCAAAAGAAAATATTAATGAATATGAAATAAAGAACAATATAAATTCTAATTTACCTATTGAAGTAAAAGAGAAAAGTATCTATAGAAAAATGATATACTTATTTAAAAAGATTTTTGATATTATTTTTAGCTGAATGAGACAGAAAAATAGAAAAGTAAATTGTAGTTAGTAAAGATGTTCAGAACATTTTAATATTACGAATAAGGCAAATTATATAAATAATAGGTCAAAGAAATAGGAGAGCAATATCTTCTATTTTTTTTTGACTAAAAAATTTAAAAAACTAGATGGATTTTGTTGTTAATAAATGAAAAATGTGACATAGAGTAAATAGAAATTTGTGAATACTATACAAAAGTTACAAAATTTGTTGACAAAATGAGGAATTCATTATAAAATACAAACAGAGGTTCAGAAAAATGAGGTGACTTATAATGAGCAATATAGAAAATTTAAAAGATTTAATAATATATCAAAGTCAAAATAATGAAAGTATATCTGTTGAAGTTTTATATGATGAAGAGGACTTTTGGTTAACTCAAAAATCAATGTCCAAATTGTTTAATGTTGCCGAAAATAATATTACATATCATTTACAGAATATTTTTAAAACAAATGAATTACAAAAAGATTCAGTTACTCAAAAAATTAGAGTAACTGCTTCAGATGGAAAAAAATATAACACAAATTTTTATAGTTTAGATGCAATTATTGCTGTAGGATATAGAGTAAATTCAAAAGAAGCTACAGATTTTAGAATTTGGGCAACTAATACATTAAAAGAATATATCAAAAAAGGTTTTGTAATGAATAGTGAGTTCTTAAAAAACGGACCTAAATTTGGCAAAGATTATTTTGATGAGCTATTAGTAAAAATAAAGGAAATAAGGGCAAGTGAAAGAAGATTTTATCAAAAAATAACAGATATATATAAAGAATGTAGTTTTGATTATGATAAAAATAGTGAAACAACTCAAGAATTTTATAAGAATGTTCAAAACAAATTGCACTTTGCAATTACAGGTATGACTGCTCCAGAAATAATCTATAATAGAGTAGATAGTAAGAAAGAAAATATGGGATTAACAACTTGGAAAAATGCCCCTAACGGAAAAATTCTTGAAACAGATGTAACAATAGCAAAGAACTATTTGTCTAAAGAAGAAATTGAAGAATTGAATAATTTAGTATCAATGTATCTTGATTATGCAGAAAGACAAGTTAAATTAGGTAAAATTATTTCAATGAAAGAATGGAAAGAAAAGTTAGAAGTATTTTTAAAAATAAATGAATACAATATTTTAAAGGATAATGGAAAGATAAAAAGAGAAATAGCAGATAAATTAGCCTTAGACGAATATAAAAAATATAGGATAACACAAGATCAAAAATATATTTCGGATTTTGACGAACTTATTGTAGAAACAAAGAGATTAAATAATAAATAAAAAAGTAGGAGAGGAATCTTCTATTTTTTTGTAAAATATAAAAATCTTTTAACAAAACATGTTTTGTAAATACAAGAAAATATTTTTCTTATGAAAGAGATGAAAATGGAAAACTTAATAAAGTAATTCAAAATGGCTTGAGAATTAGAGTAGAATGTGATATAACATAAATATGTTAATTACTTAAATAAAATGAAAGATTTATTTTATCTCATGATTGGGAATTGCCGATAAAACCGTTAGAATTTTGAGAGAAAATAAAATATGTAATAAATTTTGCTAAAACAAATTTATTCGGTAAAGGAATTTGTATGGAAAAAAGTATTAAATGTAATGTAATTGTTTGTGGTCCAGCGGTTGGAAAGACATATTTAGCAGAGCATGATAAAAGATTTATAGATTTGGACGATATGAAAGCTACTTATAAATATGGATTAAATAATATAAGTCGTAAAAACAAAGAAAATGGTAAATTGAACAGAGGTAAAATCGTAAATAATGATTCTACAGAATATGCTATTAAGATACTTGAAGAAGAAATAAAAAATGGAAATATTGTTTTAATATCAAATGGAAGTAAGAACTTATTAAAATATATTGCAGAAAAAAATATTGATTATTGCCTAGTATATGCAAATATAAATGATAAAGAAGAATATATAAAAAGAATGAGAAAAAGAGGCAATAATGATATTTTTATTGAGAGAATGACAGAAGAAAAACTATGGAAAAAGTTTTATGAAGAAAATAGAAATGACATAAGACCAAAATACAAAATAGAATTAAATAGTGGACAATATTTATCAGATATAAAAAGTATTTTTCTAAATAATTAATTGAAGAAAAGATTTTATCAGAATATGAGTTGAATGACGGAGGACACAACTCAAAGCATGTTAAATATGTTTTAAAACAAGCTTTTGAACTTACGGAGGGATATGAAATAAATTATGATATTTTATATACATGTGTATGCTTTCATGATGTAGCATGTCATATTGATAGAGATAATCATGAAGTTTTATCAGCACAAAGAGCTTATGAAGATAATTTTCTAAATGGATTTTTTAGTATTATAGAAATGAAAAAAAGTGAAATATTTAAGATAGGAGAAGAAATAAAAAATGAATAATGTAGGATTAAAACGTGGATGTTTAGAAATAATGGATTACAGAGAAGATTATGATAAGATTTATGAAGAAGAAAAAGAAAAATTGTTAGAAATATATAAAGGAAAAATATCATCTATTGACCATGTGGGAAGTACAAGTATAAAAAACATTAAATCTAAACCAATTATAGATATTTTAATACAGACAGATGATTTAGAAAATTTTAAAAATTTTACAGAATTAAATGTGGAAGGAGAGATTTATACAGTAAAAAAAGAGCCAACTATGGGTGGAGATTATTTAATTCGCAAAGAAGAAGATGGAAAAGTGAAAGCTTTTATACATGTATATAAAACTGGTGATATGAATGGAATAACATCTATTATGTTTAGAGATTATATGAATTCACATGAGGATGAAAAAAAACGTTATGAAGAATTAAAAATAGAATTATATGAAAAATACAAAAATGAAAGAAAGCAATATACTTTAGGTAAAGATGAGTATATTAAAGAAATAATAAATAAAGCAATAAATGAAAATAGTAAAAGATAAAGTTTAATATTATGATAAAGAATAGGAGATGAGGTAGAAGTGATAAATATAGAATATAAGGAAAATTTGGATGAAGAATTTTGCAAAATAATAGATAATGAATTTAATAAATTTGCAGTAAAAAATGAAGTTGTTTGCAATTATACACCATTTTCATTTATTGCTAAAGAAGATGAAAAGTTTGTTGGAATAATAACAGGAAATTCATATTATAAGGAAGTTCATATTAGTGACTTGATTATAATAGATGAATATCGTAATAAGCATATTGGAAGTAAACTTATGCAAACTGTCGAAGATTATTTTAAAAATAAAGGCTTAGAGAATATAAATCTAACAACTTATGGATTTCAAGCACCAGAGTTTTATAAAAAATGTGGGTTTGAAGTAGAATTTATTAGAAAAAATAAAGAAAACTCAAAACTAGATAAATACTATTTAGTTAAATATTTTGGAGGTAATTAGTATGGAAGAAATAGTTTTTGTAACACATAATAAAGGAAAAATCGCATCAGCAAATAAACAGTTAGAAGGTGTAAACTTTAAAATTTTTGAATATGACTTAGAAGAACCTAGAAGTGATGATATAAAATACATTTCTAAATATAAGGTTCTTGAAGCATATAAGTTGGTAAATAAACCTTGTATATCACTAGATTGTGGATTTTGGATAGATAGATTAGATGGATTTCCAAGAGCCTTCGTAAATTTTGCATTAGATACTATTGGAGTAGATGGAATTTTAAAATTAATGGAAGGGAAAGAAAATAGAAAATGTAGATTTACAGAATGCTTATCTTATTATGATGGAAATGAATTACATCAATTTATGGGAAAACATGAGGGAAATCTATCAAATGAAAAACTTGGTAATGATACAGACAAAAAGTGGTCAGATTTATGGTATATATTCAAGCCTTATGGATATGAAAAAACACTAGCAGAAATGACAGATGAAGAAAGAAAAAATAGAACTAAATATGAATCAGTAGATGCAATGAGAGAATTTGCTAAATGGTATAAAGAAAATTAGATGTCCTTTATCAGCACACAAGTCTAACTAAGGTTTTTTTACAAACAGACACGGCATGTTGAATGCGTAGCTGTCCTTAGAAACATTTTATAAAGCAGTAAAAAAGATAAATACATAAGGGCTAATGCAAAAAGTCTGTATGGTTATGTCAGATAGCAAAAAATCTTTGGTATGATCAGTGCAGAAAAAATAAAAACAATATAGATATAGAAGAAATGGAAGCATTATGTTTTCAGGATTCTAATACAATTGAAGAGAAAAATATTTCGAATGAAGAGAAAAATTCTATTTATAAAAAAATGCAGAATTTAGATGATAAGATCAGAGAAGTAATGCATTTAAGAATAATAGGAGGTAAAATGTTTTTAAAAGAAGAATTAGAAAAGATAGATGGAAGAATTAAGCTATTTGTAGATATGGATGGAGTAATTGCAGACTACAATGTAGGAAAAGCTTGTGAGTATGACAGAAAAAGACCACTTTATGATAGTATAAAAAAATTAGAAGAAATATCTAAAATGCCAAATGTAGAAATGTTTATATTATCAATTACTCGTATGACAGAAGGCTGTGAGCAAAAGCATAAATGGCTTGATAAATATGCACCATTATTTATAAAAGAAAATAGAGTAATTATATCAAGAGAAGATAATAATTTTGTAAATTCTGATGTATTAAAAACAAATTTTTTAAGAGATTTAGAACGAGATGGTAGTACTATAATCTTAATAGATGATGACCCAAGTATTCTTTATAAAGTAAAGCAAAATGTACAAGATGTATTATTGTATAAAGATACAGTATTGGTAGATTAAATAAATACAAGAATGTAATATCTTAAAAAATATAAAGGTGATAAGTATGAAAATAGGAATAATGACAGATGTACATAGTAATATACAGGCATTACGTTCTGTTTTAAAAGAATTTGACAATAGAAAAGTAGAAAAAATTATTTGCTGTGGAGATATGATTGGAATAGGAATTAATCCAGAAGAAGTAGTACAAGCATTAATAGAGAGAAAAAATATGTTGATAGCGGTATTAGGCAACCATGAACAATATTTATTAAAAGGACTACCAGAGTATATTCATGATGATAAAAGGAAAATGAGTATTGAGGAATGTAAAAATCATAAGTGGAATCATAGCAAGTTAAGCAAAAGCTCAAAAGAGTTTTTGGCTAGGTTAGAAATATCGAAAACTATTGAAATAGAGGGAAAAAGAATTTTTTTAACTCATTATCCTTTAAAAGATGATGGAACATATAAAAAACATATAAAGAATCCAAGTCTTGAAGAAAATAGAGTAATGTTTAAAGGTATTGATGCTGATATATTTTTGTACGGACACACACATACTTGTTCTATCAATCACATAGAAGAAAAATGGTATATAAATACAGGAGCTTTGGGTTGCCCAATGAATGATAATATTGCTAAAGCAGGAATACTGGAAATTAAAAATGGAAAAGTAGAATTTAAAGAAATTAATGTAAAATATAATGCAGAAGAAATTATTGAAGAAATGAAAAAGTTAAAATTTCCATTTTATAGAGAGATATTAAAGATATTTTATGGCTATATATGAAGTTGGAGTTAAAGTTAATAAAAAAAGCTGTTAAATTTCTACTATAAGAAATTAAGAGGAGTTGATTATATGAACAATACTATAGTTTATTTAATTAGACATGCAGAGACTATTGATGAAAATGGAATTAGAAATACAGATGAAACAATTCAAGAGATTAATGAAAAAGAAATATTATCTATTCAAGGAGAACAAGATTCAAAAAAATTAAGTAAAAATAAAGAACTGAATAATATTGATATTATTTGGAGTAGTAACTATACAAGAGCTAAACAGACAGCTAAATACATAGCAAATGAAAACAATTTGATATATAATCTTGATAAAAGACTATGCGAAAGAAAACTGGGAAATATAGAAGATTTAGCAAAATTTATGAGTGACAAAACAACAAGAGATCCTTCTCGTGAGCAATTAGCTTTTCCAGAATTTAAAACTCGTGATGGCGAAAGTGCTAATGATACAAATGAAAGAATGAATGAATTTTTTTATGAAATATTGAAAAAATATGAAGGAAAAAGAATTGCTGTAATAAGCCATGGTGGAGCAATAAAATTCTATTTATTAAGGTATTGTAAAGTAAATGATTATTTGAATCTTGAATATAATGGAAAAGAGTTATTTATAACTTCACCTTGCTTGTTAAAAATGACTTTTAGAAAGAATGAATTAATCAATATAGAACAAATTGAAGTAAACTAGTTCTAATTAAAAGGAGTTATATAAAATGAAATCTAGTGGAATTGAATATATAGAAAAGGAAGTCTATGCAATAATAGATAGACCAATAGGAAGTACACACCCTAATTATCCAGACCATATTTATTTGGTGAATTATGGACATGTACCTAATACAATTAGTGGAGATGGAGAAGAACTTGATTGTTATATACTTGGAGAATATGAACCCTTAAAAGAATATAATGGAAAATGTATTGCTGTAATACATAGAAAAGATGAAGATGATGATAAATTAATAATTACCCCAAAAGACAAAATGTTTTCAAATAATGAAATAAGAATTTTAACTGATTTTCAAGAAAAATATTTTCAAAGTGAAATAATAAGAAAACAAGATTATATAGAATTTAATAAAAATATACCTGAATTATCAGTTTCTAATTTAGATAATAGTTTAAAATTTTATAAATGTCTCGGCTTTAAAGTTGAATATGAAAGACCTGAAAATAAATTTGTATTTTTATCATTAGGAGAAATACAATTTATGTTACAAGAAATTTCCGAAAATGATAAATGGGATGTTGCACCTCTTTCATATCCATTTGGAAATGGGATAAATTTTCAATTAGAAGTAGATGATTTAGATAAAATATATAAATCTTTAAAAGATAATAATTATAAAATTGCTTTTGATATTGAAGAAAACTGGTACAGGCAAGATGACAAGTTGCTAGGAAATAAAGAATTTCTTGTGCAAGATCCAGATGGATATTTATTAAGATTTTCTGAAGATTTAGGAGAAAAAAACTAAAAATAATTATATTAGTAATTCAAAAAAGCTTTCAAGTTTAAGTAGAATGTGATATAACAAAGAAGATGAAGAATTTGAT
>Ga0247609_10007754_pt1 | contig 10206 bp, 2 predicted proteins | sample 172DNAGHGlowgp2_FD_193487 | JGI IMG/M metagenome (GOLD analysis project Ga0247609, IMG submission 193487) | Sheep rumen microbial communities from Palmerston North, Manawatu-Wanganui, New Zealand - 1728 DNA GHGlow gp2 | ecosystem: Host-associated > Mammals > Digestive system > Stomach > Rumen ...
AAATGGGGATTGGGGATTGGGGATTGGGGATTGGGGATTGGGGATTGGGGATTGGGGATTGGGGATTGGGCCCAATCCCCAATCCCCATCCCCATGAGAATCTCTCTAAATAATGATTTTTTATTTAAAATTTTATTTTAAAATTATTAATAAGTTTTTGAAAACCTAATTAGTATAATATTATATCTTTTTCAATGATTTTATATAACATTAAATATATATAAGTTAAGTTAAATAATATGCGGCATTATTCTTTTGTTCTTTCAAACATTAGATAAAAATCACTGCATAAATTAATGTCTTTAGTTGTAATATATTCTCTAGTATTGTTCTTTAAATAAAAAATAATAGATATATTTACATTATTCCTTTCTTTATGAATTTCAACTTTACTAATTTGATTTAATTGAATTTGGAATACTAATTCTTTAGCTTGATATACTACCATAACACATTTATTAGTTAAAATTAAAGTAGATATTGAACCTTCTAAACCTGGGCTTATATAAGTAAATTGTTTAAAGTATACAATTTCATGATCAGAAAATACTTTGAGGAAATCTAATATAGCTCTAATTGTAGCTTTGTCTTCATTATAAGATTTCAACCCTATTGCTTTTTCTATAGGACGAGGGAATCTAAATCTATCAGTCTTTAACTTTGGATTAAACATATTAGCAGTATTTTTAATTCCTACAAATAAATTATTAGCTATTCTAAAAGTAGCAGTAAAAGGAGAAACAACTGCACCTATTAAACCTGTTCCTATTCCTTTGAAAAATCCTTTAACTCCTTCTTTTTTCGCTCCTTGGAATGGCTTAAATATAATACCTCCTATTCCTTTACCTAAGTCAAGTAATCCTTCTTTGACTCCTTTATATATACCATCTAAAACGTTATCTGGTTCTCTATCTTCTAATTGCTCCACAGCTTTTTCACCTTGTAGCATTTCGCATGAAGCTAAAAGAGTTCCAGATATTTTACCTACTGCATCAAAGGTACCAGAAATTATAGTGGTAATTAAATTTCCAAATCCTTTTGCCACCCCCTCACCGAAGCCTAATGGTCCATTTATGAGTCCTTTTCTTGGGGCTTCAAATAATTGGATAAATCCTTGACCTATTGAAGATGCATATCCTGTTGGATTACCTAAAATATCCAGGCTTCCTATTACTTTAAATATTTTTCTTTTAACTTGAGATATATATTCATTTGTTAATAAGGAAACTAAACTATTTATATCAGTAAATACATCTGAATAATATAATGAAGTTAAATTTAGATGAAAATCTGATATATGTGTGAAAATATTTCCTAATGCTCTTAAAACTCCTTGTAATATTGGAATATCAGGTAAAAATTGGCCTAAAGATTTTATATCTATTCGACTTGATAGGACTATTTCCATTGCTCCTATACCTATATTTTTTATAAAAATCATCCAAAATGTTTCAGAATTATGAATAATTTCTTCCGGAGATGAAGTTATTTCTATTTCTAAATTTTTGTCATAGTATTCTGGAGAATATATTAATGAATCTTTTTTTATTGAATTTTCACCAAAAAGATTTACTTCCAAATCATCTATACTCTCAAAACCTTCTATTTTATCAGGATTACCTAAATAAAAATCAAGTTGAGGCATAATTTCACTGTACAAATTTATTAAACTCATTAATTGTTGATGACTAGCATTAACTTTAAATGCTTGGAAGGTAAAATCAAGTTGGGGAAAATCATCTGAAGAAATTTGGGTCAATGGATTAGTAGCATTGTGATAACTTATAATACCTTCAAAGAATGGAGTTAATAATGAATTTTTTTGTTCTGATATTTCTTCAATTTGTGGTGTTATTTGTGAAACTGGAATGATCATACTTTTAAAGTTATCTTCTAAACAAAAATCTATTTGGAAATTTTTTAGTGTACATCTCAGGTTAGCTATCATATGGTCACATCTGTCTTTTTTAAATGTAAACATTTGCCCATCAAAAATAATTCCATAAAAAGATATATAAAATATTTCTCTAGGCTCATTATTAATTATGGATAAACCAATTCCTTTTGTGTTAAAATTCAAAATTATATTATTTAATTTCCTTCTATGGCCTTGAAGAGATTTGAGGAATAAGCCTTTTTTGATATTTCTTTTATCTTCATTTTTAATGATTAATTTTCTTGTTTTATTATTTTCAACAATGGTTTGGAAGTAAAAGTTATGTTTCTTAGTAACATTTTCTTTATCTTTTATTTCAAAAACTTTTTGAGTTATTGTTATTTCATTCAGATTTATTTCTATAGTATTACTTCCAACAATAGCAATTAAAGTTTTTGAATTTTTAAGCAAATCACCCCAAGCATAAGGAATTGATTCTTCCTTAGGCAAGTTGAATTTTTCTTCATAAAATTTATCATCTTTTTGTCTGAAATTAATGGGGAACTTAGTTTCATTTTGAATTTTATACTGAGGATGTTCGGGGGGATATAAAATTATATATATCAGTCCACTATATGAAGATTTTGTGATATGGACGATAACATATGATTGGCCATTTTGTTTAAAAACTAAATATTTTCTGGGATTCATTGCTATTTCTTTTAATTTTTTTAATTTTTCTTCTTCTTTCTTTTTTTTGACTTCTTCAGGGGTTAATTCTTTTTTGGCTTTTTCTTCAGTTTTAACCTTATTTGAGCTTTTTTTATTTGTATCATTATTTGTATTGGTATTTATATTATTTATGTTATTTATATTATTCATTTCTTCTTCTTCTTCCTCTGATGATTCTTTTTCTTCCTCATCTTCATTATTTTTATCTTTCGTTTCTAAAATTTTTAATTTTTTCTTTCTTTTTAAATCTCTTATTTCTTTGGCAATTTCTTTATTTTTTTCTTCTAAAATTTTTCGCATTTTATCACTTATGGGAATTTTAACATCCACATCACCCATTTCCTCAAGATCCACAGGACAAGAGAAGAACTCGGACTCATCAAATTTAATTTGTATCATTTTTTTCATATTTTTTTTTCCTTTCAATAATTGCAAACTATTTTTTTCTTCATTTTTAATAGTTTTTACTTCATATATTTTATTTCCATCATTTTCGGCTTTTTTCAACTTGTTATTATATTGTTTATAATCAATATCAAATCCAAATTTATTCACAAGTAAAAATCTTGGTTCTATAATTATTAAAATACTATTAACGAAGTACCATGATGTAGGGATACTTATTCCAAAATCTAACAAAGAAATATTTTCCTTATTTTTATCACTCACAATTTCTAGCGAGGCGACTCCTGTGTTACCTACTGTATTGATATTAAATTTTTGGGACCAGGAGGATTCCTCACTTTTTAGTTTAAAAGCTTGTTTTATATTTTTTGCATTCATTAAATTAACACTTTTTGGGAAGATTTTTCCATTATAATTATTCATTGAAAAATTTTTATCTTTCATTTCTTCTTCCTTCATATACAATAAATAATCTGACTTATTTACGACTATGCATCTAGTGTAAAATGTCAACTTTTTTTTCTTTTGGAAAGTTTCTACATTATACTCATATTCTCTTTCATATGCTTTATTCAAGTTATCATTGTTCAAATTTTCTTCTACTTTTATATTAAATTCTAAATATTTTGATTTATCTTCTATTCCTTCTTGGTACAACTTAATTGATTCATCTGTGTTTTCATCTTTGCTTTTATCTTTTTTTTCTTCTAATAATTTGATATCTATGACTTCGGAAATAAAATTGTAATTTTGATATTTTAAACTTATTTTCAATTGAGTCTTTGATTGGTCTATATCCAAAAACTTTTTATTTTTTAAAGGTCTAATAGTTACTTCCTTAGTAATAGGACCACTTAACTCACATTTTAAATTATAAGGTATTTGATTTTCAATAACGAAAGACTCATCTAATATGAACAAATATGAAAATGTCTTAGAAGTATTCAAATAGTCACTTTCTTTTAATAAATTTGACAAATTTTGAGAAGTTAGACGCACATTGTCATCGATATTGTTTATTTGATTTGAAGTTTCTTTAATGGTATCATTGTTTCCTCTTTGAAGGATTAAATTTGAAGAAATGAAAAAGTTTTTATCATTTTGATTAATTGTTATCAATTTTGAATAATTATCTTCTAATTTTGTTTTTTTCTCACCTTTATATGTAGTTGAATTTTCTTCATTATATTTAATAAAATTATTTTTATTTTGCTTCAAATTTTCAAAATTGGAATATAGCAAAGAATATTTATTTTCTTTTTCATCTTTTTCATTTTGGAAAGCTATATACATTCTATAATTATTCTTAATAAAAGAGATCGGAATTGATTTCTTTTTTCCTGTTTTTATAACTATTTTATTCTTATTTTCTGCATGATTTATATTGTTATCAGAAGAATTGTAATTACTAACAAAATTATTATTAGATATTAAAGACAAAGATATAGGTATTTGCAAATTATTATAAAAGAATATATTGCTCTCAAAAACTATAGATTTTAATGTTCCGTTTTGTCTAATTTTAACAAGAACTTCCAAATTTTCATCAACAATTAAGTTCATATTAGTTTTACTTGCAATATTAATTAAATCATTAGTGCTTCCTATTGATATATTATTTTCTTCATTATTTAATAATAAATTTTCTTCTAAGTCATTGTCTTTTTCATTACTTAAATCATAGTTACTTAATAATTTAGGATCAGATATTATTGCATTTGGTCTTTTTTCTCTTTTTATTCTAAAAGTAGAAGTATAATTAGAAGAAAAATCATTGCCAGTAACAGGAGAATATCCATTTACTTTAAAGCTAAATTTATCTTTCTTTATTCTTATCTGAGCTTCAGGCAATTTGCTATATAATCTATTTAAATGCTGCCTTTTTATATTTCTTATATTCCTATTATTAATAGTGCTGGGCTCAAGCTTAAAATTTTTAATTTTAGTACTATTTGTCTTAGTGAGAGTAAGTTCAGTAGTACTATTTTTTTCAAAAGCATCACTCAAACTATCTTCTACATCTAACCAACATTCCAATTCTAATCCTGTTAAATTGATAAACTGTATAGCGTATTTATCACTTGTATTTTTAGCAACATCATCTCCTAATTCATTAATATTTTTATCCCATTCTTCTTCGTCTTGATTAAACTTTTTCAATACTCTATTTAAAACACTCATAGAAGATATTGATACATTCACATTAAAAATATCATCACTTAAATAGTCTATTCTCATCCTTGAAAATGATGCAACTTGGTCAACTTTTAAAGTACCACTATATCTTTCTAAAATAGGCTCCCATTCATTTATTCTATCATTATAAAAATTAATAGAAAGATTAAATTCCATTTCAACATACATTCCTAATCCATTAATATCATATTCGGACAAAGGTACTTTTTTTCTTGAAATACTTTCGAGAATTAAATTGCTAATATTTTCAACTGAATCAGTATTACTATTTTGAATGAATTTAACTATAGTCTGACTAGTGTCTATATTTAATAAAGGAATTAAATAGGTTCCTGAATCATCGAGGAATCTTATTGAGGTTTTATCTAGAATAACTTTGACATCAATCATATTATTTATATTATCAGTGTTAAAAGTGGGTTTTATCTGTTCTTTTTCTAACTTTTTTTTCTGTTTTTCAATTTCTTTTAATTTTCTTTTTTTTCTTAATAGCATTTTCATTTTATATTCTTCTTTCAATTTTTTTTCCTTTTTTTCTTTCCTTTCCAATTCTTCTTCAGTCAAATTACTTAAATCATGCTCTTTATCCATAATTTTATTCATATTATCAATATTAATAATATTATTTTCATTTAATTCTTCATCATTATCTTCCTCTTTTTCGAGTTCTTTAATAGGATCATTATATTCTTTATTCATATCTACTAAAAATTCTGTCAAATTTGGCAAAAATTTGATAATAGTTTTAGTTTGTCTGAATCCTATATTAAAAATCATAGGTTCAAAATTAACATTTATAGCCATTATTGATTTTTCTCTATGAGGGAATAATAAAAAAGAATTAATATTGGTTTGGAAACGAAATCCTTGGATCATTTTATCACAAATATTATCGATAGAATAGACACCATTTCTACAATTTACTATACTGAATTCGATTTCAATACATTTTGCTGATAATTTCATATTATTTGATTTATAATTAGTTCTAATTAGTTGATTATTTCCATTGATTATAGTATCAAATTCACTATCCATATTTATATTACAAGATGAATTAAATTTAAACCTCAAAACTTTAGTTTTTGATTTTGTATCATCCAAAGGAAATAATATAGAAGTTTCTTTTAATTCTATTTTTATTTTCATTAATGTTTTATTTGGAATAGTCTTCAAATTTTTACTTTCTTCTTCTTCTTTTAATTTCATTTCTTCCTCTGCGACCTCTTCTAAATCATCCAGAAAATCTGGTTTATTTTGCTTTGAACTTGTATTTATTATATTATCATCTTCAGCATCTAAGTCGTTTTTTAAACGTTTATAAAATTTACTATTAAAAAGTTTTTTCTTCTCAGGATCATTTAATAATTCATCTTCTATTTCTTTTATGTCATCTAAATCAGAATCTAAAGTGGTTTCACTGAAAGTACTTGAACTTCTTGATAACTTCAATTGATTAGATAGTTTCTCTTTTTTGTGATTTCTTTCCATTTTTGCTAAATCTAAAATTGTGTCTTCATAACTTTGGATATACATTCCAAAATAATATGTGTAGAATTGGTATAACCTGGCCATGGTACTCATTGAAAAGCATACTCTAATTCTCTGCAAAATAACATCAACTGTTTGAGCTTGTTTTACAGCATCCATAAAATATTTAACAACCAAAAATTTATTATTTTTTGAGTCTTTTTTCTTACCATCATCTAAGATATTATTGCTATTATCAATTTCAATAGAATCACCTTCCGAGCCATTTGATAAACTTTCTTTGCTTGATCTAGCCAAGCTTACTACACCAATTCCTTTCTCACTTGAGCTCATTACAAGCATATCTTTAAATTCTGAATTTATCAAAGGAGTTCCTTCTGGGTTTTTAGGATCTGTTATATAAGTTTCAATATCCTGAATAGACATGGATAATATAGACAAATCTACCTTTATATTGCCTTTCTCTGTAGTTAAAACACCTAATTCAAATTTGTTCAATTGGAAAAGGATGAAATTTCTATATTCTTTATCAAATTTAGGATCAAGGGACTCACATGAAGAAAGAATTTCTCTTTCAGGCTTGGATATTGACTTTAAGAGACATATTTCTATATTTTCCAAACGGAAGTCGAAAATCAAGAAATTAGCATCGAAATTCCTTTTTTTGATTTCTTCTTCTTTCTTCTTTTTTTGTTCTTCTTTTTCTTTTCTGATTCTTTCTTCTTCCTTTTTTTTGTCGATTTTTCCAATTAATTGATTCAATTTATCTATTTCTTCTTGTTTCTTTTTTTCTTCTTCTTCCTGCTTTATCCTATCTTCTTTTTCCTTTTTTTCTTTTTCTTCGTCTTCTTTCACCTGTTTTTCTTCTTCTATTTCCAACTTTGATTTTGTCATTAAATCAAGTTCAACTTTTTTATTTATTTTTTGCATTTTTTCCAATAATTCGATGAAAAACACCAATTGTGTGTCTCTTAGATTGAATCTACATTTTCCCAAAGTCAAAAATATTTTCATTTTTTCAAAAAAAGTGTTTTTTTCTTCGAACATTTTTTCGAAAGTAAATCCGACAACAATATTATCAAGTATGTTGCTCCCTTTAATTTGGGCCAGCTCACTTAGATCTCCATTATAATTATCCAAAGTGGCAATGCAGAATCCTTTGGCCCTTCCTGCATATATATCGAATAATAATTGCCTTTCCTTTACTTGTGAGTAATCAGTATTGACATCTTGTCTTGGAGGTAATATACTTTTCATTTCGAAATCCCCACACCTTATGAAAATACATTTTTTATTATCTTTATCTAAGATATCTTGTGGATACAAAATAATAGGACTTTTCATAACTATATCTATATCTATATTAAAGTGCTGAAAGCCACTAGTATAGTAATTCACATCAAAACCTGTTTTTATTAAATTTTGGATTTCACCTGAGCCTATATATCTTTCTGAACCAAATTTACTGATAGTAGTGGCTAAACTTGATAATACTTTATTCATAATATATTGCAAACTGTATAAATTTACTGTTATGACTAATCTTTTTTGATTTCTGTATTTAAATCTAAAATCGGAGTTCATTAAATTAGGATCAATCTCAAATTCAATATAGCATGCTCCTTTTTTATCTTCTTCTTTTTCATCTTTTTCATGCTGATCATTTTTTTGCTCAACAGTAGCAACTAAAGTTTCATAAACAGTATCTCCTAATTGATATTGAACAACAGATATGTCACCAATAAATAAGCTGAAAAATTGTCCTTTCTTTTTTATATGTCCTATGAAAATAAATTTTTTAAAAGCCATAGTTATCATTTTGTCTAATCCTTGACTATTGATATTGAAGTTAAACTCAGGTATACTTAATTTAAATTTATATAGAATAAAATCGTCTCTTATATCACGCAACAAATCAAGTTCACTAGTCATATTATTATCAGCTTTTAATCTCATTTTGACATTTTCATCAATATTTTCTTCAATTAATTTCCTTTTTTTCTCTTCTAATTCTAATATTTTCTGTTTTTCTTTTTCTTTTCCTTTTCCTCCACCAAAGTACCCAAGAAATCCTGAACCTCCTTTTAATTTATTTATTTGATCATCTATTTCATCAATTTCTTTATTATGACTCATTTTATATTTTGCAGCTTCTCTCATAATTTGAATATCTTCATATTTTAATTTATTTTCTACCTGGGTTAATGAAGGCTTTATTTTTTCTGCTTGCTTTTCATTTTTTTTGACTCCATATTTATAATCAAAGTATGCAATATAGTTTTCAATATAATTTAATTTTTCATTTTCATCTATTTTTTTGTCATAATATTCTTTTGCTAAACCAATTTGATATTTTGAATTAAGGTCTTGATATGCCAGTAATTTCATGGCTGATTTAATTTGGACTAAAGATATACTCATTGTTATAGTATTTAATTGGCAATCAACTGAATATTGAGGATTTCCATTTTTTAAATTTTCATTCATCGACAATTTTAGCAAAAATCCTAAATTATAAGCTAAATATTGATGAGAATTAGGATTATTAATGTTTTCATATGTCTCAGTTAAACAATATTGATAATACTCTATCATAGGACCTAAAAATGATATAACTTTTTCATCTTTTATTTCAGTGTTTTCTGTTTTTAATATTTGTTGGTAATATTGAACTAGTTTTTCCTCATTTTCATATGTGTCTAAATATATTGATAAATTAGTCATTTGTAATATCTTGTTATTAATTTCTCCAAAAGGAATTGTTACTCCCTTCGCGGGCTCATTGAAGTCTTTATCAACTGTTTTTATTTTTAAATTTTTGAGTAAAACACCAAAAGAAAAGGGAATTAAATTATAAGAAATTTCATCATCAAATCTTATACATATATCATTTATATTTATTTCTAAATTATTTATTATTTCACTTAGCATTCCAGGACTTGCATCCTTTTTTAAATTAGTTAACTCATTTTCTAATTCTTCTGCACTCTGTAATCTAGTATTTTTATAATTTTCCATATTTTGAATTTCCACTTCTTTTTTTATACTTTCTAATTTCTTTTGCTTTGCATGAAAAAATAATTTATCTATTTCTACTTTTATTGGATGCTTATAAAATCTTGGTAAACTCATTTTAATTTTCATTTTTCCTACATAACCATGAACTAATTCAAAATAAGGAAGATTCATAGAAGTAATATTTCTGGTTTAATTTTTAAATTGGACATTTCAACTACGCCGCTCCATATAGAAGATTTAGTCTGTTCTTTGTTTATCTCAAGAATATTACTAAGATATTTGTCTATTACCCAATTTATAATACTCTTAGACATTTTTAAATAATTAAATGATTAAATTTATAAATTATTTAGAGATTAATAATTATCAGTATAAATTTTAAATATTTATATTTAAAAAAAATTTAATAAAAGATAAATATAAATAATTGGGGATTGGGGATTGGGGATTGGGGATTGGGGATTGGGGATTGGGGATTGGGGATTGGG
>Ga0247609_10007755_pt1 | contig 10206 bp, 10 predicted proteins | sample 172DNAGHGlowgp2_FD_193487 | JGI IMG/M metagenome (GOLD analysis project Ga0247609, IMG submission 193487) | Sheep rumen microbial communities from Palmerston North, Manawatu-Wanganui, New Zealand - 1728 DNA GHGlow gp2 | ecosystem: Host-associated > Mammals > Digestive system > Stomach > Rumen ...
TAATTGATATTGCTATTGATATGAATTATTTTGATGCAATAAAAAAGAAACTAGGATTTGATAAGGAATACTTTTATACAAGATTTTCTGTTAATCATTCTTTTATTGAATTATGTTTAAATTTTATTAATAATCCAAATATAAAAAATGATGAAAATATAAAAACTTTAATTTGTGAAATGCTTATCCAAAAAGGATTAAGTGATAAGACAGATAGGCGTCGTCCTGAAAAGAAATATGCTAAGAATATTAAGAATATTATCATTTACATGTATGAGCATTATAAAGAGTTAGATTTAACAATTGAGAAGTTAGCTCAGTTAAGTGGATATAGCACAACATATTTTACTAAAGCATTTAAAGCATATATGAATGATAGTCCTATTGTTCATTTAAATAAGCTTAGAATTAGTGAAGCAAAAGCTATTATGGGTAAGAATAAAGAAATGAAACTCAAAGATATTTCTTTAATGGTAGGATTTGATAATTTATCTACTTTTACCGAAAGTTTTAAGCGTGTAACAGGATGTACTCCTAAAGAATATAGAATAAAGTGCATAGATTAAAAAAAAAGATGGTTAGGCGAAAATCTAACCATCTTTTATTATTCTATTTTTCCAAAATCTACTATTATATAGTTATTAAAACTCTTTGGAATTATTTCTATTGTATTATCTTTTATATCTGTGTAGAATGTTGCATTTTCTATAGAATAAGTATCAGTAATTGTATATCTACTAATATAATAGCCATCAAATACATCAATCTTAAATTTATATTTTTTATTCATTACACAGTTGTTCTTCCAGCAATCTACTTTAGCCATTATGCAACCTTCATCTATGACATCCAAGCCTTCTTTATTATCCATTATATCTGCAGGATTTATATAGCATAAATTAATAACACATGCTTTCTTCTTCCCACAAGATACAAGCACAAATAAAGATAAAACAGATAGAACTATTAATATTTTTTTCATATTAATCAACTCCCTAATTCAATTATACATTATATTAAAATAAAAAGGATATGAATTTAATCATATCCTAATATTTTTTATTATTTTCTAATTAAATCAACAATTTTTCTACATCTTGGACACAATTCGCCACTATCAATTGAAGGAACAATTTGCCAACATCTAGAACATGTAAATCCTTCTGCAGGAGCTACTTCAATCTTAACTTTGTTAGCTACTTCTTTTAATTCGAATTGAGATACAATACACATTTGTCCAATATTTGAATCAAGTTTATCTAATAAATCTTTGATTTCTTTTGTTGGAGTAATTGTAAGTTTAGCATTAAATGATTTACCAATTACTTTATCATTTCTAGCATCTTCTAGAGCTTTTAGAATATCATTTCTAAATTCCATGAATTTATCGAAGTTATTCTTAAGTTCATCATAAGCGCTATAATCTTTAGCTTCTGGCATATTTTCTAAATATGCATCTGCTAACTTATCTAATGGTAATTGATCATAAGCTTCTGTAGCTGTATGAGGAATGATTGGAGTAAGTAAAGCAATTAAAGTCTTTGCAGTATGATATAGTACAGTTTGAACTCCTCTTCTTTCTTTTGAATCTACTTTTTCGATATATAGAATATCTTTTGTAAAGTCTAGATAGAATGGTGAAAGTAATGTAGCTATATAAGCATTAACTAATCTATATACTTCATTGAATTCATAGTTTTCGTAAGCTGTAATTACATCTTTAACAAGATCATTTAGTTTAATCATCATATACTTATCAACATTATTTAATTCATTAAAATCAACTAACTTATCTAAATCAGAAATATTAGCTAATAAGAATTTGAATGTATTTCTAATCTTACGATAAACTTCTGAAACTTGTTTAATGATATCATCACTAATTCTTTGATCTGCAGTGTATTCACAACTAGCTACCCACATACGTAAGATATCAGCACCATATTGGTTAACAACCTTTTGAGGATCAATAGTATTACCTAGTGATTTACTCATCTTTCTTCCTAGTCCATCAAGAGTAAATCCGTGTGATAAAACCGCTTTATAAGGCGCTTTATTAGTTGTAGCTACACCTACAATTAAACTTGAGTTGAACCATCCTCTATATTGGTCAGAACCTTCTAGATATAAATCTGCTGGATACGGAAGATTATAATGTTTTAATACTGCTTGGCTACTTGAACCTGAGTCAAACCAAACGTCCATAATATCAGTTTCTTTTGTGAATACTCCGTTAGGAGAATGACTATTTGTATATCCTTCAGGAAGTAATTCTTTAGCATCTTTCATAAACCAAATATCTGAACCATATTGTTCAAATAAGTCAGCAATATGATCGAATACTTTCTTTTCTACAACTGGTTCACCATCTTCACAATAGAAGATTGGAATTGGTACACCCCAAACTCTTTGTCTAGAAATACACCAATCTTTTCTATCTTTAATCATGTTAGAGATTCTAAGTTCTCCCCACTTTGGAATCCAGTTAGCATTCTTGATTTCTGAAAGTAGAGTATCTTTTAATTTATCAATTGATGCGAACCATTGAGCTGTTGCTCTAAAGATTACTGGCTTTTTAGTACGCCAATCATGTGGGTAACTATGTGTAATAGGCTTTAACTTTAATAATGAACCACAAGCTCTTAAATCATCAATGATTGGATCTTCACTTGCTTCATAGAATAATCCTGCATATTTACCAGCTTCTTCTGTTTGATAACCTTTATCATTAACACATACTAAAATATCTAATCCATATTCTTTACCAGCGATAAAGTCTTCTTCACCATAACCTGGAGCGATATGAACGAAACCAGAACCATCAGTTGTTGTTACATAATCAGCATTGATAGTAGGTTGAACTCTATCATATAATGGATGTTTATATTTTAAATCTAATAAATCTTTACCAAATTTTCTATCTAAGATTTTTACATCTTCTAATTCTAGTTCAGCTGATAGACTCTTTAATAATTCTTCAGCACAAATCATCTTACCTTTGTTTGAATCAAATAACACATATTCAATAAGTGGTCCAGCACAAACAGCTAGGTTACCTGGAAGAGTCCAAGGTGTAGTTGTCCATACTAAGAAGCTAGCATCTTTATAATCTCCCTCTCCATTAACAATAGGGAACTTGAAGTAGATAGATTTAGATGTAATATCTTGATACTCAATTTCAGCTTCAGCTAGTGCTGATTCACTTGATGGTGACCAGTAAACTGGTTTTAATCCTTTAAAGATAAGGCCATCTAAAGCCATTTTCTCAAATACTCTAATTTGTTCTGCTTCAAAGTAATGTTGTAGAGTTATATATGGATCATCGAAGTTACCAAGTACTCCTAAACGCTTAAAGTTTTCTTTTTGCTTAGCAACTTGGTTGTATGCATATTCTTCACATTTCTTTCTAAATTCTGCTGTGGATATTTCTTTTCTATTAACTCCAGATTTAGTAATAGCTACTTCAATTGGTAGGCCATGAGTATCCCATCCTGGAATATATGGAGTATAGAATCCTTTCATTGTTTTATATCTTAAGACAAAGTCCTTTAAAATCTTATTTAAAGCATGTCCGATATGAATATTACCGTTTGCATATGGAGGTCCATCATGAAGCACAAAATATGGATGTCCTTCATTCTTTTTTAAGACTTCCTTATATAAATCCATATCATACCATTTCTTTTGAAATAGTGGTTCTCTTACACCTAAATTTCCACGCATTTCAAATGCAGTTTTAGGCATAGATAAAGTGTCTTTGTAATCAATAGCCATAATAATTCTCCTTTCAAAAATAAAAAAAGCATCCATCTAAGGACGCTTTAATAACGTGGTACCACCTTAGTTCTAGAAAACAATTCTAGCACTTAAATCCTTTAACGCAGGTAACGGCTTAAATTACTTAATTCATATAAGCACTCAAAGATGATATCCTAATAAATAAGTGATGCTTAATTTCCACCAACATAAGCTCTCTATAATATTACATATTAGAACGTGTTCTTATCAACATTTTAATATCCTTTTTAATTATATCACAAGTTTTTATAATTTAAATAGTTTATTTAAAATTCTTTAAAAATTCATTTAATGAACCATCTAAGAATTCTTCTTTTCTAGCAAATAGGAAGGCATTATCATTTAGTTTTTTAGCTACTCCATCTACTGCATAAACTACTCCAGATAGGAAAGCTATAATCTTATTTGCCTCATCAATATCTAATTCACCAAATCCTAAGCATAGAGGAATACCTTTTAAAAGACTATCCGCATAGCCTACTGCTTTATCTGGATCTGTTAAATTTTCCATAATCATTCTATTTCTTGCAGGTGTGTTATCTACTGGTGTAACATCTTTCTTTTTACCGAATAATCCCATATTAAAATTCTCCCTTCCATAGAATTGATCCTAATCTTATGTGTGTTGCTCCACACTCTAAGGCAATCTTATAATCATTAGACATTCCCATTGATAAGAATAGATTCTTATCTATAGAATCTCTAAATTCTTTTAATCGCATAAATACGCCTTTTATTACATTATCATCAGTAGTATTAGGAGCCATTGTCATAAATCCTACCACTTCTATTTTGTCATATTTTTTTAGTTCATTGTAGAAGTTATAAGCTTCTTCATAACTTATACCTGTTTTATTTTCTTCACCACTATTTATTTCAATAAAACATTTTATTTTTTTATCTGCATATTTTTCAATTTCATTAGCTAATTTAATACTATCAAGGGAATGAAGATATTCAATCTTATTGATAATATCTTTAACCTTGTTAGTTTGTAAGTGTCCTATAAAATGCCATACTATATCTAGGTCAGTTAATTCACTATATTTTTCTAAGAATGCTTGAGCTCTATTTTCGCCCATATTCTTAATACCTAGGTTATACATCTTTCTAATAGATTCGCTACCTACATATTTTGATGCGCAAACAATTGTTGCTCCTTTTGGATCTATTTGTTTTAAGTTATCACTTAACATTATCTATTAAACCTAAATAACATAATGTCTCCATCTTGCACTATGTATTCTTTTCCTTCACTACGCATCTTACCAGCATCTCTTGCTTGTAAGTTTCCACCAAGTGTTACAAAATCATCATAGCTTATAACTTCAGCTCTAATAAATCCTTTTTGAAAATCTGTATGAATGATACCTGCACATTCAGGTGCTTTCATACCTTTTTTGAATGTCCAAGCTCTTACTTCATCAGGTCCTTCTGTAAAATATGTAGCTAATCCAAGTAAGTCATAAGTTTCTTTAATTAAGTTATCTAATCCAGATTCTTCTAGACCATATCCTTGTAGGAATTCTAACTTTTCTTCTTCTGATAAATCAGCTAATTCTTCTTCAAATTCAGCAACAATAGGAATAACCTTCTTACCATTTACTGCCTTTTTTAATGATTCATAATGGTTATTTAAATCAATACCATCACCACTAGCATTTATACCAACATTAGCAATATAAATAATTGGTTTTAAGCTTAAGAAACAGAATGAAGATAAGCACTTTTTCTCATCATCAGTTAAATTCATATCTCTAAGAGAAATGCCTTCAAGAAGCCCTTCTTTAAGCTTTTTCATTAAAGCTAATTCATCACGTGCTCCTTCTTCATTTGCTTGAGCTTTTTTAGCTATTTTTTCTATTCTTTTTTCAACAATATCTAAGTCAGCAAAGATTAATTCTAAATCAATTACTTCAACATCACGCTTCGGATCTACCGATCCATCTACGTGAACTATATTACCATCTTCAAAGCATCTAACTACTTCTACAATAGCATCACAGTTTCTGATGTTACTTAAGAATTGGTTTCCTAGTCCTTCACCTTTAGATGCACCTTTAACTAAGCCTGCAATATCTGTAAATTCTACAGTTGCATAAATAGTTCTTTTAGGGTTACACATTTGTGTAAGCACATCTACTCTTTTATCTGGTACTTCTACAACACCAACATTTGGATCAATTGTTGCAAAAGGATAATTTGCTGCTAAAACCTTTGTTTTAGTTATAGCATTAAATAATGTTGATTTACCTACGTTAGGTAATCCAACAATTCCGGCAGTTAAAGCCATATTAAATCACTCCTACTTCTTACCTAGTTCATATGCACGTTTTACGCACGCATCAAAACAATCCTTAACAATCTTATCAAGGTTTGCTTCATCAAATACTTTTACTCCTTCAATAGTTGTTCCACCTGGAGAACAAACATCTTTGATTAATTGTTCAATAGGTTTATCAACCTCTTGAATCATTTTTGCTGATCCAATCATTGAACCACAAACTAAATCTTTACATTGCTCATAACTAAATCCAGCAGCCATTCCTGCTTTGATAAAGCTTAATGCAAAATAATATCCATAAGCCGGAAAAGAACCATTTAAAGGGATAACTTCATTCATCATATCCTCTGTAATAATAGTAACAGTTCCAACACTTTCAAATATTTTAACTACTGTTTCATTAACTTTATCATCAAAGCAAATAGCACTTGTGCCGCTATTAATAAGTGCTGGTGTATTTGGCATAACTCTAGCAACATTGACATCCTTTAAATAAGATTTAATGTGACTAATTGATATACCTGCAGCAATAGTTATTATTGTTTTAGCATGATTATCAACCTTAGATAATTCTTCTAAAATATCATTAATTTGTTGTGGCTTAACAGCAAGTAAAACTATATCAGCATTTTGATATAGTTCTACGTTACTTAATGTTTTATAGCCTAAGCTATTTAACTCTTCAATTCTAGGAATATAACTATCAGCAAAAATAACTTCATCTTTTTTAAATAAGTTACTTCTAATTACGCCCATACCAATGGCACTACCCATTTTACCGGCACCGATAATTCCAAACTTCATTTTTTATTACCTCTTATTTAAATGTTACGTTACCAAAGATTACACATACTAAGAATACAATTACGATTACCCAGTAAATTACTTTTACAGCAGTACCTCTTCCCTTAGTAAATCCAAATGCAACAACTGCAACAACGATGAATGTAAGAATAGTTGCAACTAATTGAAGTGCACCAATTAATCTTCCACCAAAGTTGATTTGATCAATTGCATTGTTTAAACCGATTAATAACCATGCAATTGCACTAATTACGATGGCAACGTATGCGAATACTTCTAATAAACCATTTTTTGAACTACTTTTACTCATTTTTATATCCTCCTATATTATGTTCAAAATTTATATAAACATTTAAAATGTTTTTACCTATTATAATTCTCCCCATTCAGACTTAGTTTCAACACCGTTTAACTTGTCTAAATATTCTTTAGCTTCTTCATTACCTAAGTTATATGCAAGCATATAATATTCTTTAGCTTTTTCTATATTCTTTTCAACACCTTGGCCAAATTCATAGCATAAGCCTAAATTCTTTAATGCTGATGCATTATTTTGGTTAGATGCTAATTTAAACCATGATGAAGCTGCTCTATAATCTTTTTTAACGCCTTCACCATGTTTATAACAATAACCTACATTATTTTGTGCTGGAGCATATCCTTGATCTGCAGCTAATTTATAATATTTAAATGCTTCTTCATAATCTTGTTTAACGCCAATTCCATAATAATAGCTGTTAGCTAATGAGCATTGTGCTTTAGCATAACCTTGATCAGCAGCTTTCTTATACCAAGCAACAGCTGCATCGTAATCATAATCAACACCATTACCTGTTTCACAGCAAATAGCTAAATTATATTGAGCTGGTGCATAATCTGCATTAGCTGCCATTTGATACCATTTAACTGCTTCTTCGCTATTCTTATCTACACCATAACCATAATCATAGCATAAACCTAAGTTATTTTGTGCTGGTGCATATCCTGCTTCTGCAGCTTCTTTGAAGCACTTAAAAGCAAATATCAAATCTACTAAAACTCCATATCCATCTCTATAACAGATCCCTAGGAAGTTCTTACTTTCTAAATCACCTTTTTCAGTTGCTTTTGTAAGCCAGATAATAGCTTTTGAATAATCTTGAGAAATTCCATTACCTAAAAAATATGCTTTTCCAAGATTTCTTTGAGCAACAACATTACCTATCATAGCACATCTTGTATACCAATAAACTGATTGGTTGATGTTTCTTTCTACATTCTTACCTTTCTTATATGCTTCAGCTAATTCTAGCATTGCATCGCTATCATTGTTTTCTGCCTTCTTTAATAATTCATTTAAATTGAAATTAGCCATATATATACCTCCACTTTTATCATACACTATTATTTTATCATAAAATAATAATATTTAATATACAAAAAAAGAAAAAAGAGAGTTACAAACTCTCCTTTACTATTTTAATAGCTTTTGGAATATTAATTATTGTATCTCTAGCCATTAAAGATATTTCATTTAATTCTTCTACACCTAGTTCTCCTGCAAGGCCATTTATGTATGCTCCTGCAGCAACGCTTAATAATAAGTCTTCTTTACTATAAGCAAGTAGTCCAGCTAGAATTCCAGATAAGACATCACCAGAACCTGCTGTAGACATTCCAACTGTTCCTTTATTAACTAAATATGTAGTACTTCCATTTGTAACAATTGTTGTTGGGCCTTTAAGTAATAGAATGCAATTATTATTTTTAGCATAACTATAAGCATAATCGATTAAGTGTTCTTTTATATCAGAAATATCCTTATTTATTAGTCTAGAGAATTCTTTTAAATGTGGCGTAAGTACGACATTTTCTCCTAGTTTAGCATTATCCATTTTTGATAATGTATTTAGTCCATCTGCATCTATTATAATAGGGCATTTATAGTTATCTAAAATATATTTTAATATTTCTTTATAATTATCACTACTACCCCAACCCATACCTATACAAATAGAATCCATATTAGATAATTCCATAAAATTCTTATCAAAAATCATATGTCCATCTTTATCATCAACTTCAACTAAAATTGATTCTAACATGTATGGTTTAATAGAATCTGATATAGATTTAGGAACATAAAGCTTAGCTATTCCACAACCACTTCTTAAAGCTGAATAACTTAAATTAGATAATTTAATAGCACCACTATATTCATTAGATCCACCAATTATAGCAGTATAGCCAAAAGTTTTTTTGTTAGAATTTTCATTTCTTTTGTTAAATATGTTTTTAATATCTTTTGCTTCAATTAAATAATTACAATCACCTATTAAATCTATGCCAATATTATTGTTTATTAACTTGCCTATATAATTCTTTCCATCATTTAAAAGTAGACCATTTTTAATAAAACCAATAGATACAGTTAAATCAGCTTTAACGCATGTTTTAGCTAAACCAGTATTCCCATTTAGACCACTTGGTATATCACAGCTTATCTTAAAAGCTTTAGATTTATTAATGTTTTCTATAATTGATTTATATGGTCCATCTACTTCCCTATTAAATCCTGTTCCAAAAATGCAATCAACTATTATATCATAGTTTGAAAAGTCATATGATTCATCAATATAAATAACTTCATTAGTTATTTTATTAAAGAAGAAAAGCGCATCATCACTTGTTTTTCTAGATATTCTAAGCACTTTAGCATCAGGTAAGAAACTAGCTAATACATAACCATCCCCAGCATTATTTCCTGAACCACATACTATTCCTACTTTGCCTTTATAATCATAAGATTCATATAACTTTTTACCAGCTTCAAACATTAGTTCTTTTGAACCAAATGTTTTAATCTTTTCCTTATCACTTTCACGCATGGTACTTACATCTACTACTTTAATCATTCTATCACCTCTAGATAATAGATTACTGGTCTAAAGCCATCAGAGCATGCTACCATAGCACTCTTAGGATCTTTCATCCAACCATTATATAGATTAAATATTCCATTAGATAATTTTTCAATGTAAGGAAGAATATCATACCATGCAGAATCGCAAACAAAATCATCTGGCTTTTGTCCATTTTTAGAAATGAATGTCATTCCTACTTTTATAGGGCATAAGTTCATTTGATCTTTTTGGAAGTCTTCGTTTTCATATTCTTCGCTTAATTCTTTATTATTAACAATCTTTTTTACTGTTATTTTAATATCATACATAGTATCACGTATAATCAATTTAGATAGGTTTGATATCTTATTGATTACTTTCCTTTCTATCTAATTTAATAGATTATTTCATCTAACAATTAGATGTTATAATAAAATT
>Ga0247609_10007758_pt1 | contig 10205 bp, 5 predicted proteins | sample 172DNAGHGlowgp2_FD_193487 | JGI IMG/M metagenome (GOLD analysis project Ga0247609, IMG submission 193487) | Sheep rumen microbial communities from Palmerston North, Manawatu-Wanganui, New Zealand - 1728 DNA GHGlow gp2 | ecosystem: Host-associated > Mammals > Digestive system > Stomach > Rumen ...
TTGTATGTGGTAGTAATGTCGGCTACAATCAACGCGGAAAAAATCAGCGGGTACTTGGGAGGCGGAAAATCTTGTCCTGTCCATTCTGTTCCGGGAAGACTTTTTTCTGTGAAAATGGAATACCGGGACGGGGTATCGGTTTCCAGGGTGATATGCGAGGAGCTGGACAAGGGAAAAAATCAGGATGAGGGTTCTATTCTGGTCTTTTTGCCGGGGATTCGTGAGATACGCGAGGTGAAGGAGTCTCTTTCCGGGGTGGATGCGGAAATCTGCGTTTTGCATAGTTCGGTTCCAATGGATGAGCAGAAGAAGGTCCTCAGAAAAAATGAGTCGGAAAGGCGAAGGGTGATTTTAAGCTCGGCGATTGCGGAGACTTCTCTTACGGTTCCGGATGTGACTGTGGTGATTGACAGCGGATGGGCAAGGCAAAATGTTTTCATTCAGTCTGCGGGTATGGAAAAACTTGTGACGCAGAGGATTACGGCTTTCAGTGCTGGTCAGAGGATGGGACGGGCCGGTCGCGTGAGGGAGGGAAAATGCATCCGTCTGTGGAATGAGCATGAGAGATTGGTTCAGGAGGTTGCGCCTGAAATTCTTCGCTCCGATTTGGCTCCCCTTGTTCTTGAATGTGCGGCGTGGGGAAACATGGAGTGGGGCAGGGTTCAATTTTTGGACAATCCTTCCGAGGGTGCGTGGAAATCTGCCGTGGGACTTCTGGAGATGCTTGGCTGCGTAAGGAACGGGAAAATCACGGAGCTTGGAAAAATCTGTCTTGGGATGGGGCTTCATCCGCGTCTTTCTTGTGTGGCTTTGAGTGGTGCGGGAAACGGTCATCTTGAGTTTTCCACAGGAATTGCAGTTGATTTTGCGATGGGAAATCCGCAGCAGGGGAAAATCCTTGAAAGATATAGAAAAAGCCTGATTTTAAGGGCTAAAAAGCTGCTTGAAAATCACCGTTTGGACACTGTTTTTCCACAAAAATTTACGGAGTTTTCCACAGCTTGTGCACTACTCTGTGGATATCCTGACCGCTTGGGTGTCCGGCAAAGTGACAATCCTGCAAAATACCAGTTTCCGTCGGGGAGAATGGCTCTGGTTGTGGAAAAGTGCCCCAGCTATCCGAAATACATTGTGGCCCCTGATGTGGACGCTGGTGAGACGCAGGGAAAGATTTTTTCATTTGAAGCTCTGGAGAACAATGTCGCCGAGGATTTTATCAGGTCACATTCGCGGGTTTTCAGCGTGAGTGATTTTGAGGACAACGGATTTAAGCTCTGCAAAATTGAGTATACGGCATTTGGAAAAATCATTTTGAGTCAAAGGCGGCTTAAAGTGGAGGATGGGGATTATGGGAGGGCCGTCTGCAACAGGGTCCGCTCGGAGGGACTTTCGTTTTTGCCTTTGAGCGATGGAGCGAAGGGATTTTTGAGGCGCGTTGATTTTTTCCTTGAGAATGTTGATTCCAAAAATGAGTCGGGACAAAGAATCAGATTGCGAAGAGATTCCCTTGAGTCATCCGTGGAGGAGTGGCTTTTGCCTTTTATTCCTGGAAATCAAAAAGTGTCCGGGGACGTGGTTTTTCATGCGCTTGAGTTTTTTTTGGAAAGCGGGGAGATAAACCGAAATGTGCCCGGGGATTTTGTTTTGCCGAACGGAAAAAAGAGGAGGCTCACTTATGAAAAGCATGGTGAGAAAATCATTCCGGTTTTGGAAATCATCATACAGCAGATTTTCGGTTGTCTGGAAAGTCCCAAAATCATGGGTGTGCCAATCCTTTTCAAAATGCTTTCTCCTGCCCGCCGACCCTTGCAGATAACGAGCGATTTGGAGAATTTCTGGAAGAACACATGGCCCGAGCTCTGTTCCGAAATGAAAGGCCGCTACCCCAAGCACAACTGGGATTACAGGGTGGTGTCGGAGGATTGAGTGCTGTGGAGAAAATGGATGTTTTGAGATAATTGATTTTTTGAAACTCATTTTGTGCCCCTGAATGAAATTTTTCTTGCCCGATACGGATTTTTAATGTATAATAGAAGGTGTGGTATTTCTGAAAAATCGAATTTCAGGAAGCGGTTTTGGGAAGTGCCGGTAGAATACCTAAATTAGAGAATAAAAATATAAAAGAGGGGTTTTTGGATGAGAAATGCAATAAAAATCTTGGTCGCTTGTAGTCTTGTTGCAGGATTGTTGGTTTCGTGTAAATCGGTGGATCCGCAAGTCATTAATTCCTCGAATCCGAATGTAGATTACAATCCCGTGAAACTGGTTGACAAAAATCAGTCCTCAAAGACTGTTGTGCTTAATGTTCCCAGGCTTGGAATATCAAACGGAAGCACGGATTCTGAGGATTCATCCGGAGCGGAAGATTCTGCAGGAAAAGAGACGGAATCTATTGCGGGACCGTCAAAAAATCAGGCTCCCAATGGAACTTCGGGAAGCGAGACCGATTCCGCCGGAAAGAATGCGGCTGACTCAAAGGATACCCCAAAGGAGCCCGAGACAGGATCCTCCGCTGTTGCAGGTCCCTCCGCCAATACGACTCCGAAGACAAATACCGGTTCTGAAAAATCAGGAACAGGAACTTCTGCAAGGGACAAGACTCTTGCCCAAGCAGAAAAATATATAGATGAAGGAAAATATACTCAGGCAATCACCCTGCTTAACGGACTTTTAAAGACAAATCCCGATGATAAGGAAGCAAGGACCCTTCTGGAGGAGGCTCAGAATAAAAAAGCCACCGCGGATGCCGAAGCCGCAGAAAAAGCCCGCCAGGACAAACTTGATCAGGCTCGGAAAAATATAGACGACGGAAAGTACACTCAGGCAATCTCGATCTTAAACGGACTTCTTAAAGCAGATCCTGAGGATGAAGAGGCAAAGACTCTCCTGGAAGAAGCAAAAGCAAAACAGGCCGCCGATGCAGAGGAAGCCGCAGAAAAAGCCCGCCAGCAGAAACTTGCTCAGGCTCAGAAATACATCGACGAAGGAAAATATACTCAGGCAAACGCAATTTTGAACGGACTTCTGAAAAACGATCCTGATGATGAGGACGCAAAAGATCTCCAGAAGAAAATAGAAGAAAAGAAAAAGGCTGATGCAGATTCAAAATCCTCAGGAACAGGATCAACAAGCAAGCCGAGTACAAACACCGCCGCAAAGACTTCAACCAGCAGCCCCAGCAAGAACACCTCTTCCACAGGTACGTCCGCTTCCGATGCCGCCGCAAAGGCAAGACAGCAGAAACTTGACCAGGCACGCAAATACATTGATGACGGCAAGTATGCGCAGGCAATCACATTGCTGAACGGACTTCTCAAGACCAATCCCGATGACGCGGAAGCAAAGGAACTCTTGAAGGAAGCACAGGACAAGAAAGCCGCTTCCGATGCCGCCGCCGCAGAAAAAGCCCGTCAGGACAAGCTCAATCAGGCACGAAATTACATCGATACGGAAAAATATCCTCAGGCAATTACAGTGCTGAACGGACTTCTCAAGACCAATCCTGATGACGCGGAAGCAAAAGCATTGTTGAAAGAGGCTCAGGACAAGAAAGCCACAGCTGATGCCGCCGCCGCAGAAAAAGCTCGCCAGGACAAACTCAATCAGGCTCGAAAAGCAATCGATGACGGCAAATACGCCCAGGCAATTACAACTCTGAACGGACTTCTCAAGACTGATCCGAATGATAAGGAAGCCCAGGCACTCTTGAAGGAAGCCAAGGACAAACAGGCTGCCGCAAGCACTGCTTCAAAAACAGCTTCTTCCAGCCCCAGTAAGCCGAGTACAAACACCGCCGCAAAGACTTCAACCGGCAGCCCCAGCAAGAACACAGCTTCCACAAGTACGTCCGCTTCCGATGCCGCCGCAAAGGCAAGACAGCAGAAACTTGACCAGGCACGCAAATACATTGATGACGGCAAATATGCTCAGGCAATCACATTATTGAACGGACTTCTCAAAACAGATCCAAATGACGCGGAAGCAAAGGAACTCTTGAAGGAAGCCCAGGACAAGAAAGCCTCTTCCGATGCCGCCGCCGCAGAAAAAGCCCGTCAGGACAAGCTCAATCAGGCACGAAATTACATCGATACGGAAAAATATCCTCAGGCAATCACCCTTTTGAATGGACTTCTCAAAACAAATCCCGATGACGCGGAAGCAAAAGCATTGTTGAAGGAAGCACAGGACAAAAAAGCCGCAGCAGATGCAGAGGCCGCAGAAAAAGCAAGGCAACAGAAACTGGCTCAGGCCCGCACATACATAAATGACGGAAAATATGCTCAGGCCATAACAGTTCTGAACGGACTTTTGAAGACAAATCCGAATGATTCAGAAGCTAAGGCTCTCTTGGATGAGATAGAAGCAAAGAAAAAAGCCGCCGAGGATGCCGCAAACGCAGCAAAGGAAAAAGCTGCCGCCGAACAAAGGGAAGCTCTGGCAAAGAAAGAAGCAGAGGCAAAAGCCGCGAAGGAAGCTGCCGAAGCAAAGAAAAAAGCTCTGCAAGAAGAGGATGATGCCCGCCAGAAGAGAATTGATCAGGCAAAGGCTTATATTGCGGAAAAGAAATATGCGAACGCGACGAATATCCTGAACGCACTCCTCAAAGCGGATCCGAACGATAAGGAAGCCCAGGCTCTCCTTGATCAGATTAAGGAGCTGCAGAAGAAAGAAGAGCAGGAAGCGATTGATGAGGCAGCAAGGGCACGTGAGCAAAAACTCCAGCAGGCAAGGGAATACATGGAGCAGGGAAAATACGCCCTGGCAATCTCAACCTTAAACGGAATCCTGAAGACGAACCCTGATGATAAAGAAGCGAAGGATTTGCTCGACCAGATTCAGAAGCTCCAGGACAAAGCCTCCGAAGAAGCCGCCGCAAAAGCAAGACAACAGAGACTCGACCAGGCTCGTGCATTTATTGATTCCAAGAAATACACCAATGCAATCAATGTTTTGAACGGGCTCTTGAAAACAAATCCGGATGATGCCGAAGCAAAGGCATTGTTGAAGGAAGCTCAGGACAAAAAAAAAATAGATGATGAAGAAAAAGCCGCGAAGGATCGTGCGAGCAAACTTGCCCAGGCGAAATCCAACATTGATGCCGGAAAATACGCTCAGGCAGTCACGATTCTGAACGGTCTTTTGAAGACTAACCCGAACGATGCCGAGGCAAAGGCTTTGTTGAAGGAAGCCCAGGACAAACAGTCAGCTGCAAATGCCGAAGCCGCCGAAAAAGCCCGCCAGCAGAAACTTGCACAGGCAAAGGCGAACATCGATGCCGGAAAATATCCTGCCGCAATTACGACGCTCAACAGTCTCTTGAAAACGAATCCGAACGATGCCGAGGCAAAGGCGTCGTTGAAGGAAGCTCAGGACAAAAAAGCCGCCGCGGATGCCGAAGCCGCCGAAAAAGCCCGCCAGCAGAAACTTGCACAGGCAAAGGCGAATATCGACTCTGGAAAGTATGCTTCTGCAATTACAATTCTCAACGGACTTCTCAAGACCAATCCGAATGACTCTGATGCAAAAGCTTTGTTAAAAGAAGCCGAGGATAAGAAATCTCAGGAAGCTGCCGAGGCAAAGAAGAAAGCCGAAGAAGAGGCTGCAAAGAAAGCTCAGGCTCAAGCAGAAGCAAAGAAGAAAGCTGATGAGGCAGCCGCAAAAAAAGCCCAGGAAGCAGCTGAAAAGAAAAAACAGGCTGAAGAAGCCGCTGCCGCAAAGAAGGCTCAGGAAGCCGAGGCAAAGAAGAAGGCTGATGAAGAAGCTGCAAAGAAAAAGGCCGAAGAGGAAGCCGTAAAGAAAGCGCAGGCAGAAGCTGAGGCAAAGAAGAAAGCTGAAGAGGCAGCCGCTAAAAAAGCGCAGGAAGCAGCAGAAGCAAAGAAAAAGGCCGAGAAAGAAGCTGAAAAGAAAGCTCAAGCTGCAGCCGAGGCAAAGAAAAAAGCTGAAGAGGATGCCGCAAAGAAAGCACAAGAAGAAGCTGAGGCAAAGAAAAAAGCCGAGGAAGAAGCTGCCAGACTTGCCGCACAGAAAGCCGCTGATTTGGACAAGCTCCAGAGATTTACGACTGAATGGGAGTCTCCCATGCTGAGTGACATTGAGGACTGCGGTTACTTCTACACATCTCCTGAGTTCGGTCAGTTCGACATGATTGAGGGTGAGTTCAGCAAGAAATCCGGCTATACAAAATCTGCCTATGGATTCGTGTTCGGATATACAAAGCCAAGTCCGCGCGGTCAGCTCTACAATTACATCCGCTTCGAAATAAACACGGACGGTGAATATGCCCTGTACAAGTGGGACGGAAAGACCTACACTGATTTGGTGGAGCCGAATTCCGAGGGAACCGCCTACTTCTACAAGAGCTCGGCAATCAACGAGGGATACAACGCGACCAACAAGCTGAAAATTCAGGTTGTGAACGGCAAGTACAATGTCTACATCAACAACCATTTGATTAAACGCGGCATTCCTTTCATCGAGGGAGGAACTTACGGCGTGATGGGATTCTTCAGCGTGGGACAGGCAAATCAGGAAGACCTGCCGAACACACCGGTCGTTGTTTCCTACAGAATCACGGATGCTGAGCTCCACAGGAACTAGTCTGATTTTATGACAAAGAATCAATGGAACGCCTTTTGTGAGTACAGGGAAAATCTTCGTAGAAAATGCGACTCTTGGCTTACCTTGAGCGAAGAACTTAAACCCTTGCAAACAGAGGCTTCCAAAAAGGACACCCCCGCATATCCGCTTGAAACTCCGGTGGTCTACAATTCCGCGTACGAGGAGATTAATGCCGAAGATGAAATCAAGCTGATTGTGATTGGGGACAACCCCGGAAAAGACGAGCAGCTGAAAAAAAACAGGCGCTACCTTGTGGGGCAGAGCGGAAAGATTGCCGACGGATTTTTTAAGAGGAATCCCGAGCTCGGAATTGATTTTCGGAAAAATGTCATAATAATGAACAAAACTCCGGTCCACACGGCAAAGACCTCACACCTGAAATATCTTTTGAAAAACGGAAGCGAGGAGATTGTCTCCCTGATTTTGGAAAGCCAAAAAGAGATGGCGGAAATGGCTTCGAAACTGCATCAGTCTTTGGTTGAGGAAAAATCACCCGGGGAAAAATCGACGCAGCTTTGGCTCGTGGGATATGCGGAGCTTAAAGGAAAAGGACTTTTTTTGCCATACAGGGACGTGCTCAAAAACGCCTACCATGGAAAATCTGCGTGGGACGAAGTTTTTGTTTTCCAGCATTTTTCCATGAACCGCTTTCTGGTGGACTTAAAAGATTTCAGAAAAAACAGCGGGAACTTATCGCTAGAAGAGAGCCTCAAAAAATTGGGACATCAGCACAGGGATGAAATCTTCGGGAATTGATTTCTCAAACAAAAAGAGGACCGTGGCCTTAAACCACAGTCCCTTATTTTCAGTTCTTGAATTTGACGGCGGTTCCGTATGCAACAATCTCTGCGGCTCCCTGCATTACGGCGGCGGATCCATAGCGCACACCCACGATTCCGTCGGCACCAAGTTTTTCCGCGTCATCGACCATGCGTTTTGTCGCAATCTGGCGGGCCTCATTGAGCATTTCCGTATAACCCACGATTTCACCACCAACCAGGGTTTTCAATCCTGCCATAAAATCTCGACCGAAGTTCTTTGAGTAAACGACGGTTCCCCTTACCAAACCAAGGACCTCATACTCCTGTCCCGGGATGGAATCAATACTTACTAGCTTCATTTTCTTCTCCTTTGTCTATTTCTTTAAATCTTTGCACAAGTACTACGACCGTGCCGATTAACGTGCATAAAATGGACAGGACATAAATCAAAAGAATGGGAAGGACTGCGATTGTCCCGGCTTTGAAGATGACAAAAAACAGAAAGGACAAAAACGCAATCAGGGGGATGCTGATAACAAGGGAAACAATCAGCGCGCCGGCTTTCTTTTTTCTGTTGATTTCATCAAAGTTTTTTTCATCGGACATAATTTTCTCCTCCTTTATTTGTAGCACGGATATCAGAAATCCGCCACAAAGAACTTTCTATTTTAAAATCCTGCGGACAAGCTTTATATAATCCTTGTGCGGCGCATAGCGATATTTGGTATCAGTTTTTGGTGACTGAATCAGGACGCTCTTTAAATGGGTAAATGTGTCGAATCCGTACTTTCCGTGGTACTGACCCATGCCGCTCTGGCCGATTCCGCCGAATGGAAGCTCGCTTGACGAGAGATGCAGTATCACATCGTTGACGCAGCCTCCTCCGAATCGCAGCGTGTTAAGAATCTTTTCCTGCACATGCTTGTTCTGGCTGAAAAGATAGAGTGCAAGCGGTGAAGGACGTGAGAGGATGAAATCAATCACCTCATCCAGTTCCTTGTAGGTAATGACCGGGAAGATGGGACCGAAAATCTCCTCGCGCATACTGGGATGGGTCTGCGCCTGTTCGCTGTGGATGTCCCCCAGGTCCAAAATGGTCGGTGCAATCTTGTTGCTGGCCGTGTCAACCTGCGCTGTCGGGGCAAGGGCGTAAATCCTGCAGAAATGCTTCATGTTGATGATTTTCGGATACTCGGGATTTTCCAGGGGATTGTCACCGTATTGCAAGGCAATCTCATCCGCAAGCTGGTGCAGCAAATCTTTTTTCAGGGACTCGTGGACCAGAATGTAGTCAGGTGCGACGCAGGTTTGTCCTGCATTCAGAAGCTTTCCCCAAACAATTCGGCGGGCCGCTATGGGCAGATTCGCGCTCTCTTCCACGATGCAGGGACTTTTTCCTCCGAGCTCAAGGCATACTGGCGTAAGGGTCTTTGCGGCTGTCTCCATCACAACTTTGCCGACCGCGGGACTTCCAGTGAAGAAGATGAAGTCAAAACTTTCATTCATCAAAAGCTGATTTGTCAGAAATCCTCCTTTTACGAGCGCGACGAAATTCGGATCAAAGCTTTCCTGGATGATTGTCTCAAGAATTGAGCTTGTGGCCGGGCTGTATTCGGATGTTTTTAAGATTGCCGTGTTTCCCGCCGCGATGGCCGTTACCAGAGGTTGCAGGGAGAGCAGGAAGGGATAGTTCCAGGGTGACATGATGAGCACGTTTCCGAAAGGCTCCGGGATGATTTTTGCTTTCGCGGGATAAGAGATGAAACTGCCGGACGCTTTTTTTGGCTTGGACCATTTTTTCAGATGTTTTCTCTGGTAAGAGATTTCATGCAGGACGAATCCAATTTCCGTGGTGTAAGCCTCGAATTCTGGTTTTCCCAAATCCGCTTTCAGTGCGTCGTAAATCTCGCTCTCATGGTGCTTTATGACCGAATAAAGTGATTTCAATGCCTGTTTGCGGTGCTTTATGTTTTTTGACTCCCCGCTCCTGAAATAATTTTTTTGGGCTTCGACCAGCGAGCGGATGCGGTTTTTTTCCTGCTCCGGCATGTGGTCATCCTGAGGGAGAGTTTCGGACGCGGTTTTCTTTTTTGCCATATTAGCCTCTCTTAATTTGTTCTATGCTTCCGTTATTAATAAATTCGGTCAAAATCCTCTGCTCCAAAAGGGAAAGAGGGCATGGAAGATAGTCGTAGTATTGCTTGTAGTCCGCGCAGACCGATGACGGAAGTACTGCAAAAGCCGCCTTCAGTCCGCCCCAGAGCAGATTTTCGAAGGAGTTGATGTAGATGACCTTGCTTCGTAAGTCGGAGCTTTTTATGCGTATGCGTTCCTGTTCGCTTTGCAGGGGAGATGTGTCATACTCAATTATGTGCCGGTATGAGATTTGATATGCCCAGTCCAGAATCTGCCAGATACGTTCCTTGCAGTCTCCTGTGGTCAGGGGCTTCAGATCTCCTGGCACGATGAAAATGGACGTGGATTCTGAGTTATGTATGTCCTGCGGGTTGAGTCCGAGCTCGTCATAGGGTATCTCGCGGTAGGGCAGTTTTGATTTTGTGAAAATCATTTTCGTGTTTTCATCTGTACCCTCCGCAAGTCCTGTCTGTGCCTTGACCGGGGTGGCAGATCCGGAGGACAGTTTGTCGGCGAGTTTTAGGAGTCCCAGACCGTTGGATTTTTCAAACGGCTCACGGATCGTCTGCAATGACAGGATTGATTTGAGCAGGTGCCGGGAGTCGGACGCTACGACAATCTGCTCGGAGGATGTCTGTATGTTCAGGTGGTTCTTGAGAAATTTTGCGATGGCTTCCCTGAAAGATTTTT
>Ga0247609_10007759_pt1 | contig 10202 bp, 1 predicted proteins | sample 172DNAGHGlowgp2_FD_193487 | JGI IMG/M metagenome (GOLD analysis project Ga0247609, IMG submission 193487) | Sheep rumen microbial communities from Palmerston North, Manawatu-Wanganui, New Zealand - 1728 DNA GHGlow gp2 | ecosystem: Host-associated > Mammals > Digestive system > Stomach > Rumen ...
CCCAATCCCCAATCCCCAATCCCCAATCCCCATATGAAGTTAATTTATAATATTAAATTAATTTAATATATCATTAGATTAATAACACATTAATCATCAAATATTAATCTTCAAAAAATAAATTATATTCCAAAACAATAGTTTATAAACCATTAATAATAATAATTATCCCATATAAATAAAAATATAAGAAAATTTGACTATTTTACTCCTCAACATCATCAGAATGTTTAAAGGCTTTAGTCATTACTAATCTTTGTGTGAACTGATCAATACTTGAGCTAGTTAACATCCTCAAATACTCAGGACTTCTCATAATTTCAATCAAAATATAATATAGTTTTTCTTCTTCTTCAAAATTATAACTATATCTGGATACTTTAATTCCCTCACATAAATTAAGTAATTCTTCATTATGAGGCATTTCAGTTAAAGATATTTTTTCTGGTTGACCTGAAAAGAAATTTCTAACATAATTTCCAACTAATAATACAAAAGATACATAAAAAGTCAAAACTGAATAATTCAAAGTAGTTGAAGATACTTTATCACTGAAAACATGAAATCTAATTCCTTCTGTCAACTTTGAGGTTTCATTCATAAATCTAAATGTGAAATATGATTCAAGATAACTCTTATGATCATTTCCAAATGAATCAGTTTTATTTTTACATCCTACAAAACCAATTTGAACTGCACAATCTAAAAAATATTTTTTATCAAGAATTCTTTTTGGATGACTGCTCGCCTTTAGCCTTATAGGTGGGGAATAAATATTTCGATATGTTAAATTTACATCATAACAATTTGATAATGCATGATCTAATAAACTCAAACTTAAATTTTTTTCTTCGTCATATGTATCTTTTAAAAATATATTTTTTTCGTATCTTTTATTTGCTCTTTGGGCTTCTGCAGGTAATAATCTATAAAAACTATAATCAATAACTAAATCAATTTTATTTATTTCATTAAAATCTCTATTATGAATTAATTCTATTAAATTATTAATATGCGGCCTAGCTAAATCCCAATTTCTGTCATTTTCTTCAAAAAATTTAACGGTTTGAATTTGTTCTCTTGGGAAATTTCTTGTATCAACAGATAGTGAATAGTTAAAACGATCTATATCATTATCTGAAAGTGATTCAATAGATTCTGGCTTTGAATTTTGGAAAATTGTATAATTTTTATGCAATTTGGTGTTATAAGTAAAAGATAGTTCTAATTTTAAATCTGCACTTGTCAAATTATTTAATTTATTAGTAGGATTCAATGAACTAAACAACATTAAGGGACCAACTAAAACAAAAATTAGGCCAAATGAGAGAACACCACCCATGCCCACTTTTAAAACTTTTCCAATTTGCTGACCTACTACTTTTCTATTAATTCCATTCATAGCACAATTTGTTGTATAAAGTATATCGTAAACACTTTCAAATTTATTCCATTGGAATAAATCTAGACATGTACTGGTAAAAGTCCAATCTATACCTAATTTAATTTCATATAAGAAAGGCACATTTTTGTATCCATTATATATACCACCACCTATAGAGTTATTTTTAGATTTTAACACTGACTTTCTTTTCATATCATAAAAACCATATTTTATCTGTAGTCCAGAGCCAATAAAATAAATGATATAGAAAAAATAAAATAGTACAATAAATTTATTATCAAGAAAGTCATTGCATTCCCCATTGGGATCTTTTTTATCACAATAATATTTACCATTTAAACTATAATTTCCAATTATTGGCATAAAAAAGAAAACAAAAATATGGGCAAAGATAACCAATATTATTTGTACTAAATATTTTTGGAATAAAGGAATATTAAATTCTTCAGTTTGAATGCATATTATATTATATTTCTTTTTTAATTTATCAATATATTCAGGGGGTATTATAAAATGATCAGTTTTTTTATTCGGATTTTCTTTTGTTATATCACTTTTTATTTGATTAAATTCAAGATCAGATATAGGAACTTTTGTTATTTTATCATATAATCTATATTCATATTCTAAATTATTTCTATTTTGACTAATAAATATAATTCTATCATATACTAAGAAACCCACATGAATTAAAAGGAATATTACCATGGTACCACTGAATTGCTTGGTCTGAACAGTTACTGCCCCATATGTTTTATCTTGAACCATAGTGGTATAAAATAATAATAGATATAATATTATAAATACCATTGTTAAAGTATAAGAGACATAATATTCATTCCCAGGCTTTTCATTTCTAACTCTTGGAAATAAAGTTTGGAAATATGTCCTTTTTGATTCATCATATTTTTCCTTTTCTTTCTTTTCCTTATCTTCTTTATCTTCTTTACTTTCATCTTCTTTTTTTGAATTTTTATCTTTTTTGTTTTTTTCTTCATCTTTTTTTCTTCTTCTAGCTCTACTTTTTTTTCTATCTTTTTTTTGTTCTTTTTTTTCATTTTCTACTTTTTTCTCATCTTCTTTTTTCTCATCTTCTTTTTGATCACTTTCTTTTTCAGAAATATCACTATTATTAATTTTAACTTTTGAAAATCTGTGAACAACATTAATTATATCCTTTTTATGAGATTCATCTTCACTAGTATCACCACTGTCATTATTGTCCAACTTTTTTTTTTCTCCCAGGAGATAGCTGTCATTAAATTCCTTAATAATATCTGGAGTTATCACTAAATCTTTGGTGATTGCAATTCTTTCCATAGCTTGATAAATAGATTCTATTTGCTGTTCTCTTTTTTTAAATAGACCTTTAGATACTAATAAATAATCATTTATTAATAAAATAATTAAAACTAAAGAATCAAATACTATATAAATAAAAAAGTCTTTACTAAAAGTACTATTACAAATTTTTAAACCGAATTTTAACTTATCTAATTTGCTTATAAAGTCAGTATATTTTTCATTGGTAGTTAAAAACTTTTGTTGAATAATAAATTTAAGTGTTGATATAACAACTGTATAAATGAAACAGAAACTCCAATATCCTCTTTTGGGTCTTGGATATTCCATAATTGCATAACAAAATATTGAAAGTGGGTAAAAAAGTGATAGAATTGATGCTGACATCATATGATCTAATATCATTACACCATAGCAAATCCAATGGAAATTATTTGAAAAAAAAGAAAAGCAATCTTTTATTATACATCTTATTATATAGCCAGATTTTAAGTATTTTACAAATAATTTATCTGATTTAAACTTATCGAGGCTTTTAAATTTTGGAGAATTTAAATTTATAGTATTATCTTTATCGTTTTCTTGTTGTTTTCGTTTATTATTCAATATTCCTTCTGTTTTATTTTTTCTCATAGATTTTTTCTTTTTAAAAAAGCTTCTCTTTTTTTTTATACCTTCACCTTCTTCTTCTTGTTCAAATTTTACTATTTTTTGAGAAGAGATATCCTTCATTTCAATGGGTTTTCCAGGCACATCTTTTTTCTTTTGTAATTTTTTTTCTTTTTCTCTTTTTTCTTTTTCTTTTTCTTTCTTTTTTTTCAATTCAGCTAATTTTTTATCTCTAGTGCCATCAAAGAAAGATTTAACTTCTTTCATTTCAGGCAATGTGAAATGATCCAAATCTAGTCCATTTAATTTTTTATCGACTAAATTTTCTATGAATGTGGTAGTTTCCATTTTTCCTTGGATGGTGTCCCTTTCGTAAAAATCTCTTTCCCCTTTTGTTACATTATTATAATTTACAGCTAATTTATGTAAAAATATTTGAAATCTTACTAAAAATCCACCCAATATCCAACTTTTTATGGATTTAAAAACTTCTTCTTTTGGAACATATTTTTTTTCTTCTTCAAATGGGTTATCTAAAAAAAGATTACTTGAAGTAAGAGAACTTTTTGTTGGGACATGCTTTTTACTCTTCTCATTTTCACTCTTTATTTGATTTATATTTAAATTACCATCTTGCGATTCTTCTTTCTCAATTTTTAAATCATTCTCAGATTTTAACTTTGCTATATTTGATAAAAGAAGATTACTTGTTGCTAATAAATCACTTTCTTCTTTCTCTTTCTTTTCCGAAGGTTTTTCTTTTTTCTGGTTTTGACTTTGATTTTGAGAGGTATTTGCTTGTGGTTTTTGCTGAGAAACTAAGGCACCACCTTTATTATCATTAATTTTCATAATATTTGTATTCCATTTTTCTAAAGTCTTTTGAAGTCTATCCATATCTTTAGACATATCTTGTCTAAGTTTGATAGATTTATTCATTATTTGTACCCTGTTATTGTTAAATTTAAAAACATTCATCAGACAAGTTCTCCTTAAAATACTATTTTTTGTAATAATATATGATAGATAATATTCCTGGAAACTTTCCGAAGAATAAACTAATATTTGAAAACTCATAAATAAATATATGAAGGCTTTGGATAAAACCAAAATCATTTGATCTACATCGACAATAACTTCAAATTCACCTGTATTTTTAAAATATAATATTTTATTTAGACCTATAATGTCTAAAATGGTATGAAGTGTAGTTTGTTTATTTTCTTCTGAAACTTCTCTTGAATCCAAAGGTGATTGATATAATATTTGTAAAGAAATATCAATTAATATTCCTATACGAAGTATTCTCTTTATTGCCTTTGGATAATAATATTTATTTCCTAGATATATGCTGGTGCTAGTGATTAAAAAGTATAATGAAAATGTTATGTAAAAGACTGAGATTAGACCTGAAACCATCATAGAAATGATAATTATAAGTAGTAAAATAATATTATGTGCAGATAAATAAATAAATTGCTTCAGCATATTATAAAATTTACTATTTGAATTTTCTTTATCCTTTAAATCTAGCACTATAGTTGATTTTGGCTTTATCATCATCATTGTTTGAGCCTTAGTAAAATCATCAGATAAATAAATTTCACCTTTTGACCTTTTTTTTCTAGCATCATAAGTAGGAAGAAGCTTTATATTATTTTCTTCATTATTTATATTATTTCCACTTTCATTTATATTAATTATCTCAGTATTAATATCTTTGCTATCTTTATCATTTTCTAAAGTATTTGAATTATCTTTATTTTCATCTGTATTATCATTATTTATTTCATTTTTATCTTTTTCCTTTATATCTTCTTTTATAAATCTGTCTAATCTTTTTCCATATGTCATATAGTATTTAAAATCTCTAAAAGGTAAAATTTGTAAATCAAAATTATATTTCATACAATCTTCATGCTTTTTATATTCACGTTCTGTCATTTTTCTTGACACATCTTTGACTTGACTATCTAAGAACAAATTATAATAATTAATTTTATTATCTTTACTTTTCATTCTTCCAATTGTATTTGTTTCTTGATAAATACTATAAGAGAAATAATCTAAATAAATATATATGATGACAACTTCAATAAAGTCCATCCAAAATAAAAATATTTGGGATCTGGCCACTCCTAATCCTAAAAAGTATGCTCTTTCATCACTAAAATTAAGCCTTTTTTTATACCAAGGTATTGAGAAGAAATCATTCATTATTTTAATATATTCTTCATCTGCCTTAGGATCAGTTTTAATATTTAAATTTGATATAATAATTATTGATTGCAATAAAATTGTAGCTATTATAAAGCAATATAAAAAATAATATTTCATCATTGATCTTTCTGTTACAATTAAAAACAAAGCTAATATCATATAAACAAAAGACCATATATTTAATTTAGAAATAGCAGTACAAATTAATAAAAATATAATAATTTCTTCAAGTATTTTTTTACATATTTGAATCATTCTATATTTTTTATTAGTATTAGATAATTTAACATCTGTTTCTGTTGCCTTTTGGAAAATTAATAAAAAGCTTTCTATTAATTTTTCTCCAACTTTTCTTTCTTCTTCATCATTTTTAGCATCAATAATAAATTTTATTGTTTTTCTACTCCTAAAAGTTTTTGAATATGCATTCTGATTTATTGTTGTTGAATTATTAATATTATTATTATCTGAATCTTCACTTGTTCTACTTTTTATTTCTTCGTTTTGGGAAGAAGTATCCATTATATTGCTATCTTCTCCACTTATTAAAGCCTTTAATTGGACATTTATATTAGCCAATTTCCTGTATTTTTTTCTATTTCTTTTAACTAATTCATTAAAATATATTTCAATTTTTTGAACATATACATCAAAACATATAAGAGCTCCGAAAAAAATATGTATCCACCCTGCAAAAAAAACATTTTCTTTTTTTAAGTTTACATCAAATCCACAAATGTAACTTATAGAAATAATTAAATTTTCATCTATGTTATTAAAAATTCCATTCTTTCCTACTAGTCTATGACTTTTAGTCAAACAATCATACTCTGCTTTTTGACAAATATTCTGTAATATAAAAAAAATTCCATCCAAATAATACAGAAAATAGCAAAACATGCTAAATATTAATAAATATTTAAATGCCAAAGCTCTATATTTTGTATTTTCTTTAATATGTCTATTTTGTTCAATTAAATTATATCTGATTATCCTTGAGATAAAAAATGATTTTTCTTTGATGAAATTGGTTAAACGAGTAATAATATGACGAAACATTCTGATGAATGTAATCCCAAAAATAAGGATATAAATAGTTAACACTATAGATAAATCATATGCTGTGAAAATAATGCATATTGACAAAAATAAAAATAGCCAATAAAATTTAGTAAAAATTAACAAGAAATTATAAAAATAGTATTTAGTCTCTAAAATTTGAATTTTTTTTTTATTGACTTCATATTCTTCTGAGGGAGGTAATTTTATTTCTTCTTCTTCCTTTTTCTTATCTTCTACTTTACTTGAATCATTATCATTTTCCTCTATATTTTCATCTACTTCTTTAATTGGTTCAATATTATCCTTTTTATTTTCATCATTTGTTTCAGAGTCAGTACTTATAATCTTATTATTTTTATCTATGCTTTTATCTTCATCTTTTTCTTTCTCTTCTTTTTCTTCTTTCTCTTCTTTTTCTCCTTCTTTTTCTTTTTCTTCTTTTTTAATATTTTTTTTATTTTCTTTCATAATAGTTTTTTTCTTGCGTAACAATCTATTTTTAGTATTATCATTTTGGCCCGAATTAGCATCCCCTTTGTTCTTTCCATTATTTAGTTTATCTTCACTTAATATTCTTTTCATTTCGCCAATGAATAAGACAGATAATAGATTACTTATAAAATGAGGCAAAAAATTCCAATGCAAATTTTGTTCACGATATCTATAAAATCCAATTGCTGGAAAATTGTTAATAAAAAAATTATCAGATTGTTCAATCATATCACTAAATGGAAAACTCTTCAAACATAAAACTTGAAAAGTATAAACTGCAATTGTATTTAATGAACAAAATGTTAAAAAGAACCAATTTAATATTTTATTGATATAGGTAGGCTTGTTACTTTGAATTACTCTTAAAAATTTATAGACTATAATGAAAAATATAAATAATTTAAAAGCAAAAAGAAGACTTATTTCTAAATAGCTAACAACAATAATAAAAGTAGCTATTAATGTCCAAATATATAATTCCATAATAAATTTTCCTATTTCAACTAAGATTTTCCTTATTAAAGGATAATCACTTAATTTTATTTCTATAAATATTGAAAGACATATATTTTCATCAAATGCTATTTTTTGATAAAAATCATAATGATATAATTGATATTGTGTATAATAGCAATATGTTATTATATAAATTAAAAATTCAATTGAAGTTTCATTTGGTTTTGGACTAAAAGGAATAATTAATTTTATGATATCAGACTTGCCTTCAAAAATTCCAGTATTTTTAAATAAATCAACTATATATTCAAATAAAAAAATGATTTGGCTGAATATAAGCATTATTATTGAATTTTTAATCATAAAAATAGGAAATAGTAATTGAATCATAAAAATAAGAACTAAAACACCATGAATAATATTAATTGAATTTACTGTTAAAATATATAAACACACTAATGTGATTTTATCGATATTTGAAAAGAGTGCCTTTAATACAATATTAGAAAGGGTCAAATTATTATATAATTCATCAATTTCTTTATCATTTAATTCAAGCTTAACTTTTTCCAAATCATTATTAATATTGCTATTTTCATTGGGGAGTAAGCCAATTGCAATTCCATCTTGATTGCTTAAATTAAAATTATAATTATAATCATTATAATTAATATTATTATCAACATTTTCTGTATTTTCTTTATTCTCGTTATTTTCTATATTTTCATTATTATTATTTTTATCTTTATCATTATTGTATAACTCATTTTCTAATTTTTTTGATAGTTCCTCTTTTTTTAATTCTTTCAATTTTTCTTGTTCTTTCCTTTCTTCTCTAATAAAAAGTGCATAAATAAATAAAGTAGTCAAAAAATAGAAAATATTACATAAAATATATTCAATATACTTATTTTTAAATCTCGCTATACCAAATCTGCTTTTAAATGAATTTTCATCAGATTCATCTATGAATCCATCAATATTGGAATAATGATAACAAAATAAGCAAATTATGACCATTGGAGCTAAAAATACTATAGTGAAAAATTTATTTGATTTAATGTGTATAAATAAAAAAGAAAAGAAAAGCCATATAATTATACCAATTGAATAAAAATTTTGATATGAATATAACCAAAGTATAGCTGATATTCTGCATATATGCAAAATAAAATTAGGACTAAAAAAGTAATTTTTAATATTCTCTAAAACTTTAATCAATCCATTTTTGTTTTGCTCTTCTAATTCAACATCATCTTCTTGATTTAAAGAGTTTTCAATAGCTTTATTCAATCTCTCGTTACTTAATTTTTTAAAAGAAAAAATTAATGATAGTAAAGAACCAATGGCAAAAAAATATGCAAAATATTGTATTAATATATTTTTTATATCTGGATCATTATTATTATCACCATTTATTCTACAATTATCTGCTTGATTTATTCCTAGTTGTGTGTAAAAATTATAAGTACAATTATGATTATCAATTATTACATATTTATAATCAAAACTTTTACTTATAGATTGGACATTAAATATATTTATTAAAATTATTTGGGCTGTAATAGCAAAAATCATTATTATTGATAGCATTTTATATACATGAAATAATAATTTTTTATTCGAATTCATAGATAAAAAATATAATAAAATATTCATTGGTAAAATATAGCATAATGTCAATATTGACCTGTTAAATATAGCAAAGCCTACTATCATAAAATAAGAAAAATAAATGCATTTATCCATTAACCAATAAAAATCTTCTTCTTTCATATTTCTATTTTTTTGAATTTGTTCACTAGTATTAAAATCAGTGCAAATATAACTTATAATAAGTGAAATAATAGAAAAAACAATAACTAGACTTTCACCTAAAAAAATTTTAACCATAACAAAAGCTGTCATTTTTTTTTGTTCTCCAATTAGTGACTTTCCTAAATTTACTAAAATATCTAATAAATCTTCAGGCTCTTTGACAACGAAATATATTTTTATTCCCAATAAAACAAGGGCATATAGAAGAGAAATTATTTCAATTATTTTTTTAAATCTTTTGGTGAATAATGTACTTCTAAATAATAAAAAATAAGAAATAAATGATAAAAATATAAAAGGAAAATATAGCCATCCGAAATTCAATCCTGATGATAATAATAAAATAAACATATATACAAAATCTTTTGCTACATATAAATATTTAGCTAAAACCATATCATTAGAACCATAATCAATAGAAGCTATATTATAATTAAATACTTCAGATTCATCTCTTAATATTGAATCGATAGATTGAAGTTTTGGATTATCAGCATCTTCAATTTCTTCTGATTCTTGTCTTAATAATGATTTAATAGATCTCAGGCCACCACCTTCTTTTTGAGAAGGTAGTAAATTATTTTCTGCGTTTGATGATGATGAGAGATCATTGCTTTCACTTCTTTCACTAAAATCTTGTAATTCATTTTCTGATTCTTTCATATTTATTTTATTTATACGTAAAATTTTTTTTAATATAAATATTTATAAATAATTATATAATTATTTTTTAAATTATTATTTTATACCTAAATTATATAAATATAAGTATGGGGATTGGGGATTGGGGATTGGGGATTGGGGATTGGGGATTGGGGATTGGGCACAATGACCAATA
>Ga0247609_10007760_pt1 | contig 10202 bp, 2 predicted proteins | sample 172DNAGHGlowgp2_FD_193487 | JGI IMG/M metagenome (GOLD analysis project Ga0247609, IMG submission 193487) | Sheep rumen microbial communities from Palmerston North, Manawatu-Wanganui, New Zealand - 1728 DNA GHGlow gp2 | ecosystem: Host-associated > Mammals > Digestive system > Stomach > Rumen ...
CCAATCCCCATTTAAAAAAATAAATAAATATTTGAAAAATAAATTAAATTTATTTAATTTTTTTAAATTTATATATTTATTTTAAATAAAATATTGATTTAATAGAACTACTTATATAATAATATTTAGATTTTTTAATTATAATTATTAATTTAAATTAATTAATATCATATAATAAAAAATGACGAGTAGCATAATTAATTGGATAGTAGACAAATATCTAAGTAATATGCTAGAAATAAATCAAGAAGAGACAAAATCTTCTTTATGGAGTGGTGAATTCGAAATGTCTAATCTTAAAATTAAACCAGAAATTTTCACCAATATGAATTTACCATATTTCGAATTAGTTCATGGATACGTCGGAAAAATGAAAATATCTCTTTCGCTTCCAAGATTTTATTTATATCCAATTAAAGTAGAAATAGATAAAGTATATTTTCATGCAAAGCAAAAAAAATTAGAAACTTTAAATAAGAAAACAGAAATAGAAAATATGGAATATTATAAAAACAGTCAACTTCAAAGTTTGGAAGAATTAACAAATGAAGTAAATAATTTACAAAATGAAGGAACGCCTGGAATGACAAGTCAAATAATAAATAACTTGGAAATAATTATAAATGATATATGCATTAGATTTGACGATGAATTATCATATAATTTAATACCTTTCTCTTTTGGACTTCTATTAAAAAATATAAAAATAAAAACAGTAGATAAAGATTTTAATGAACCTGAAGAAGGAGTTACAATTCCTTTTGGAGAAATAAATTATAAAATAGTTGAAATGACTAATTTATCTATGTATTTAGATACATATGAAAATGAAGGAAAATTAATGGAGTTTTATACAAAAGTTGTTAATACTGAGAATACGGAAGTTAATGATGAAAAAATAAAAACATTTTTAGGCCCAATGCTTGAATATTATAGATATTGTTTATCTGAAACAAATGAACATATTTACAATAAAAAATCTCATCAGTATTTGGTCTATAATTTAGGATTTTTGTTAAAATTATCAATGAATGAGAATTTAAAAAATGGTAAACCTCAATATGCTGTTGATATAAAATTAAATAATATAATAATGTCAACCAGTTTAGTCCAAATTAAAGCTGCTATGAAATTATTAGCTTACCAAGATCTTAGTTCTAAATATCAATTAGGTTTATCAAAAGAATATTATATTAAAACTATAGATGAACAAGAAAAATTAAATTATATAGAAAATTATATAGAATATTTTAAAGCTACATATGGAACAAACAAAAATCCCCAACAAGCAAATTTAATAAAACCAGCTTTAACCCAAGTTGAAAATGGATTAAAATATGAAGATATTCAAATAATGCGAGATGCGGCAAAGTATAAAATGTTTCATGATAGAAAAATTGATAAAATTGATGAAAAAATTCAACAATTACAAGGAGGTACTGGATTTTGGAGTTATTTTTCTTATGGGCCTAATGAAGAGCAAAAAAAAGAAATAGAAGAATTAGAAAAACAAAAACAAAAATTAATTGAAGAAAATATTGATGAGGGAGTTAAAGAAAGATTAAATAAAATAAATAAAAGTGATACAAATGAAGTTGATACAATGCGTGATGTACCAGATAGTTTTTGTTTATATAAAGTTAATATATCCTTACCTCAAGTTATTTTTGATATTAATAGACAAGGAGAAGAAAAAATGATAACTATGGAATATACTAAATTTAATATTGTTGCAGAAATGAGAAAAAAAGGTCAATTTTTTAGTTTACTTATTGATGATATTATTGTAAGACAATATCAACTAAAAAATGTATATGAGACATTAATGGCTTCTATTAAACAAAAAAATGATCAAAATATAAAAGATGAAAAGGATAAACAAGGTGCTTTATATATTGAATTTGAGAATAACCCTATTTTTGAAAAATCTAACTTTAGATTTAAATTTAGGAATACAAAACGTTTAATAATAACTTTAAATTTATATAGTATTCAATATCTATTAAATAAAGTTTTAGAAAGTTTAGGAGCAACTATAAGTAAATTTGGCTCTGAAAGATATATAGGTACAGGAGAAATTCAAAATTTAATAAAATCTGGTTTTGAAACTAATTATATGAGTGGAGGATATCAGCATTTTAATATAGATTTAGATATTGTTATGAAAAGCCCTATTTTATTATATCCTCAAGATATATATGATGAATTTAATAGAAAATGTTTATTTATTAGATGTGGTGATCTTGAAATGACTTCTACTCTACCTCCCCGTCAAGATTTAAAAAAAAATTATGAATTAATTCAAGACAGAACCCAATTATTTGATATTTATACAATTAATGTTGAGAAATTCTGTATGGCAACTTTGGATGATTTCGATGGGGATTTTGAGAGTTTAGCTACTGCGAAAGGTTTGAATTTAGTAGATGATATTTCTGTTACTTTTATTTTTGAACAAATGTTTGAAGCAAAAAATAAATTTTTTGAAAAAATGAAAATATATTTAAAAATTGGAAAATGTAAATTTAATCTAAGAGATACACAAGTTATATTTTTCATTGAATTATTAGAAAAAATGCAAAAAATAAATAAGATATTATCTTTTGATTTAGAAGCTAAAACTTTATTAGAAGCTCAAGAAGAAAAACAAAACAAAGAAGATATGGAAAAAGAAGAAAATGAAAAAAGACAAAAAGCCAAAATAATTAAAGAGGAAGAAGAAAAAAGAATAAAGCAAGAAAAGACAAAAAAATAAAACAAACAAAAGGAAGAAGAAGAAAAAAATAAAAAAAAGAATGAAGAAGAAAAATTAAAAAGATTAAGAGAAAATGAAGATCCAAAATATTTAATATTTGAATTTATTATAGAAAATATAGAATTATGCTTAATGAAATCCATATCATTAAAAGAAAGAAATATTATTTCAAATCTAAAAGTTGATTTCAATAAAGAATATAGAGATTTTATTGTATGTGATCTAACTCAATTTTATTTAGGTGTTTTAATGACTGAAAAAGGAAATATGGATGTAGATATATCAATGGAATCAACAGGAATAAAGGATAAAGAAACAATAATTTTATCAAAAGAAAATCCATATGGGGATCCTTTAATAAACCCAGAATTTCAAGATATGATAAAAATGTATTCAAGAGGAAGGAGACATTTTGAGCACAGAGAAGGAAGCAATGTTAGTAGAAGTAAAAGTAGTATTTTAGGTAGAGTTAAAGAAGAGGGGATTGAATTAGTTATTGAAAGAAAAGGAAAAGATAAAGAAAATGAAAAAGAAAAGAAATTTATGAAAATTGAATATAGATATAATGGTATTACTAAAATTCAAGAAGTGAATATTATTTTACAAAAAATAAGAATTTGTTTTTCAATGAGTGCTATGGCTAGATTATATCAATATTATTCATATTATTATGGAATGTATTGCCAAAGTTGCGATGATATGGCATTCCTTTTATCTAAAATGGAAGAAGACCATAAAAAAGAAAAATTAAAAACAAAATTAAAATATGAAAAAAAACTAAGTTTTAATTCATTTTTAGGGGGAAGATTAAGTAGTTTAAGTGATGCTTCTAGTGTATTAAGTGATTTGTCAGAAGAAAAAGACATTTCAAAAATGTTGGAAGAAGAAAAAGAGAAAAAAAAAATTTTTGGTAAAGAATTTGCAAAAAGCTTATGTAAGGATTTAAAAGCTTTAGGTACTAAATTTGAAGATAAATTAATAGAAACAAGTGCTGATAAAGAAGCGGAAGAATCTATTAAAAAAAAAGAAGAAGAATTAGCTAAAATTATAACTACAACAAGAGAAAAAAGTAAAATGAAAGTAAAATTAGAAATGAAAGAAACAATGTTAGAATTTCCTTTAGATGATACTAAATCAAAAACTAAAGTAGTAAGATTTAGATTTAATTTCTTATGCTCAGTTTTAATGGACAGTGAATATGATAATATAAAAGATGGGACTGGAAAATTATTAAGAATAAATTATTTATCAAATAATATGAAAATAGCTGTAAAATGTATAAATATTGGATTAAATATAGTAAAATTCCAAAATGGTATATATACAATAGAAAATATATGTGATCAAATGCTTCAAGGTTTTAGATTTAAATCAAATATTAATTCATTTTTATTATTACCACATAGAGAAAAATCAGTTATGGCTATTGATGTTTATTTTGAACCACTTGTATTTAATATAGGATTTAGGCAAACTAAAACTATATTAACATTTTTACCTATGTTATCACAATTTTTGACTGATATGTATAAAGAATATGATGATCCTTTGAAAGAACTGAATAAAGATGAAAATGAATTAAATATAGAAAATGATGAAATGAATATTATAAATGATAATGATAATGATATTATAAATGAAAATAATATTATAAATGAAAATCAAAATAAGATTAATGTTGATGAACAAGAAGTAAATTTAAATAATTTAACTGAAGAGGAATTAGAAAAAAGGGAATTGAAAAAAAAGAAAAAAATAGAAAAATATAAAATTAAGCAAAAACAATTAGAACAAAAAAAATTAAGAGAACAAAAGAAAAAAGAATTGCAAGAAGAAAAGGCAAAACAAGTAAAAGTGGTAAATAATACAGATAACTTAAATTATATGATGGATATAAAACTTGTATTCGAAAAACTATCATTCAAATATTTTGATGATTCAGGAATATATTTAACTCCTTTATTAAATATAGAAACAAGAGAAATCATGATAAGATATATAACAAATAGTAACACTGATTCAGTTGAAAATATAAGTAATTTAATTCTTGAAAGTGTTGCAAAAAAAGAAATTCCATTAGAAGAATATGATATAAATGGATTAACATGGTATATAGAATTAGCTTTTGATACATCTATTAATTTTTATAATGATAGAATTAATAATTGGGAACCAATTATAGAAAAATATAATGGTGTTTTAAAAGTAGATCAAGTAACATCTTTTTCAAGAATGAGAGTATTATTTAATAGTGATGACTTTTTTAATATGAATATTTCAATATCTTCAATGAATGTTTTAAATAGAGTTTTAAAAAAATTCGGAGAAAGTGAAGAAAAATGGGATAAAGAATTAAATGAAATATCAGATGTTGCTATAAATAAAAGTGATAGAGTAGCAGTTGAATTTTTAAATTTATCTGGTATGGAAATAGAATGTTGGCTTGATGCAAATGAAAACGAAAATTATAATAATAATAATAAATCATATAAACTTACTTTAGATACAGAAAAAAAGAATTCTGGAAATATTTATAGAAGTGAGTTAGTTAAAAGTTATCGTCAACTTTCAGAAGCTCAGGGCAAAATAAAAAAAGATAAATTTTCATTTAAAATAAAAGGTTATGTACCTGTTTATAATAATGATTTTTCATCAAATTATACAACAAGTTTTAGAATGAAAAAAGATAAAATAGCAAAAAGTGAAATTAAATCTTTATATTCTAAAATAAATAAAAATGCAAAATCAAAAAAAAATATTGACAAAAATAAAGAGCAAATAAAAGATATAAAAGATGAACCTTTAATTCCAGGACAAAAAATTGAAATGGAAAGGTCCAAAAGTGAAATATTATTAAATTATTTAGATGATGATGAAAAAGTACTTATAAATGAAAAAGAAAATAATGAAAATAATGGAATGAAAGAAAGTCTTAAAAATAGCTTTATAAATAATGATGAAAATGAAGAAATTGAAATTTTGGTTAAAATAAGACAAAGTGGAAATATGAAAAGTATAGTTTTTCAAAGTAATATTATTATATTTAATAATTTGCAACTACCAATATGTTTATCATTTATATCTCCAAATGATTTTCAGAATAAATTTAATTCAAAGGATGAAAATATAAACCATTTAGAAAATAAAGATAAAATAATATTAAATACTTGTAAAAGAGTATCAATTCCTATAAATTATATTTTGGAAAAATATAGAGTATATGTTTCTTTTCATAATAAGTTAAATGAATCTGAAAATAAATATTCTTTATTATATGAAAACTTTCTTAATTTGAAACAAAATTTACCAAATATCATGAAATATAATGAAGAAAATTCTCCTAATTACGAAGGAGCAAAACAAACTAAATTAGAAGATAATTATTCTAAAATAGTAGATATATTCCAAAACAATAAACATTTTTATATAAGTAGTAATTTAATAATACAAAAAGGAACTAATGATGTTATTAAAGAAATGCCAAATTCCGATGAGCAAAATAATAAAATTATATTAGGATATGAAAATGATATGGTTACTAGAAATAAAAATATAGATATATTAATAGATTCATTGAAACATGATTTTTATTGTAAAACTTTTTCTTATTTATTTATTTTGGATGAATCATTAATGATAGAAAATAAAATTCCTTTTAATATCAAATGTAAACTATTTGGCTCAAATGAAAAAGAAATGTCAATAAGGCCATTACAACAAAAAGAATTCTTAGATGTAAATGTTTTGAAAACAAATTTACAACTTTTTATAAATTATCAACAAAAAAAATTTGTATCAGAAATTTTAGATATTAAAGAATTTGATAAAAATGATAATATTATAACTACAAAAGAAAAAGAAGAAGAAGAAGATAATTCAATAAAACAATTAAAATTATTTGATGGAGAAAACAAAGAAAAATTCATAGAATTAAATATTAAATTTGAAGATAGTTTAAATAATGTAAATTTAGTAGGGGCATATGAAAGTGGATATGAATTTTGTTTGAAAACTTTCAAAAATAAAAAAAAGATAATATTTTATTCAAGATGCATAATAATAAATAAATCTGATTATTCATTATATATTTTAGGCGAAAAAGATAAAGCTAAAGAAAAAGATCTAAAACAATTAGATAATTATAATTATAAAATAATGCCATTTAGTATCAATTTAATGAATACAAAAGATGTAAAACAAACATTTAAATTAAAAACTGAAGAAAGTGAATGGTCTGAAAAATTCAATATTAACACTATTGGTAATACAGGTATCACTTCTTTAAATGTTATTGATAAAAATGATAAAAATAAAACAACTATTTTAGATATAGGAGTAAGTATACCTACTTCTTGGTATTTTACTAATTCACTTTTAATTACAATTGAACCAAGATTTTTATTTGTAAATAAACTAGGATTTGATATTGAATATAAACAATATAATAATAAAATTAATAAAGAAAATAATGATAACAATACATTATTTGAAAAAAAAACATTAAAAAATAATAAAAGTGTTAACTTGAATATAATAAAAGCAAATAAAAATATGAAAAAAATGATTCAAATAAAATTCGATGGATCTGAGGAATTTTCTTGCCCATTTGATTTAGAGGAAATGGGTGATGTTGATTTGAAAATAGAAATAGATGAGAAAATGAGGAAAATAATTGAAGAAGAAAATTTAAAAATTGACAAAGAAATAAAAAGATTAAAAAAATTAGAAAAAAAGAAAAAGAAAGAAGAGCAAATGAAAGAACAATTAAAAAAAGAAGAAATAGCAAAAAATATGGAAAAAGAAATTGAGCAACTTAAAGATGAAGATTTGGATGAAGAAGCAGATGAATTAATTTCAACTGATACACATAATAAAAATAATATAAATAATATAGATAATATAGATAATATTAAAGAAGAACCAGAACAAAAAAAAGAGAAAGAAAAAAAAGATTTATCACCAGAAGAAGCAAGAAAAAAGAAAATAGATGAAATAAATAAAAAATTAGAAGAAAAAAAAATGAAACCAAGGAAATATATTATTTTTAAACAAAATTATAAATATTATTTATTAGTTCATATAGTTAAATCATCATCAAGTGGATTAATATACATAGTTTTATTCCCTCCTAAATATCCACAATTTATTATATCAAATGAATCCAAACAAAGATTTACTTTCAAGCAAAAAAAAGATGAATTTTATAAAGAAATGTTCACTTTAGATAAAAATGAATCTATTCCATATGTATGGGGTGATTCTCTAAAAAATGAAAAACTATTAATAGCAATGTTAGATAATAATAAAATAGAATTAAATTTAAATGAAATAAAAATTATAAAAAAAGATTTTAATGTAAAAGAAAAAGATATTTCTCAAACTCATAAATTCTTTTTCCAAACTATTATAGAAAATAATAAAACTAGAAAATTAATTATTAAAAATGAAGATATAAAAAATAAAAATAATGGATATTACCTTGAACTTATCAAAGGACAAAAAAAATCTTCAAATATGGTATTTAAAGTAACTACTAGAGGTTTAGGTTTATCAATTATTAATAATGAACCAAAAGAAATATTTTATATATCTTTATATGGGATAATACTTGATGGTAATATGATTTCTTTTAAAAAAGATGAATGTGAGCATTCTATAACAAATATTAGCTTATTTTTAAAAAATTTCCAAATTGATTATTGTTTGGAAGATAATTTTAAAAGTATGATAATTCCAGTAAAACAAATAACACCTCAATATGAAGAAGAAGCAAAACAAAAAAATGAACCAATTATTCCAACTTTCCAAGGTATTATAAGTTATCATACAACTACAAATCCCTTAACTCAAATATCTTCAGATGAATTCCCTCAAGTTGATTTCGCTTTTCAACCTTTTAGATTAAATATAACTCAAACTCAATTATTGAGTCTATTAACTTTATATAATGAAATAATGCCTGAATTAGATTTCTTTTATGCAACTCCTGAACCACATGAGGAATATAATACAATTGAAGATTTAATTAAATCAATATTTGATAATGAATCAAATAAAAAAGACGAATTAATATATGACCCTGAATATTATGATCCAGCACTTGATTTAAAGTTATCGTCATTCCCAGAAGAAATTATATATGAATCAGAAAACTATTGGATGTTTTTTGTAAAGCATATATGTATAGGTTCTTTAGACATTGTTATTTCAACAAGAATAGATATAAAAGGATTTGGAGAATTTTTACCTGAATTTTTGATGGGAATTATTAGTGCTATAGGAAATGTTTTTACACATATAACAGATTATCATTTGAAATTTACCTCACTTTTATATAATGATGTATTTACTGATGTATGGAGTCTTTCTTCACAATTAACAAATAATTATATAAGCCAAGTAAAAAGAAGATTATTTGTAATAATAGGAAGTTTAGATATTTTGGGTAATCCAACTGGATATGCATCAGCCATCTCAGATGGATTTATGCAAATTTTTGAAGCTCCAAGAAAAGGTCTAATTAATGGACCAATAGGATTTGGTACTGGTGTTGCAAAAGGATTTGGTACTTTTATATCTACAGTACTTTCAAGTTCATTTGATGTTGTTGGAAAAATAACTGGTACTTTATTAGCTTCATGTGAATCTTTACAAGGAACAAAAGCAGTTGAACAATTAGAGGAAAGAGAACCTGAGCATGTTATTGATGGTTTATTCAAAGGTTTAAAAGAAGGTGTTATAGATTTATCTAAAGGAATTGGAGGAATATTTTATAAACCTTTTGAAGGGGCCAAAAAACAAGGAGTTAAAGGATTTTTCTTAGGTTTAGGATCCGGATTAGTAGGCGCTGTGGTCTCTCCATTTACTGCTGGATTTAGAGTTGCTAATAATTTATTTGTTGGATTAAGAAATACAGTTAATATTTTTAATCCAAAATTAAAATCTGAAAGATTTAGATATCCAAGAACTATTGAAAGGGCACATGGATTAAAGGCTTATGATGAAAATAAAGCAACTATTCAAACTATTTTGGAATTCTTAAAAGAATATTCTGATCATGAAATTATCCATTATAAGCAGTTTAATTATATAAGTCCTGGACTACAAAATTCTCTTTCACATTTAATTTTAACTAATAAATGTATTATGGTTGTTTATCAGGCTAAAGAAGTTGTATTTAAACTTGATTTAAATCATATTAAAAAAGTAGAAGTCCATAAGGAACCAAATCAAGCTAATGATGATCTAATATTTTATTTGATAGATAATTCTAGAAAATATATTAGAACAAATGATATTAATGTATGTGCCGAATTTTATCTTATGTTAGAAAAAGACCAACAATAATTTTATTTTAATAGATATTTAATAATTAATAAAATTATAAGGTTTTTAAATAAATTTAATTATTAAATAAATACATGAAATAATTAAAGTTTATAATGGG
>Ga0247609_10007762_pt1 | contig 10202 bp, 7 predicted proteins | sample 172DNAGHGlowgp2_FD_193487 | JGI IMG/M metagenome (GOLD analysis project Ga0247609, IMG submission 193487) | Sheep rumen microbial communities from Palmerston North, Manawatu-Wanganui, New Zealand - 1728 DNA GHGlow gp2 | ecosystem: Host-associated > Mammals > Digestive system > Stomach > Rumen ...
ATCATAAACTACACTTTAAGAAAAAAGTTTTAATAGAAAAATTTAACATGGATAATAGTAAAAGTGAAGCTGAAATGGCCAAAGAACTTGGGTATGACCGCATCTGGGATTGTGGCCTAATTAAATATGTTTGGACTGCCGAGTAATGGAAAAATCACTTGACATCAGGAAGAAAGCTTTCATTGACAAGGCTTTGGAATTGTTCGGTGACGAAAATCTGGACTATTCCAAGGTAGATTATGTCAACAACAGGACAAAGGTGTGCATAATTGACCATGATGTTGATGAAAATGGAGTTGAGTACGGTGAATTTTATGTCACACCGTCTAATTTTATGAAGGGAAGGAGGCATCCTGGAAAGAAGGGTAGAAGGATATCCGAAAACAAGAGAATGGGCGCCGATGAAGTTATCGAAAGATTCAAATCAGTGCATAATGGTGAAAACCTGGATTATTCCAAAGTTGAATATGTAAACATGCATACAAAGGTTTGTATAATCGACCCAGATTATGGTGAATATTGGCAGGAGCCAGTTGTTCATTTGAAGGGGTGTGGTCATCCAAAGAGGGACATAAACAGGAATACGTTGTCAAATGAAGAATTCATAACAAAGGCAAAAAATGTTCATGGAGACAGATATGATTATAATAAAGTTGAATATGTTAACTACAGGACACCAGTTTGCATAACGTGCAAAAAACATGGTGATTTTTACCAAAGTGCTGAAAACCATTTATACGGGAAGGGATGTCCAAAGTGTGGAAACCATTATTCAAGGTTTGAGGATGAGATTTCGAAAGTTTTGGATTGTGATTATGTCAAACATGACAGGTCCGTGCTTGATGGTTTGGAACTTGATATATATATACCATCAAAAAAGATTGCAATTGAATTCAATGGATTGAAATGGCATTCTGAATGGTTTGGGGGCAAGGATAGAAATTATCATATTTCAAAAACGCTTGAATGTGAAAAACAAGGAATACAACTGATACAAATCTTCGAGGATGAATACAGACTTCACAAGAATGTTGTTGAATCGAAAATCAAACACATACTTAACATGAACAGGAATTTGCCAAAGATATATGCAAGAAAATGCAATATTTCCACAATTGACAAGGAACAAGCAAAAAATTTCCTTGAGTCAAACCACATTCAAGGATTTTCAAGGTCGTCTTTGTATATTGGTGCTTTCAACAAAGGAATTCTTGTTAGTGTTATGTCTTTTAAGAAGGAAGGAATCAATGGAATGTGGGAACTTACCAGATTCGCAACAAGAATTGATTATAATTGTATTGGTTTTGGTGGAAAGTTGTTTTCTTGGTTTGTAAAACACTATGAACCGAAATTTGTCAAATCATTTGCTGATAGAAGATGGAGCACAACACTACATGCAAACCTATACGAGAAGCTTGGTTTTAAATTCGATTCATATACAAAACCAGACTACCGATACATAGATGTAAACAAACAAACCGAAAGGAAACATAAATTCGGATTCAGAAAGCGCATTCTTTCCAAAAAATACAATCTACCATTGTCAATGACTGAAACTGAAATGGCAAAAGAACTTGGGTATGACCGTATCTGGGACTGTGGCCTTATAAAGTATGTGTGGTCTGAAAATACAGAAAAATAATTCTTGAAATTATTATTTGCCAAAACCAAATAAATATCTATTTATGTTAAGATAAATATATATTTATTATGGCAAATAGACAAATATTAAAACATTATAAAACGTCTGGAGTCACAAGCAATGCTCCAAAACTTCCTAATCCGTCAGACATTCAAACTGGTGAATTGGCTATCAATTATGCCAAAGGTTACGAAACACTTGCTATAAAAAACAACAGTGGAAGTATTGTTACATTTTCCGCCGACCATATAATAAACCAGAAAATAAATCAATTGTCTGGTAGTGTCGTTTCGGAAATAGACAATATTAATACTAAAGTGAGTGAATTGGATGGAAGTGTAGTCCATAAATCTGGAACCGAAACAATAACGGGGGCAAAAACATTTATGTCTGGAATTACCATACAAAACGGTACTTCTAAATGCTATGAATATTATGACAGCACAAATGAATGCCTTAAATTTAATATCAGTTAAGTATGGCTTTGCAAGTGTGGCTCCCGTTGAATGGGGATTTGGAAAATAAAGGTTTAAAGAATATTTCGATTGTTAATTCTGGCGCAACAGTTAGTGCATCTGGAAAAATTGGCTCTTGTTATAGTTTTACCAACAACAAAATAATATGCGGTAACCCTAATATTCCTGGTTCAAATATAAGTGCTTCTGCTTGGATATATTTGACAAATATAAGTTCTTTACAATATATTATTTCATTGAATAACTCTGGCGGATGGGCAGACCAAAGTATCGGAATTTCAGTAGAAGAGGATGATATTTATTTTTGCGCTGGTTCTTCATACTGTTCTTCTTCTAATATACAAACAAATAAATGGTTTCATGTTGTAGTTACATATGATGGAAGTAAAATAAGAGGATATATAGATGGTATTGAAGTTGCATCAATAAATGCATCTTCACCTATTAATAGAAATTTTCTAACGATAGGAGCAAGATATAATGGCTCCAGCTATGTCTATTTGTTGAATAATGCAAAACTAAATGACATACGTATCTATGACCACTGTCTTTCAAAGAAAGAGATAAAGGAGATATCAAAAGGCTTAGTGTTGCATTATAAATTAGATATACCGAACAAAAATTTAATATCATCCAAATGGCACAACCCAAGTTCTTATTTGGCATATCAATACAACCTAAGCGAGAATTTAGTATCTGGGCAGACTTATACTTTCCAATTATGGGATGTTGATGTTTCCCACACTGGAAAAAACACAAATAACTTAGGTGTTGGCATTTTCTGGGGTGGTGGTAATGTTAAACTTAAAACAATACTTGGTAATCCTTACTTTCAAAGTGGTCATACCGATTATTTAACGTTTACACTTACAATAAGTGCAAGCCAAGCCACAGGAAGCGGTTCAAGTAATAAATGGATAAACATATATAATTCACCTGTTGATGCTAGTGGTACAAGATACATGCATATTGGGGCAATAAAAATAGAAAAGGGGCCTTTGGCTACACCGTTTACAAATTTCAACGAAGATATAAGTTCGATACCAGATTGTTCTGGATATGGAAACAATGGCACTCCTTATGATACTTTTTCACAAAGAAGTGTATCACCTAGATATCTTACAGCTATTGAATTTAATGGCACAACAAACGCAATAGGAATTGGAAATCTTTTATCTTATATTTCGGACGGCACATTTACTTTTAATGTGTGGTTTAATGTTGTTTCGTTTGGTAGTGACCGTTGGGGTACAATTTTTGGTGGACCAAGCGGATTTGAGTTTCAGTCTAAAAGGTCAAGTGGCACGACGCCAACTCTTGTGGCTTTTTCGTGGGGACAACGTGATAGCGGAGGTCAACCATATACATTGAATACCTGGAATATGGTTACCATGGTCAGAACAACATCTAACTGTAAATTTTATCTAAATGGAGAATTATATTATACTGGTAGCGCTGGTTCAATTCCTTCTGGGAATTATTTCTTAGGCTCATGGCGTGATTCATCATCTCAAAACTATAAAGGCTTTATGTCAGATGCGAGAATTTACGCTACAGCTCTTTCTGATAGTGATATCAAGGAGTTATATGAGACTGTTGCAACCATAGACAAAAACGGAAACCTTAGTTGTTATGAATTTGATGAACGTGGCACCGCTCCACAAATAAGGAAAAACGGTGTGGTTGAAACGGGTTTGATTGTTGAAGGACAAGCAAATAAATTCAAAGCCTTGAGTGATGGCAGTATTTGGGTACAGTTATTGCATCATAACAACCCAGCATCTAATTTGTTTACAGCAAGCAATTGCTGGAATTATGATAATGGCACAAACCTTTATTCTGCACTGTTTTTGTTGAAAAACGGTGATTTCAAAAACTCCCAAGGACAATACGAGTTTTTGGCTTGTGAAAAACTTACAAGTGCATCAACCGAGACTTTGTTCAGGTGGAAACAGACATCAAACCCATCAGTTAGTTCAACGATAACTGGTTTTTCTGCAATAAGCGGAAGCTCATTCTACAATTATAGAGGACTACTGACAAACGGGAATTATGGTTGTATGCATAATGGAAGTACATGGTGGGGATGTTGTGGTTCATATACACCATATCAAGGAGGCATACCTGGATTTTCTAATATTATAACCAGTGGATATCTTGATTTGTATGTAAGGGTTACAGAAAATACAGTTAAAGGTGCAACAACAAGCGGCGTTACGGCTTTATATAAAGAAGCGATAGCAAGTAATTCTTTTTTTGAGAATTAAAAATGAAAATAATGAAAACGATATAGATATTATATAATATGGCAATTGTTAAAGATTTAATAGTTTTAGGCGAAACCAACGGAATAGGTAAAACACAGTCTGCTGAATTTATTGAGGGCGGTGTTTCGTTAATCGACAAATATCTAACCAGTGCTGCTGCTGCGACAAATTTGAGCAATTACATAACGTCGGCCAATGTTGTAACGGCATTGAACAACAAGGTTGACAAAGTTTCTGGAAAAGGATTGTCAACGAACGACTTCACTGATGTGTATAAAGGCAAATTGGACGGAATTGCTTCTGGTGCTGAAGTGAATGTTCAATCCGATTGGTTGGTTACAGCAACGACTGATGATTCTTTTATCAAAAACAAACCAACAAAGCTTAGCAATTTCACGAACGATACTGGTTTTATAAACAGCGGGGTCACTGCGTTGAAGAACTTTGCAACAAGTGCAAATGTTGTTACTGCACTTAATAAATATCTACCCTTGTCTGGTGGCACTCTGACTGGTGATTTGTATATAAATAAAGATACCGATGCTAGTGGCACTAACAGCGCTGGGTCTTTGGTTGTAGGAACAAAAACAAGTGTAAATGTTGCAATTGATGCAAATGAGATTATGGCTAGAAACAACAATGCCCCATCAACTTTATATATAAACGAAGACGGTGGTAATATCGTAATGATGGGTAATGACTCAAGTTCTTATCATGTTGGCATAGGAACATCTAGCCCAACATCTAGGCTTCATGTTAATGGTAATATAAGAACCAATAATGACCTTTACATAGGTTCAGCAAGTACAGTTCAGTGTCACCAACAATATGATAATACAAATAAATGTTTGAAATTCATTTTTGATTAGTTATGGGGTTGAAATTTTGGACACCTTTGAATGGTAATTACGTTAATTATGGTTTGGAAAAATACCCAGACATACAATACAACGGAACTTTGGAGGCTAATGGGAAAATTGGGTCTTGTTATGCATTTTCTGGAAAATATTTTAGAATAAATGGTAATATTATTGGTGGATTAGATACATTTACTGTTGCATGCTGGGCATATTTAACATCAACAACTTATCAGATTTTTACTTTTGAATACAATGCATATTGGCAATTTTGTTTACATAGGGATTATATAAGAATACGAGACAGCGTGACTGGGGTTAAAGGTACACGTCTTGACCGTGGCATTACGGCAATACCGCAAAATAAATGGGTGCATGTTGCTGTTGTTTACAACAAAGGGGCAATAGAAGTGTTTCAAGACGGGGTGCTTGAAAATAGATTAACTGGAAATGTAAATTCATACATCAACACAGAGACAACGGTTTTATGCATTGGTGCTGATGTTGTGAATTCTGTATCAACATACCCAGGCAATTGTAAGATTAATGATTTCAGGGTATATGATAATTGTCTTTCACCTAAAGAAATAAAGGAATTATCAAAGGGGCTTGTTTTGCATTATAAGCTTGATGAAAATTATCAAGTGATGAATAATGCATTTGCTTATCCAACATTTAATACTAGTTCTGCATCTGGTGGGTGGAACCATTGGGCATCAACAAGTCCAGCTGCAACAGGTACTTATTCACAAAACACTAATAAAGAATTTATTTGGAATAAATCAAATACATATTCACATAAAGTTTCACACACCAATGATGTTGGATATTATATATGTTATCAAAGTCCAGCTTTTGAAGGTGGGTATAGGAGCGCTCAGGCTATTGTAAAAATGTCAGACGGAGCTAGTCCTGTTGGAAATGTTGGTATTTCACACAATGCAAATCTAGGAACAAACCCACCGAACACATTTACATATCTTGGTGACGGTTTTTGGTTGATAAAACATGAAGGGTTTAGACAGGATGGGTCGAATGATTTGGTATCTTTATATATAAGCCATAACAAGACTGTATATATTTCTGAATTTTATCTTGAAAACGACCGAACTGTCTGTTCTGACATTTTATGGTTGAACGACATCGTTACAGATGTTTCTGGATATGGACATCACGGTCAAATCATGACTGGATTGACAACACAAACAGATTCACCTAGATATGAAACATGTATTTCCAATAGTGAAGGTTATCCTTTAAAATCAGTGTTTGATTTTCCCCAGTCTAATGGTTTGACTATTGCTTGTTGGATTTATTTGACAGCATGGGGTAGTCAAGGAAGTGGGCTTTGGTCTACATCAACGATTTCTACATCTAATCCTAGTGATTATGCTGCAACAACATGCAACCATTGCGATGGTAATTTTTATCTCAGAGGAACAAATGGAACAACATATAATATCACTTGCGGAACAGCTGCAATCGCGTCTAATGTTTGGAATCATGTTGTATTGACTCATGATGGAGAGAATATAAAAGTATATGTAAATGGCATATTAAAATATACTAAAGAATGTCCAACACCTCTAATTGGATTCAAATCGCTTTTCCTTGGTTATTCTAATGCTGGAAACTTATCTAGACAATGCAAAGGCAAGTGGTCTGACTTGAGAATGTATGCCACAGCATTATCAGATGACGATGTTTTGGAACTTTACAATACATCAGCATATATTGATAATCTTGGCGGTTTGCATTCTTTTGAAATTATTGAGCAATCATCCAATATACTACAAATAGAGAATTTGAATGAATTTGCTACCAGTACTTCAAATTACACAGCATACACAACAAGAAATGGCGTTAAGGCTTTTCCAATGCGTCCAAATTGGTATGCTAGTCCATACGCGACATTGATTGGGAAATTCAAGGAAAACACACAATACCTGTTCGATGTATGGATAGACACAGATGATGTTGTTTCTGAAAACGTAAATCGTCCAGGTGGATTTACTATTGATTATACAGATGGAAGTACTTCAACATCATGTATTAGAACTGGAAATTATTCATCTCCAATTGGCTGGCAACATATTCTTGTTATAACACCAGCAGGAAAAACAATATCAAGAATACGTATTTATTATTATACTTCTGTTGCTTATTATTTTAGGGCTGATTCATTCATTGCTGAATTGAAAAACACAAATATTTATAAAAACGGAATTACCGAAACTGGACAATTTATAGAAAACACAGATGTGGCTTTTATAGGGACGGCTGATTTCAATGCAAATAGAATAAATGAAATATAATATATATTATAATATATCATGGCAATATTAAAAGATTTAATAGTTCAGGGGCAAACAAAAGGTTTGGAAAAAATACAAGCTCCAGAATTTGTCGAGGGAGGCGTATCGTTAATTAACAAGTATGCAACAAGTGCTAATGTTGTAACGGCATTGAACAAAAAGCCAGATGTCGCTTTCAAAACGATTAAAATAAACGCAACCAATCTGGATGCTGATACGAGTGCTGACACATTGACAATTTCAGCTGGTACAAATGTAACATTAACACCTGATGCAAATAATGACAAGTTTGTTATTTCGTCAAAGGACACATTGCCTGGTAAATTGACAACAACAGCGACAACATCGTTGTCAACGGCAACAAACGAACCTCTAAGCGGTACTGTCTCGTTACACAAAATAGCTAAAACAGGAAACTTTAACGATTTGGTAAATAAACCAGAAAACATTGGACAGAGTACGGTTGTTGTAAGGATTTGGCAACAAAGTGGTGGTGATGTTATGCTTTAATAATAAAAAAATAACAATAACTTATATAAGTTATGATATATTACAACGGACAGCCTTGTGGCTATGCAATATTGAATGTAGCACCGAAAAAGCCGAAATCTGATAAAAACTATTTGTATTTCCAGGCGGAAGAAAACGGGGCAACTGTGTGGTTTGAAACATATACTGGTAGTAGTTATCAGTTTTCACTTGAAATATCTACAGATGGGGAGACTTGGAATCAATGGGGTTCAACAACGAGCGGAACCTATAGGGTGTTCAATACAATAACATTGGAAAAATTGGGTGATTATGTGTTTGTAAGGGCGGTCGGTACTAACACATGGCCAGGTGATGATAAATCACATTTTCTCATGGGGGATAAAAAAATCGCATGTGGCGGAAATATCATGTCGATGAAGAAAAACAATTTGGAATATTATTCAACAAGCAATTCCTCATTTAGAAGATTTTTCGAGGATTGCACAAGCCTTACAACACCGCCAGAACTACCTGCTAGTGCTATTACGACCTATTGTTATGCTCACATGTTCGATGGATGTACCAGTCTTGTGACTGCACCAGAGCTTCCAGCAACTACACTGGCGAGTAATTGTTATGAATACATGTTCAATGGATGTACCCGTCTTGTGACTGCGCCAGAGCTTCCAGCTACGACAATGAAAGATTATTGTTATCAAGCCATGTTCGATGGGTGCACCAGTCTTGTAATTGCGCCAGAGCTTCCAGCAACTACACTGGCAAGATATTGTTATCGATACATGTTCCAAGGGTGTACAAAACTTGAAAATACGCCAGGACTACCTGCTAGTGCTATTACGACCTATTGTTATTCTCACATGTTCGATGGGTGCACACGTCTTTTGTCTGCATCAGTGCTTCCAGCAACGACATTGGCAATTAATTGTTATGAATACATGTTCAATGGATGCACAAGTCTTCTGTTTGCACCAGAGCTTCCAGCAACTACACTGGCAAATAATTGTTATCAATACATGTTCCAAAGATGTACCAGTCTTGTGACTGCGCCAGAGCTTCCAGCAACTACACTGGCAAATAATTGTTATCGATACATGTTCCAAGGGTGCACAAGTCTTGTGACTGCACCAGAGCTTCCAGCGACGACACTGGCAAGTTATTGTTATGAACACATGTTCTATTACTGTTCGTTTTTAAATTATGTTAAAGTTTATGCTACTTCGTGGGATACAAATAAGGCTGGCGAATGGTTGTATTTTGTTTCTGGTAATGGAACGTTTGTTAAGCCGAACGGTGTTACCATAACTAGTGGGAGTAGTGGAATACCAGTTAATTGGGAGGTAATAAATTTTTAAATATTTTGTTATGTTAGTTACATTAGATACACTTATTGATGCTCAAACTAGTTTGGTCACAAATCATCAACCAGCGTCTGGCGGAAAATATTTATGTTTTCAAGCGGTATCCGCCAATACAACAATTTGTTTGAGAACATTAAGCGAAGACTCTGATTCATTTGAAATTAGTGCTGATGGAAGTTATTGGAATACATGGTATCCGTCTACAAACGGTTCTGTATTTGTTGATTTTAGAGTTGTACTTTTAAATGTTGGTGATTGTGCTTTTATAAGAGCACTTGACAGTAATCAATTTTCACATACCAAACCATATGGTGCTATTGAAGGTTTGAATAATTGCTTTTATATATATGGTTATGCAAAGTGTTTTGGAAATATAATGTCTCTTGTTGATAAAACATGTACAAAAAAATACATAGAATATGATTACCAGTTTTTTCGCTTGTTTGCAAGTTGTAAAGGGCTTGTATCTGCTCCAGAGCTTCCAGCAACTATACTGGCAAATCGTTGTTATCAAGAGATGTTCATGGGATGCACAAATCTTGTGACTGCACCAGAGCTTCCAGCAATGACACTGATGGATTATTGTTATTCTCACATGTTCGATGGGTGCACAAGTCTTGTGACTGCACCAGAACTTCCAGCAACGACGCTGGCGCATAGTTGTTATGGAAACATGTTCAATGGATGCACAAGTCTTGCAACTGCTCCAGAGCTTCCAGCTATGACAATGGTGGATGGTTATTGTTATGATAACATGTTCAAAGGATGCACAAGTCTTGTGACTGCACCAGAGCT
>Ga0247609_10007763_pt1 | contig 10201 bp, 7 predicted proteins | sample 172DNAGHGlowgp2_FD_193487 | JGI IMG/M metagenome (GOLD analysis project Ga0247609, IMG submission 193487) | Sheep rumen microbial communities from Palmerston North, Manawatu-Wanganui, New Zealand - 1728 DNA GHGlow gp2 | ecosystem: Host-associated > Mammals > Digestive system > Stomach > Rumen ...
ATCCATTTTAAGTGTTGCCATCGCAAGTGACATTGCAACTCTATGATCATTATGAGAATCTACTACACCACCTTGTAGCTTATTAACTCCATTAATAATCATTCCATCAGGTAATTCTTCTACATTACCACCTAATTTATTAATTTCTTCCTTCATACATGTGATTCTATCACATTCCTTAATTCTTAATCTTCCTGCATTAATAAATTCACTTTTACCAGGAACTAATGATGCTAAAACTGTTAAGGCAGGACCTAAATCAGGAGATTGTGAAAAATCAATTATTGCACTATGGGGATTCTTTTTATCAATTACTAATTCATCATTAATAAACTTAGTAGAGAATCCAAAATCATTCATATCATTAATAATTTTCTTATCACCCTGATGTGATTTTTCTTCCATAGCTAATAATTTAATATCAGCACCTAGCGCATTTGCTACTAGGAAAAATGCTGATTGAGAATAATCACCCTCGATTGTATAATCACAAGGCTTATATTTTTGATTACCCTTAATATAGTATTCCTGATAATTTCTATTTTCTATTTCAATACCAAACATCTTTAAGATATCAATAGTTAAATCAATATATCCCTTAGATTCCATTTCAGTAGAAATATGAATAACAGAATCACCATCTAATAAAGGTAATGCATATAATAATCCAGTAATAAATTGAGATGAGATATCTCCTCTTACAGTAAATTCACCGCTCTTTAAGCCACCATTAACCTTAAGAGGTAAATAATCCTCTCCACGCTCATATTTGATACCTTGCTTATCAAATATTTCTAAGAAAGTATCGAGTGGTCTTTTAACTAAATGATTCTTACCTACAAATGTAATTTCCTCATTTGATACTAATGCGATAGGAATCATAAATCTAATTGTAGAACCAGATTCATTAGCGTCAATTATACTTTCTTTTCTTATAACATCTGAGCCCTCAATTATTAAATAATCCTTATATTCTTCTATTTTAGCACCACATGCTCTCATAGCATTAATAGTAGCCTTAATATCATTTGAATACATAACATTTGATATCTTACTTTTCCCCTTTGCTAAAGAGGCAGCTATAATAGCTCTATGTGATAAGCTTTTTGATGGTGGAATAACAACACTTCCACTTAGCTTATTAGGAGTAATAATAACATCCATTATAATTTCTCCTTTATTTCTTCTTCAGTAACCTTATAAATCATATATTTACCTAATTCACTTAAGAAAATGAAATTGATAGTTCCACCAATGTTTTTCTTATCATAGAATGTTTCTCTTAAATATTCCTTATAATCATATTCAACAGTTGGTAAATTATATAATTCTAATATCTTCTTTATAACAGGATAGCAATCCGCAGGAGTTACACCTAAATCAATACCCATCTTTAATGCCATAAGCATACCAATAGCAACAGCCTCACCATGCTTATATCCATATTTTAATTCAATGATATGACCAAATGTATGACCAAAATTTAGACTCATTCTTTCACCAGTATCGAATTCATCTAATTCTACTACCTTCTTTTTAACAGATAATGATTCAATAATAATATCCTCATCAATCTTAGGCTTATCTAATAATAAATCTAATAGCTTTTTATTACCAATAGCACCATGCTTAATTAATTCACCCATACCATTATTGAATTCTCTTTCATCTAATGTATTTAAAGCTAATGGATCAATTAATACTCTAAGTGGTTGCTTAAAAGCACCTAGGATATTTTTTCTATTATAAAAATCAATTGCAGTCTTACCACCAATAGATGAATCCATTTGTGATAATAATGATGTAGGAATACCAACATATGGAATACCTCTATATAGGCTTGAGGCAACAAACCCAGTTAAATCACCTATTACACCACCACCTAGGGCAATTAATAAATTATTTCTTCTAATATCCTTCTTTAATAATTCCTCACATACATATGCATAATAATTTAATGTTTTAGATTCCTCTCCATGAGGAATAACAACATAATCAACAATATAATTATTTAAAGAATTCATTACCTTATTTAAATATAGCTTTTCAACTACATCATCAGTAACGATAAATATTTTATTTCCATTATATACATCACTTATATATTTAGATACATTATCTAATAAGCCATTTTCAACAATAATCTTATAAGGATGATTCTTTAATTCGATATTTAATTCTCTCATTATTTATCCATTCCCTTTCTGACTTTTGTTGAATTAACAAATAATTCCTTTAGCTTTTCTCTATCGTCATCTTTTATAGCTTGCTTTAAAACATTTAATTCATTTTCAAATGATTCAATAGAATTTAATAAATTATTCTTATTCTCTAAAAATAATTCAGTCCATAATACCTCATTGATTTTAGCAATTCTAGTTAAATCACGATATGAATCACCAATAAAGAATTTAGTATCCTTATCCTTATCACTATTTACTAATGATACAGCTATTGCGTGAGTTAATTGAGATGTAAATCCAATCATCGCATCATGCTTTTCAATATCAATAACATTGATTCTACCAAAGCCTAAATCCTTACCCATTGCTTTTAATATTTCAACAGCGTATGATTTAGAATTATTAGTTGTAGTAATTAAGAAATTAGCATCGTTAAATTCTACTTCCTTAGAATAATTAACTCCACTCTTCTCTCTTCCTGCCATAGGATGATGAGAGACATATGAAGCTGGTAATGCTAGCTTTTCTACCTCATTAACAAATGATGTTTTAACACCAGAAATATCTGTAATAATTTGATTTTCGTTAAATAGTTTTGAATACTTTTTAACAAAATCAACGATTAGATTTGGATATAATGCAATTATAATAATATCTGATTTTTGAATAAATAATTCTGGCTTTACAGAACCATCATCGATAAAACCATTAAATATTGCATACTCTATTGACTTTTTATTTATATCAGTACCATATACCTTATAGCCTTTACTTTTTAGCTTATATGCATATGCTCCACCCATTAGGCCTAAGCCTACAATTAATACTTTCATCGACTGGCTCCTTTTTAACAAAAAACTAGATAAATTTTAACATAATAAGTACTTGTTTTCAAGTTAAGTACAAAATCTTATTATTTCATAATAAAGCCTATTACTAAGGTATTAATACCATAAATATTTCCATAATATGCTGGTAGTACCTCTTTAATAATTTTAGTATTAGGCTTTTTATTTAAATATTCCTTTTCAAGCTTATAAACAAATTTAGAATGCTGATCAGAATAATGAATAAATGGTATTACATTTAAATATGCAGTTTCCTTTATAATTGCATTTAATAAATATTCAAATGGATATCTATTTTTATATTTCTTTAGAAGCACTACACCACTCTTATTACAATCATATAATGTTCCTCTTTTTTCACCTAAAACATCATCATCAAAATCTATTTTAGAAATGTTTGGTAAAATATCCCTTTCAGGACTAAAGAAATATAATTTAAATCTATCCTCAACATCCTTTAACTTAGCTTCTAATTTTTCTATATCTCCATCCTTTTTGAATTCCTTATTAGCTTCTAATACGGCATAATCAAATGGATATAGTAATAATTTAGTTTTTAATAATGTGATATCTAAATCATTCTTTTCACTAATAGCATCTTCTATTTTCTTAATTAATTCAAATTCATTATCATTAATTATAAATAATATTTTTTCAACCTTATCCTTGACTGCCTTTTCAATTCTTAAAATTAAATAATCATAAGGAATTGAGCTAAATGTTGGATTAGCAGTTGAATCATTTTTACATCTAATATAAAAATCCTGATCATTCATATCAACATAATCAACATAATCCTCATATGAATGAAATGATATGATATCATTCAATACCTCTATTGAGGAATCATGCTTAACATAATTAATATTTGTTCTACTTGAAACGAAAATTCTAGTCTTCAAAATATCACATCCTAGCTTATATTTTATCATATAAAAAGATAAAAGCCCTATTTTTATTAAAAATAGGACTAATTTTTATAATTTTTAAATTGGCTATCATACATATCCTTATATGTATCACATGTTTTATATAATTCAGTATGCTTACCAACACCTACAATATCACCATGACTCATAACAATTATTTCATCGGCATCCTTAATTGTTGATAATCTATGAGCAATAATAAATGTAGTTCTCTTTTCAGATATTACATGCATAGCATTTTGGATTTTCTCCTCTGTTTCAGAATCGATATTAGCTGTTGCCTCATCTAATACAAGGATTGCAGGATTTCTTAATATTATTCTTGCGAAGCATATTAATTGCTTCTCACCTAATGATAAATTTTCTCCCTTAAATGTTACTGGGGCATTTATATCATTATTATTCTTTAATAATAAATCCTCCGCTCCAACCTGAATTAAAGCATTTCTTACATCTGTATCTGAATAATCTCTTTCTAATGTAACATTAGATTTAATAGTACCTGCAAATAATGATGGAGTTTGTAAAACTATACCCATATTTTCTCTATATGATTTTTTATTATAATTTTTAATCTCATATCCATCAATTTTAATACTACCAGATTGATAATCATTATATCTTAATAATAAATTCATTAATGTTGATTTACCAGCACCAGTAGCGCCAACAATACCAACTGTCATTCCTCTTTTAGCACTATATGTAAAATTCTTTAATATCGGAGTACCAGGAACATATTCAAATGAAACATTATTAAATTCAACATCACCTAATAGCTTAGGAGATAATTCACCCTCTTCTGTCATTGTGTCATTCATTTCGTCAATGAATAAATAACAACGAGTCGCACCTACCATCGCATCCTCAAGCTCATTTAAGCTATCAAATATTGTAGTAAATGGGTTAATCATCTTATCTAGGTTTTCTACTAACGCAGCTACTAAACCAATTGTTAATACAGCACCACCAATCGAAATAGATTCAAAGCCTAGATACATTAATAAGGCTATTTCTGCTAATCTCTTTAAAAAGCTTAATAATTCAAAGCCAAATGCGTTATTTAATTGTTGAGCCTTTCTTTCATTTTTAACATAGCTCCATGTTAAATCATTATATTCCTTATTGATGTCATTTTCTTTATTGAATACCTCAATAATCATCGCACCACTAATATTTTCATTTAGCTTACCAGTGATTCTAGAACCAATTTCTCTTGTGTTAACAAAATATTTATGAACCCATTTACGATAAATTGTAATCCATAAAATTAGAATAGGCACTAATCCTAATATAATTAAACCTAGCATTGGTTCCATTATAATTACACAAACATAAACAATGATAATATTAATAATTGCATTAAAGATTTCAAACATCTTTACATAGAATATTCTAATACCATTAGAATCTGAAGTGATCTTAGCTACTATCTTTCCATCTGGTTCTAGTGAGAAGTAATCTACAGGTAATAAATTTACCTTATACATTGCGTCCTCTCTAATTCTTTTTTCTATTCTCATTCCTGTTAAGTTATTAACGAATTGGAATAAATATCTAACAATAAATAGAATAACTACAATAGAGCCATATAGGATAAGCATTTTAGTAACCATACCATAATCCCTATCAGGTAGGAATGTATCTAATATAGCCTTAGTAATAAATGGAGTACTTGCGGATAAGCAGGCAGTTAATATAGTTAAAATGAATGTTAATAAAACTAATTTAAATTCCTTTTTGATATAAGGTAATGTTTTACTAAGAAGGACCTTCTTTTTCATGACATTTTTCTTAGATGCCATAAGAATCACCTTCTTCCATTTTTTGTGTTCTATATTGCTTTGCATACCAACCATTTAATGCCATTAAATCCTTATGAGTACCTCTTTCCTTGATTTTACCTGAATCCATAACAATTATTTCATCAGCGTGCTCAACAGCACTCATTCTATGACATACAATGATATTTGTTTTACCACTTCTATATTTTTTCAAATTAGAAATGATATTAGCCTCTGTTTTACCATCTACAGCAGATAATGAATCATCTAATATTAATATATCAGCATCTCTTAATAACGCTCTTGCAATACCAAGACGTTGCTTTTGTCCACCTGATAATGTAACACCATATTCACCAACAATAGTATTTAAACCATCTGATAAATAAGAAACATCCTTATCAAAATCAGCTAATTTAATAGCTAAATCTATTTCTTCTTTTGTAGGATTATCCTTACCCATAGCTACATTATCTAAAACACTTCTTGAGAATAATACATGCTCCTGTGGAACATAAGCTACATGATGTCTTATACTTTCCTTTTTATATTCCTCAATAGGTAAATTATTAATAAATATTGATTTATCATCTGTAGGATATTGTCTAACAAGCTGTCTTACTAATGTAGATTTACCACTACCTGTTTTACCTACAATACCAATTGTTTTACCTAATGAGATATTTAATTCAATATTCTTTAATGTAAGATTAGAATCATTAGGATACTTAAATGAAAAATTATTAAAACTAATATTAGATAAATCATTTATTTCCTTATCACCACTATTAATTTCAGTATTTGAATTATAAATTTCATTTAATCTTTCAGCTGATATTAATGATTGATAAAAATTATTAATCATGTTACCAATTCTTGTAAGTGGTGTTTGGAATAAACCTAAATACATATTAAATGTTACAAGATCTGATAGATTTGTTATATATCCCTTGTAATAAAAATAAGCACCAAGGCCAAAGCATATTAATGTTGATATAGCTACTATGAATTGGAATAAAGGCTGGAAAATAACATTAATTCTTAAATTCCTTACCTCTGTTTCATAAGCAACCTTGCTATATCTTAAATTCTTTTCATAGTTCTCGTCTTCTTTTGAATAAGCTCTAATAGTTCTAACATTTGTAATACTTTCTAGTACTACATTACTCATTTCAGCATTCTTTTCTCTAACTATCTTCCAATTGTGTTGAACTCTTGCCTTAAGTAAGATATTAGCAATTAGGATTGATGTAAGTGGCAAGAAGCATAATACAGCAAGTAATGGATTAATTATAATCATCGCAACAAATGTTACTACTACTGTTAATAATTCAACAAATATATTTAATAATCTATTACCAGCACTAAACTTAACCTGATTAATATCTCCTAAAGCTCTAGATAATAAATCACCAGATTGGAATCTTTCAAAGAATGTACCATCCTGCTTTAATATGCTATCCATGTATCTTTCATGTAGCATATGATAGATAGATGTAGTTAAAAGATTCATACAGTCTCTTCTAATTATTTGAATTCCATAAATAGAAACAACTACTGCTAAAAATGGAATTAATATATCAAATATTAAGAAATCTTTTGTTACTATTCCTTTTTCTATACCATTTGTTAAGTTACCAACAATTCTTGCTGGAAATAAATTTAATACTGCTATTGTAATACCAAAGAATAATACAAGAAGGTACTTCCACCAGTTCTTTTTTATAATCCATGTAACACTTTTTATAAATTTAAACACAGTAATACCTCCTTTTCCTACCATTTTAGTATAAAATACCTTTACTACACTCTATTATAATAATCATACCACATTTTTGAAAGGAAAAAGTAACACAAAATAACTTAAATGAGAAAAAAAGGCTTAGGATTTAACCTAAGCCATAATTTTTATATTAATTATTCAGCTTCTACGATTTCGAACTTCTTACCAGAAACCTTGATTACTGTAGCACCAGCTTGAATGTCTAATGCAGCCTTAGCAGCAGCATAAGCGTCAGCTAATGTACCAACTACAGCTTGGATACCCCAAACTACTGATAATGTTCTAGCCTCAGATGGTGTAGCAACAGCGAAGAATACATCTGCATCTGGTCTAAATTGAGAAATGTTCATAGCTAATTCAACATCACCCTCAGCAACTACAGCTGCGATATCAAATGACATAGCGATTGTAGCTACAGCTAAACCTAAAGCATCAGTCTCATTCATTTCATCCTTGTTGTATACAACATTGTTAATCATTTGTTCATGATCAATTGACTCTTCAGCCTTCTCATCAATCTTAGACATGTAATCAACAGCTAAGAATGGATAATCACCTTGAGCAGATTCACCAGATAACATTGTAGCTGATGTACCATCTAATACTGCGTTATGAACGTCAGATACTTCTGCACGTGTAGGTCTTGGATTTTGTTGCATAGAATCTAACATTTGAGTTGCAGTAATAACAATCTTACCTTGAGATTGTGCTAAGAAAATCATATCCTTTTGAATTTCTGGTAAATCCCAAGCATCAACGTCAACACCTAAGTCACCACGAGCAACCATTACACCATCAGATAACTTGATGATTTCTTCCATGTTCTTAACACCCTCTTGGTTTTCAATCTTAGAAATAACCTTAATATGAGTGTTTTCCTTACGAGCTAAAATATCTCTAATTTGCTTAATATCATCAGCACGACGAACGAATGAAGCGAAGATGAAATCTAAGTCTTGATCACAAGCGAATTCCATATCAGCCTTATCCTTTGGTGAAATATAAGGCATATTTAAGATAACTCCTGGAACATTACAGTTTCTCTTATTCTTTAACTTACGGCTGTTTAAAGCTTCACAGATTAATTCTCTATTAGCTTCATCCTTGCCCTTAACAACTAATTGTAATAAACCATCTTCAAATAAAATCTTATTGCCGATTTGTACATCGTCATATAATCCTTCATAAGAAATTGATACCTTTACAGAACCATCTTCTTGCTTACCACCCTTATAAGAATAATCCATAGTGATAACAACCTTGTCACCAGCATTGATTTGAACACCCTTATAACCTTCAGCATCTGACATGTTTAATTCACCAGTTCTAATTTCAGGACCCTTAGTATCAAGAGCCATACCTGTGAACCAACCCTTTTCAGCATTTAAAGCCTTAACATTCTTAATTCTGAATCCTTGCTCATCATAATCACCATGAGAAAAATTCATACGCATAACGTTCATTCTTGCTGTACCAATTAACTTCTCTAAACAGTCCTTTTGCTCTGAAGCTGGACCAATTGTACAAACTACCTTTGTCTTTTTCATTTCTTCAACTCTCCCCTTTTTTAAGAAATTTTTAATACTAATTTATGAAGCTCCTCATTAGGCTCATTTTTCATAGCCAATGCTTCTTCAATTGGTGTATAGTGGAGCTCATTTTTCTTAACACCAACTGCTACTCCTGTTACGCCCTCATGTAGAAGGTCAACTGAATACTTACCTAATCTAGCGGCAAGCAATCTGTCCTCAGGGGTAGGAGCACCACCTCTTTGAACATATCCTAAAACAGTAGCTCTACATTCATATCCTGAATAAGTTTCTACTTCTTTAGCTAATTGATATACATCTGTCATGTTTTCAGAAATAACAACAATGGCATGCTTTCTACCAGCTAATCTATTAACCTTTAACTTAGCTAATAAATCATCCTTATCTAAGCCTGTCTCATTTGTTATGATATATTCTGCTCCACAACAAATACCAGAATACAATGCAAGATCTCCACAATGACGACCCATAACCTCGATTATAGAGCATCTTTGGTGAGATGATGATGTATCTCTTAATTTATCTATTGCCTCACATGCAGTATTTAATGCTGTTGAGAATCCAATAGTAAAATCTGTTGATGCGATATCATTATCGATTGTACCAGGAATACCAATAGTTTTAATACCCATTTCGTGAAGCCTTAAAGCACCAGTATAGGTACCATCTCCACCAATACAAATAAGTGCTTCAATATCATGTTTAATTAATTGCTTTACAGCTAAAGCTCTTACCTGCTCATATTTGAATTCAGGTAATCTTGCAGTACCTAAGATAGTACCACCCTTGTTTAAAATTTCGGAAACGTCTTTTCTAGAGAATTCTACAATTTTTCCTTCTACTAGACCTCTATAGCCATCATAGATACCAAAAACTTGATCACCATTTGCAATACCTGCTCTTACAACAGCACGTATTGTGGCATTCATTCCAGGAGCGTCTCCACCAGATGTTAATACACCAAATCTCATAAATCTTTCTCCACAAAAAATTTTATCCTTTAACATTATATCATAATTTTATCAAGATACAATTAGTTTTAAATATGAAAACATTTCAATAATAACTTATGTTATTAAAAAAATAAATAGCCTAAAAAGACAATAGGCTTTCATAGGCTATTA
>Ga0247609_10007767_pt1 | contig 10195 bp, 10 predicted proteins | sample 172DNAGHGlowgp2_FD_193487 | JGI IMG/M metagenome (GOLD analysis project Ga0247609, IMG submission 193487) | Sheep rumen microbial communities from Palmerston North, Manawatu-Wanganui, New Zealand - 1728 DNA GHGlow gp2 | ecosystem: Host-associated > Mammals > Digestive system > Stomach > Rumen ...
AAGTGTCGCTCGTAGCCATACTGGATGCCGACAAAGAGGGTTTTCTCCGCAGCGACCGCGCCCTGATACAGACCATAGGCCGTGCCGCCCGCAATGTGCACAGCAAGGCCATCCTATATGGCGACACCATTACGGGAAGCATGCAGCGCGCCATTGACGAGACCAACCGTCACCGCGAAAAGCAGATACGGTTCAACCTGGAGCATGGAATCGTCCCAAGGCAGATAGTGAAAAGCACTGAGGCTATAATGGGCTCCACCAGTGTCATAGAGCGTGCAGCAGAGGAACACTATGAGGAGAAAGCGGCAGAAGGTCCCAATATTCCCAATATCGCAGCCTCACCCTATGCGCTCAACACCCCTGCACATCATGGCAAACAACAGCGGTCGTTTGTGGAATACGACAACGCGCAAGCCGCCGAACCCGAGGCTGAGGTGCAGGAGGAGGAACTGCAGTGGAGCAACAAGACCAAGGCCCAGCTGCGCAAAGAGATTCGCGAGACACAAAAGAAAATGCAAATGGCCGCCAAGGAGATGGACTTCATGGCTGCCGCCAAGTACCGCGACCAGATACGCGCCATGCAGCAAGCCCTCGAAACTGCAAGGGGAAACTGACAAGACCCTTTCGTCCCACCTGCAGCCGACAGGTGAACAACGGTTGGCTGATAGTATCCGGGTAAAATGCACACGGAATAAGGCCCGCCTGCATGGTATGCCCTAACCTACAACATTTCTGTCTGTTTCCCACATTTCACGGTGTGTAATTGAAGATGCCGGATGGGTTTCAGATCATTGTTGCCACATAACAAAAGACCGGCGTCAAGAGGCTCACCTCTTGACGCCGGTAGGTCTATTCATTTATCGGCAAGGAGTGCCGAGAGCAAATTGTTATTTTGTAGAGACCACCAAGAAACGGGTCTGCTCCCAGAATTTGGCCGGGTTGAGGATGCGGAGGTAGGAGACCTGTTTGGGGTCGTTTTCGTCCATGACCAACTCGTAGCTGTTTTCGGGATGTTTGGAGACCACAGTGGCTTTGCGCATATTGATGGGGATGGTGGTGACCTTGGTGCGGTCAATCTGCGTGAAGCGGTCGAGAGGCATTTCGCTGTTGGTGCCCTGCCGACGGCCTATGCCAATAAAGCCACCTGCTTTGCTGACGATGCCGGCTTCGTTCAGGTCTTTGTAGGTTCCGACCACATACCAGGCACGGTTGGCCTCGGCGATTTGCTGTTTGATGTATTGATCTTTCTGCTCGTTGGAAGCAGTGAGTTCGCTTACATCTTCGTTGAGTTTCTTGATGATTACCTTGTTGTTTTCAAGTTCGGTAAGGAGTTGGGCTATCTGAGACTCTTGGGCGGCAATGCGCTCTTCCTGACGGCTGACAAGTTCCTGCAGGCGGGTACCCTCCTTGGTGTCGGAGTTAATCTTGGACTGTAATGAGGCTATCTTCTGCTTGTTGGCGGCCATGAGGTTCTCAATGTCCTTAATTTGTGCACTGATTTGGCTTTTGAGGTTGGGCTGGCCTTCGATGTTGGCACGACGGAGTTCCTGCACCGTGTTGTAGCGCGAGTTGACAGCGGCAAGGTTTTCTTCAATTTCGTTAAGCGTGGCAAAGAGCGAGTCGAGCTCGTTGTCCTTGTTTTGCAGCATCAGTGAGAGGGAATCGTTCTTCTTGATAGCTGCATCAAGTTCTTCCTGGTGGGTGTTGCACGATGCAAAAGCCATGACAACCAGGGCAAGCGACAATACTGTTACTACTTTCTTCATAGTATTTACATTTTTAGTTGTTTATTCGAATTGTTATTTTTTTCTTTGTTCAATACAATAATTCCGATTCTTTACGTTATTGAGGGAAACGGGGATATAAGCTTTTTATTGCCCTGATTTTAAGAAAGTGTCTTAATTAATCTAAAAAATATGAGGAAATTTGCAAAATACCTTCTTCTTATGACTATCGTGAGTGCAACCGAGCCCTTGATGGGACAAGACGAGAACCCTTTGCTCCAAGAATGGAATACCCCATACCAAACGCCCCCGTTCAGCCGTATCCGCAATGAACACTATGTGCCGGCAGTGCGCACGGCCATCAAAGAGGCGGAAAGGAATGTACGCCGCATTGTGAAACAAGCGGAAGAGCCTACGTTTGAGAACACGGTGGTTGCGCTGCAGACGGCCAGCGAGCTGCTGGACCGCATTACGAGTGTGATGTTCAACATGAACGAGTGCAACACCGATGCAGAGTTGCAAGACATCGTGATGAAGCTGACCCCAGAGCTTACACGCTATTCCAACAGGGTGAACATGAACGAGCGGCTCTTTGCCCGTGTGAAGGCAGTGTATGACCAGCGCGACAAACTGACCTTGACTACAGAGCAGCGCACCCTGCTGGAGGAGACCTACAAGGGGTTTGTCCGGCACGGGGTGAACCTGAAAGGGAAAGCCCGGAGGATATATGCCCGCAACAGCGAACGCCTGTCGCAGTTGTCGCAACAGATGAACCGCAATGTGCTGGCAGACAACAACAGCTATATCCTCCACATCACCAAGCAGGAAGACCTTTCGGGACTGCCCAAGGGAGCTGTGGATGCAGCCCGTGCTGAGGCTCAACAGCGCGGTATGGAGGGTTGGGTGTTCACACTGGCATTTCCCTCCTACAGCCCTTTTATCACCTATGCCGACAACCGCGCGCTGCGCGAGGAGATGTGGCGTGCATACAACAGCCGAGGCAATCGCGGAAACGACAACGACAATAACGAAGTGATTCGCGAAATGACCGCCTTGCGGCTACAGCAAGCCCAATTGCTGGGATACGAGAACTACAGTGCCTATGTGCTCAGTGACCGGATGTGCGACAGCACCGGAAAACTTGGCAAGTTCCTGCTCGATATGTATAAGGCCTCGGCACCCTTTGCCCAGAAAGACTTGCTGGAGACGAGTCTTTACGCTCGCGACCACGGGGCAGAGATGCCGTTGCGCCAGTGGGACATCAGCTACTATAGCGAGAAGTTGAAACAACGCCGCTATGGTTTCGACGCAGAACTGCTGCGGCCTTATCTGCAATTGGAACGGGTGCGCCAAGGAATCTTCGACTTGTATGGTCGCTTGTATGGACTTACTTTCCACAAGGCGGAGGGAGTGGAAGTTTATCATCCGGAAGTCGAAGTGTTTGAAGTAATGGATGGCAAACGCCTTATGGGTATACTATACCTTGACATGCACCCACGCCCCGGAAAACGCAGCGGTGCATGGAAAACCACATTCAGGGAACAAAGCAACATAGGAGGCAAACAGGTAAGACCACTGGTGCAGATAGTATGCAACTTCTCAAAGCCAGTGGGCGACAAACCGGCGCTGCTCTCGTTTGGCGAAATGGAGACCTTTATGCACGAGTTTGGCCACGCCATACACTGCCTGCTTACCGACTGCACCTACCCCTCGCTGAGCGGCACCAGCGTCAAGCGCGACTTTGTGGAGATGCCATCACAGGTAATGGAGAACTGGTGCTACGAGTCGGCATTCCTCAACACCTTCGCCAAGCACTATGAGACAGGTGACACCATCCCAGCTGAATACATCCGGATGATTAAGGAGTCCGAGAAACATTTTGCCGGTTGGCTGTGCCTACGGCAATTGAACCTGGGGTTGGTGGATTTCGCATTCCACACCATTAATGAACCCATCAAGGGCAAAATAGAGGACTTCGAACACCAGCACATGAGGGAACTGCTCCCCCCCGTAGAGGGAACCAACACCAGCACAGCATTCACCCACATCTTTGCAGGCGGATATGCCTCCGGCTACTACGGATACAAGTGGGCCGAGGTGCTGGACGCTGACATCTTCTCCCGGTTCAAAGAACGTGGCATCTTCGACTCCGCCACCGCACAGTCGTTCCGTCGCGAAATCCTATCCAAAGGCGGTACGGAGCATCCGGCAGTGCTGTTCCGCAACTTCATGGGTCGAGACCCGAACAACAACGCATTTATGATGCGGTGCGGCTTTGTGGAAGAAATGGTGCTTACGCCTCCCAAATAAAATAAAATAAAATAAAATACAACACAACCTTATAACAACAATTCATGAACGACATTTATGCCAAACAAATACTAAAGATATTTGCCAATAATCCCTTCGAGGCATTCAACCACAAACAGGTGTCGTCGCGTATTGGAGCGCACGACAAGGGCAGTCGCCAACTGGTGGCTGCAACCATACAGGAATTGGCCGAGGCCAAAATACTGGTGGCCGACAGCAATGCCCGTGGCAAATACAAAATCAATCCCAAAAACATCAACGACGACCTGCTGCCCAAGAACTACTTAGTAGGAACCATGGACATGAAGCAGACCGGCAAAGCCTACGTCATCCCACAAGAGGAGGATCGTGAAGATGTGCTCATTGCCCCCAACAACACCCACCACGCGCTACACGGCGATACGGTTAAGGTGTTGATGTTTCCCCAGCGCAAAATGCGCAAGCCCGAAGGTCAGGTGGTGGAGGTGCTGCAGCGTGCCCGCACCCGGTTTGTCGGCATTATCCAAAAGCAGAACCGCTTCGCCTTTATGGTAAGCGACAGCCGCACAATGGTGGTAGACATCTTCATCCCTCTGAACGAGCTGGGCGGAGCTGAAGACGGAGAAAAGGTACTGGTAGAAATGACCGACTGGCCCGAACGTATGAACAACCCCGTAGGCCGAGTGGTAAAACGGCTGGGCAAACCAGGGGACAACAACGTGGAAATGCAGTCCATACTGGCCGAATACGACTTTCCCCTCGATTTTCCTGTTGAGGCGGAACAAGAGGCCGAACGCATATCACCGCCCACCGACAACGACCTTGAACAGCGCAAGGATTTCAGACGCACCACTACATTCACTGTCGACCCTGCCGATGCCAAGGACTTTGACGACGCCCTCTCGTTCCGAACCATGAAAAATGGACACATCGAAGTGGGTGTTCATATCGCCGACGTTTCGCACTACGTAAAGCCAGGTACCGCCATTGACCGCGAAGCCTATGAACGGGGCACAAGCGTTTACCTCGTGGACCGAACCATACCCATGCTCCCCGAAAAGCTATGCAACGGGGTCTGCTCACTGCGTCCCCATGAGGACAAACTCTGTTTCAGCGTGGTAATGGAGATGGACAACGACGCCCATGTGCTGAAAACCTGGATGGGCAAAACGGTCATCAACAGCGACTACCGCTATAGCTATGAAGAAGCACAGGAGATTATCGATTCCGGTGTCGTCAAAAAAGACCAAGGGGCCACAGGATCCGCCATCCTGGAATTGAACAAACTGGCCACCATCCTTCGGCAAGAACGATACAAGAACGGAGCCATCAATTTTGAAACCCAGGAGGTGAAGTTCCAGCTTGACGAAAACGCCAAGCCCATCGGAGTATATATCAAAGAGGCTAAAGAGGCCAACTGGATGATAGAAGAATTCATGCTTCTGGCCAACAAAACGGTGGCAGAACACGTGGGCAAAGCGCATCGCAACAATACCAAAGGAGCAAAGGCTACCAAGCCAAAGACGTTTGTATACCGTGTACACGATGAACCCAACCCTGAAAAACTAAATACATTCGTGGAGTTTGTTGCCAAACTTGGACACAAACTCAAGGTATCTTCACGCCAAGCCCTGGCCAACAGCTACAATAACCTCTTTGCTTCCATCACCGGAAGGGGCGAAGAATACATGATAGACAACATCGCCATCCGAACCATGTCAAAAGCCTACTATAGTACCGAGAATATCGGCCATTACGGGCTGGGATTTGCATTCTACACACACTTCACCTCCCCCATCAGGCGATACCCCGACCTTATGGTACACCGACTGCTGGAGCGATACCTCCACCACGAAGCATCAGTAGACGCAAACGAGTATGAGGAATACTGCAAACACTGTTCGGCAATGGAAAAAAGAGCAGCCGACGCAGAACGCGCAAGCATTAAATACAAGCAAGCAGAATTCTTGAGCGACAAAGTGGGCCAGACATTCCCCGCCCTCATATCCGGAGTAAGCAAATGGGGCATCTACGCCGAAATTGAAGGAAACAAATGTGAAGGCATGATCCCCATAAGCCGACTGCAGGGCGACTACTACATGCTGGATGAAGACAACTACCAAGTAATCGGACGCCGGTACGGAAAATGCTACAAGTTAGGGGATTCCATCACCATCTGCGTAAAAGGGGTGGACATGGTGAAGAAACTTATCGACTTTGAACTTGTGGATGAAAGCCACATGATTCCCAAGGCGAAGGCGCAGAAAAGTGAACACATGCGAAAAGCAGCCAGTAGCACAAAAAGCAGCCGAGGCAAAAACACCAGTAACCAGAAGAAAGAGCCTGCATCTAAAAACAAAGGCAAGCACAGTCCCAAGGCCAAAAAGAAACCAAGATCCGCCCCAAAAGCATAGGACATCGACTGCCACATCAGTTTATTGCAAAAAATAGCATGAAGAGATTCCTGTTTCTGGATTTCGACGGAGTAATAAACACCCCGCGATACCGGCAACTTCTTGCCGCCCACAGAATGCCTGTTAAAGACCAGTACGGGCCATTTTTCGACCCCATGGCAGTCGAAAATCTTACAAAGATAATCTCGGCCACCGGTGCAGATATCATCGTGACTTCAACATGGAAGTTCAAAGGATTGGCTGCAATGCAGGCCCTTTGGAGCAAACGCAGTATGCCAGGCCTGGTGATTGACATCACACCCTCTATCATGGCTGGATTCTTATACAACCGTGGAATGGAAATTAACAAATGGATTGCCGAAAACGTTACTGGTCACCCAACAGATTACCGATATGCAATCATCGACGACGGTCAGGACTTCTTGCCCGAACAAGCGCCTCACCTCATAACCACCGACCCCACAACCGGCCTCTCTGAATATGATGCCGAAAAAGCAATCCAACTGCTGTAAGCAAACCATTCATCTATAAGACATCTGAAGTTTTTTTATATCTTGTGTCACTTTTTGGATAAATTATGGCCCTAAACATATAGGGACAATTGAAAATAATGAACTTTTACATAATAATGAAAATCATATTATTACCCCCCCCATCACGGTACAAACAAACAACTTAAAAGAAAAAAAAATAACAATTGATAAAAAAGTCGTATATTTGCAAACGTAAACATAGAAACCAACAAAAAGCCACATGACCGGTTTAAGGGTTCTGCCGACCATTGTGGTTCAAAACAATCAAATAGAACCCACTAAAAAACATATAAACATCATGAAGAAAGTTCTTACTGTTATGGCCGTTGTCGCCATGATTGCCTGCTTAGGCAGCTGCAAAAAGAAATGCAATTGCACCACCACCATGAACGGAGAGGTAATCCAAACCGTTACTATGGAAGCCACCAATTGCTCCAAGTTGAACGTCTCCCAGACCATGAATGGAATGGTGCAAGAGACAAAATGCGATTAAGGCGCAACACCTTATGCTTGAAAATGACAAGGCATACTTTAGTCGGTCTGCCTTGTCTCTTTTTTTTTAAATATCCATTTTACCCTAAGCGTGCAAAATAATAGTTTTTTTATCCCTAATGTCACTTTTTCCCATTTTTTAGGCTCTAATCGTAACAGAAATCATTAATGCATCCGGCTCCCATAGTTAATCTTGTCCCGACTGTGGCAGATGGAGGAAAATACATCAGGGACTAAAAAAATATGATATGAAGAAATTATTGACACTAAGCACTGTACTTCTCGCCCTCGCCTTCATGACTGCCTGCAGCAAAAAGAATGACGAGCTGATTGTCGGCAAATGGGAGGTGAAGACCTATTACCATTGGAACCACGACTTAACCGATGAAAGTCTGTCCGAAGAGGCGACCATCACCCTGCCGGACACCACTTATGCCGGTTATGACTGGGTTGAATTCCGCGAAGGCGGTACCACACGGTGGCACATGAGTGACCGTTGGGTCCGCGAAGGGCTTTATACTGACCCATACAGGGACTTTGAATGGCGTATCAGCGGCGACTCGCTGTTGGTTTCCTCCAACTGGGTGGCGGATAACATATCGAGATATGCCATCAAAGAACTCGACAGCAAGACCCTTGTCATCGAACAGTACACAAACAACGGACACGAAGAATACAGCCATCACCACAGGGAACAGATTCATCGCTACACTTTCAAACGCGTAAAATAGACCCCTAACATATTGCCCTTGCAATTTTTTTTATCAGCCTGTCACTTTTTTCACTTTTTTTGGCTCTAATCGTAACAGAAAGCATAAAAGCTTTGGACTATCTCCGTCTGTTGCAGTCAATGCAGTCCCCGCTGTGATGGACGGAGAACTAAACAGACAGGGGATTGCGAAAGAAAAACACTCATATTATCATGAAAAAAGTTCTAACTGTCGTAGCTGTTATTGCCATGGTAGCATGCCTGGGAAGCTGCAAAAAGAAATGCAATTGCGTTACCACCATGAATGGTGAGGTTGTCCAAACCACCACAATGGAGGCCACAAACTGTGCAAAACTCAACGTCACCCAGAACATGGGAGGCATGACGCAGGAAGTGAAGTGCAACTAATCCCTCGCGCTTAAAGAATAAGGGTGGGCAATTGTTTGCTCACCCTTGTCTTTTGCAGCCGACAGCCTATACCGAACAGGCAAAAAAAAGAGCCGCCCTTTCCGGACGGCTCCCGTGATATGGGAATGCATTGCTTATTCAGCAACGATTTCGACATTGATTTGGGCCTTGATCTCTTTGTAGATATTGATCTGGGCGGGGAAAGTACCAATCTCTTTCAGTTTGGCACCATCGACAACAATTTTCTTGCGGTCAACATCGTAGTTGTGCTGTTCTTTCAGAGCCTCGGCAATCTGGTCGCTGGTGATGGAGCCGAAGAGGTGGCCGTTCTCACCAACCTTGGCGGTGAGGCGCACAGTCTTCTCGTTGACAGCAGCCATCAGAGTCTCGGCCTCCTTGCGGAGTTTCTCTTCCTTGTGGGCGCGCTGGCGCAAAGTCTCTGCGAGAGCCTTACGGTTAGAGGGAGTGGCGATGATGGCCAGACGGTTGGGCAGAAGATAGTTGTTAGCATATCCGTTCTTGACCTTCACGATATCATCTTTGTAACCAAGGTTGGCTACGTCTTGCAAAAGTATAATTTCCATTCTGTTCTTCCTCCATTAATTATTTTAAACAATCGGCTACGTAGGGCAGCAAAGCCAAATGACGGGCACGCTTGATAGCCTTTGACACTTTCTTCTGATACTTGTTGGAAGTACCGGTGATACGGCGAGGCAGAATTTTGCCCTGCTCATTGACGAACTTCAGCAGAAAGTCTGCATCTTTATAGTCAATATATTTGATGCCGAGTTTCTTGAAACGGCAGTATTTCTTACGCTGAGTCTCAACAGCAATCGGGGTAAGATATTTGATTTCGGTTTCGTTTGCCATGATTCTATTACTTTTAAAACATTTGTGGTATAAACAAGTCTGTGTCAGCAGTTGCTTGCGTCCACTAATTTAATGATTATTTGTTCTCCTCCTGAACTTCGGCGGGAGCAGCGGCAGCCTGCTTGGCATTGCGTTTCTTCTCGTTGTAAGCAATTGCATGCTTGTCAAGCGAAACAGTCAAGAAACGAAGCAGACGCTCATCGCGCTTGTATGCAACCTCGAGGTCGGCAATCACACTGCCCTCGGCGTTGAACTCAATGAGGTAGTAGAATCCTGTGTTTTTCTTGCGGATAGGATAGGCGAGTTTACGCATACCCCAATTGTTGGTGTAGACAATCTCTGCACCGTGGTCTTTCAAGAAGTTGGTGTACTTCTCTACCGTTTCCTTCATCTGATCTTCAGACAAAACGGGAGTTACAATGAAAACGGTTTCGTAACGGTTTACCATGTTTTAATAATATAAAAATTAGTTAATTAAAAATATTAACGCATAAACGTTGAGCCACTTTGCGGACTCGAACCGCAGACCTACGCATTACGAATGCGTTGCTCTACCAACTGAGCTAAAGTGGCATTGCGGTATTGATGTAATGATTTATTGGAAAGCGTTCTTCCGAACGGAAGAGGAATGGTCGGGGTGAGAAGACTCGAACTTCCGGCCTCCACGTCCCGAACGTGGCGCGCTAGCCAACTGCGCTACACCCCGCAGTAGTGTCCTGGCAGGGACTCGAACCCTGGACCCATTGATTAAGAGTC
>Ga0247609_10007768_pt1 | contig 10195 bp, 8 predicted proteins | sample 172DNAGHGlowgp2_FD_193487 | JGI IMG/M metagenome (GOLD analysis project Ga0247609, IMG submission 193487) | Sheep rumen microbial communities from Palmerston North, Manawatu-Wanganui, New Zealand - 1728 DNA GHGlow gp2 | ecosystem: Host-associated > Mammals > Digestive system > Stomach > Rumen ...
ATTTTCATGAGTACCGAAAGTCTTATCAAAATAATCTTCAAGCTGTTCTTTTAATGATTTAACAGGTTCAGCAATTCTATAACCAGGATGAACATTACCATCTTTATCGGTCCAATCTTCTGTATATCCGTCTTTAAATCCACCGTCTTTAATATATTCTTCAACAGTACCTACATCTGACAACCATTCATTAGTCAATCTATAAGCATTAATATATTTATCAACAATATACTTATGCTCCTCAGAACTTAAATAATGACGTTCATATACTTTACCGTCTTTATCTTCATTGATTTTTCCTTCTTTAAATTCAGCTAAGATATTATCATAATCTGCCATCGGTTGTGCTTTAGCATACATTTCCTTATAGCAATCATGAACAGCTTGCATTAAAATGTCTTTTCTACTTAAATTATCCATGTAATTTTAAATTTAAATGTTTAACGATTATTTATCTATATATTAATATAGATTTTCATATATAATCAATTCATTTATTTAACATTATTTAATATTTATACTAATCGTTCTTTAACTAAATTAGCTGTCAGTTTACCGTCTGCACCTACTAATGCTTCTTTTACTTCTTTAATAACTATACCCATTGATTTCTTTTCAATACCATTAGGATAATATTGATCAAGATATTCATTTATATCTTCTGCATCGGGCAATTTAGGCAATAAATCTTGAAGCACATCTGCTTGTTCTAATTCAGCAAACATCAAATCCGGTCTGTTATTTTCCTTATATATTTCAGCAGTTGTCTTTCTTTCATCAATCATTTTCATAATAAGATTAACTTCCGCTGCATCAGTATATTCCTTAGCGTTTTTTGCAGTTTTAAATTCAAGAATCTTCGCCTTTAAAAGTTTATATGTTTCTGAAGCTACTTTATCTTTACTCTTCATAGCTTCCATAATTTTCTTATTAATATCAATCATGTTTTAAGTATTTAATAATTTTTAAAATTTTACTATCAAGATCATTAACTCTAAGAATAATTTCATTTATTTTATCAACAATTTCATCTTTAGATGGTGCAATAGTTCCATAAATATTACCATACCTATCTTCATCAGCTTTATATGATAATGATTCAATTATTTGTTCTTGATGTTCTAATATTTCTTCCGATATTTTTTCCATTTCAAAATTCTCATTCATTTAAAATCAAATCATTAATATGTGATGAACAACTATTGGCACTAGAAGCAGAAGAGTGTACTAATGCATCAAATTTATTAGCTATTTCAAGATATTTAAAATAAAACTCATTATATACCTTTCTTGCGATATCAAATGCTTTCATTTGCGCACGTGTTTGTGATAATTTCTTACCAAAAACAATATCAAATTTATCTTCAGGAAGACAATCGGCATATCCATAAGTTTTACCATAAATATACAATTCATCTTCATTAATCCATCTATATGATAGATTATTGTCATTTAAAAACTTTCTTGTATCTTCATGACCAAAAATAATATCTGATGTCAATCCTGATAATTCTGGTGTAAATTTGATACTAAAATCCAATATACAAATTACTTGATTTTGATTTGACCTGACAACATATTCAGTATTACCATAAACAACATTAGTTTTTCCCATTTTAATATAAATTTAAAATTAATAAATATCTTTTCATAATTATCTTATTATTTGGATTAATCTATCATAATCCCTTAAAGTAATTTTAACACGTTTAGCAATATTACCGAAATTTTCAGTATATTCATCAGAAGCATGCATAAGATGTTTCATGTATACATAAGCATATTCCTCAGTTTTTGAAAGATGCACATAAAGAATTTCCGCCATATTCAAAACATTCCCGTTTTCTAAAATAAAAAAATGCATAATAAAAAAATTAAAAAATTAAATAATATTTACAAACCAAGTATATTAAATCATAAAGCATAAAACATAATCCCATAATAGATAATATATATCCTATAATATAATTATATTTATTTTCTTCTTTAAACTTTTTCCATTCTGAAAATTTACATTTATCAGATTTTCCATCTAAGATACCAAGAAATACACTTCCAATACAATATATCATAAGACAAAATATCAAATGTATATAAAAACTCAATTCATTCATTTTACATATTGTTTAATAAATTCTTTAGTTGAATTCATAAAATCAGATTTATCTGATATACACCATTGTAAATAATTCTGATCATATTTAGCTAACCATTCAAGTGAAATACCTTTATATTTTCCTATATTAAAACATGGCTGTATTTTTTCAAGAAATACCATATCTGTTACTGCATTATCTTCTCCATACATTTTCTCTGCATCATATTTTTGACGACGTTGCTGTGTTATAAATACAGAATATGTAGCTTTAATATCAGAAAAAGCATCATGTTCAGGCAATCCAGATTCATTCATAGTCTTACCTTTATACCTGGCATATGTTTCGGAAAGCTTATTACCGTTTCGACGTTTTTCCTCCAAGAATGCATCAAAACATTTCAAATTCATAAAATCAATATCACGACCGTATTTTTGAAGTTCAGTCTTTAAAAACGGTATATCAAAGAAATTACCGTTATATGTCAATACGGCGTCACAATCATTGAATAAATTTACAATATTATCAACTATATCTTTAAAATGTGGTTTATCTTTAAGAAATTCAGCTGTAATACCATGTTTAAAATAAGCTGGTACAGAAATAGTATAATTACCTATTGGCTGAATATACTGATTATACTCAGCTAAAATTTTATTTGTTTCTGTATCAAGTTTAAGAGCTGCAAATTGAATAATTTGATCAACCTTTCTATTTAGTCCTGTTGTCTCCAAATCAAAACAAATTAATTTCATAATGCATTAAAAATTAAAAAATAAATAAAAAAATAAATTAATCTATATTTAATATAGTTTTTATTCTTATTTTTTTCAAATTTTTATATTTTTAAATAAAATAGTTTATAAAGATTTTAAATGAAACGTAAAACTAATTTATTTTATACTACAGGTCCTGATAGTAAATTCCTTACATTCAGTAATTATACAGAAGCGCTAACAGGTAATTTTTTAAGTACGGACACTAAATTATATCCGACTACTTTTTTATGTTTACAGATAGATGACATTACAAATATAGAAACACGTGAAAAATTTATAAAAGAATATTTAACTGCATATTATGAAAATAAATTAGCTTTTTTACGTGATTATTGTATAGAACATAATTATATAGCTGAACAATATATTAATCCGTTAGCATATTTATTAGATACTATCATTAAATTTATTTCTGATAATGATCCTGATAAAACATATCCGGAAATACAGAAAAACCTTATAAGATATATCGGAGATGTTACAGAACAGGATTATAACGGTACTTATACTGATACAATCTGTATTGTTAATTTCTCATCATATTACAGAGGGCTAATATCTGTTCATAATACTGATAATTTCCCTATTTATCCTGTTGATGAAAAAGAAGCTAAATATTTATATGGATGGAAAAATATAATCATGCCGTTTAATGACACAAAAACAACTGATCAAATTGAATATCCAGATAATACAAATAAGGAAGATTTTCAAAATAAATATCCTGAATATAAATTTAATGAAACATCTGGTGAAGTATGTGAAATGTATATTTCTGGTACACAGGGTGAAATTTATTTAAATGTAAATTATGATATATCAGAAGAAGATGAAGATTTTTATTTGAAAAATTTAAATGATAATGAATCTAATATCATAAGAAAATATTCTATTGAACAATCTGGTATTATTAATATTTATGAAAATAACGGTAAATTATCAGCTGAAAAATTATATTATGATGCATATTTAAGAGGAGAAAACGCAGCAAAAACAGATATAAAAGAATTAGGAATAGTAAATATTGATTATAAATATTATAGTGATAATGATTCATTAAATCTGATTGAATATACCGGTGATACAGAAAATTTAGATACAGAAAAATTAAATGAATTTATCAATAAAGTAAATAATAAAATGATAAATTGTTATTGTTCAGGATATAATGATTATATACTGAAATTTTATAAATCAAATTATGAAGATCCTGATTATGATTTAACCACCGCTAATATATTTACATTATATAACGGTGTAAATCCTAAATATGACAATTTAGTTTCTGATGTAAATTCAGATAATATTATATTAGCTGATAAATCTGGATATTATTTCAATTCATTAGTTAAAGATATAAAAATATCAATGGAAGGTGTTGATTCAAATAATGACGTTATAAAATTTAATGTTGTTATACCGTTATTTGATGTCACTAATATAAATTATACAGCTCCAAATAATATTTCAGATAATATAATAACTAAGTCGGCAGGTGATACATTTATATCTTTTGAAGATGAAAATGATATAAATGAAGAATATATACCTGGTGCTAAATATGTTCCGCTTGGTATATGGTTTAGTGATGATGATATAGTGTTAAAAAAAGATATAGTAACAGGTTTTTCTCAATCATGGTCATTATTAATAAGTTCACAATTTAAGCCGTTCCCATATTCTCATAAAATGTCTAATATTATTGATGATACTACAGTAGCTAATGCATTCCCGACATTCGCAATGGTATTATCAAGACAAAATACAATATTAGATGAATTCTCTAAATTATCAGCTATTATAAATGAACAACGTAAAGAAATTCAAAATCTTCAATTACAGTTAAACAGTAAAGCTACTGAATTGAATATTGATAAGATAAAACGTGAATTCATTAATTTTGAATATGAAATGACAGATAAATATAATAAATTAGAACAAAAAGTTAAGAAGTATATGGAAAATATACAATGGAATACTTCTGTTTAAAAAAATAATTTTATATAAGCAACAATGATAGAAAACAGTACAATAAAAGATCATTATATTAAGATACAGGAATTATATAATAATGTAGTCAATATACTTACGGCGATTAACCAAAGTTTTCAGACATCATCATCTGAAGTAAGTGTTACATTTTTAGACAGTAACAGTATTACACAAACTGTTAAGATTCCATCATTTCTATATATGGAAAATAAAATAGAACAATTAGATACTAATTTTTCTAATTTATTCAATATGCCTAAATCTGGAGAAGCATGGTTTTCACAGGCTAATGATATGTATAAGCTTGAAATGGTCCGCGCGAATACAGCTCCCATAAAACCGGAAATTTCAGATATCAATTCTTATTATGCAAGTGTTAAACGTTCTACTATATTTAAAGATCTTGTTAATCCTAAAACATTCTTAAAAGTCAATATATCAAATCTTCCTGATTATATTGATAAAATGTATATTAAGAAAATAGTATTTAAAGATTATAGTATATATGCTGATTTAACTGAATATGGCGCTACATCATATGAAGAATTTAAAAGTATATTATATAATCTAAATGCAGGTGATGACTATGAAGAATATGATTCAGAAGTAATATTACCTGTTAAAGATAATTCATTTGTTTCTGAATTTAAAATAGTAGATATTCCTTATGATTATACAGACAATCCTTATACTGATACTGTTTCTAAAAATTTAATATATAGAGTTGTTGTTGATGATTTAACTTATCATAAAGAAGAAGATTCATCTATAGAATATACTCTTCAAACCGGACAATATCTTTCTTTAGATAATGAATATGTTATTTATAGAATACTTGAAATAAATACAGTAAATAACAATACAACAGAACATGAACTTTTACTTGAAGAAATAGCAGGTCATATTACTCTTCAAACATTTGAAGAAAATCAAAATATGGTATTACGTTTATATAATGAAAATTTCAAAGATTTTCAATATGTAGAAGTACCATTAGAAGAAAATCCATATATTGCATTATTCTTCAGTACATTACATAATGGTGTAAGAAGTACATGGTCTGATAGTTTATTAGTTAATTTATATAATGTAAATATGCTTGATGAAAATGGAGATTATATTACACAAAACGGATCTCCGATGAATTATATAGATTATTATAATAAATATTGTAAAAACGTCGGCGATTTCTTATTAGGTATATCAGATGTCGCATATTCACAATTAAGTAATTATACTACATATGAATTACATGATTTACAAGATGGTACAAATATTCAAAATGTAGTGTCAAAAACAATAGGAGAAGATATTCTTAAAGTACAAAGAATAAACAAACATTTAGTTGATGATGAATATACTCAGAAAATAATAAATCTTCATGCTAAACGTAATGAATTAAATACACAAATATCAAATATACAAACAAATATAGATGATATTTATAATCAGTTATCCAATACTAATTTTGAAAATTCAATTACAAATAACCAATTGTCTTTAAAGGGTAAGCTTGATGATTTATATAATGAGAAAATAATATTGCAAAAACAACAAATATCAATAGTCGATAATATAAATGCATATAAGACTAATGTATATGGTACAGCCAGTCCTAAATATAGAATCAGAGGTAATGCTAATGCAAGTAAACTTGAATCATATTTAAAATCATCTTATTTGAATTGCAATATAATTCAAATGGAAGTTCAATATAAATATAAATCTGTAAATAATGATACAACAAATGTAAGTAATATAAATTCAAGTTTATTTACTGATTGGAATACTATTACAGGTATTGAACGTGAAAGAAAACTGATATTCAATAATTCAAGATATGCCATAGTATTTGAAAACTATTCGGATAACGCGAATATAATTAAATGGAATCAGATAGATATTCCTATTACACAAGGTGAAGATGTTATTGTAAGAGTACGTTATAAGTATACCGTGGGACAACCGTTTATGAATTTATATACACCATGGTCAGATGAATTTACTGTTGTATTCCCAGAAGAATTTAATGAAAATACTGATTTGACTACAATTATAAATCAAAATGATGAAGATGAAGTATCAGCTAAATTCTCAAAGACATTAATTAATGACGGATATACAGAACATGTAAACAATAAGATTATAGACGGTTCTCAAAAATTCTTTCATATGCCGGAAAATATATATTCAGGATTCAATACACCTGAAAATAATCTTATGTCATTAAAAGATAAATTACAGTCTTTATCAAATGATATAGAAAAATATAAAGAATTAGTTGAAAGTGATATAGATTCAAAATATTCGGTATATTTGACATGGGGAGAAAATAATATGATTGAATTGTTACCTAATATTGAAAATAAAGTAACTTTCAGTAGTTCAAACACTACAAGTTATACTGTTGAGAATTTAAATATAATCATAAAGAATACAGGTACAAAACAACTTAAATTATATAGTATATTCCCTGGTAATGTTGATAAATATCTTATTAATTTAGATGATAATGTCGCTAATCAATTAAATTCTGTAAATTATGAAAATGTTCCAATACTTATAGAAACTAATGGTACTGTTTATCAGACATCATATCAGACAGCCCATTATCAAACATTAGGACAAATAATATACTTTAGAAAATCAACAAATTATAATATTTATTCATATTATATAGATTCTTATAAAGAAACTCAAATGTTGTTAAATACATTAGATTCAATATATAATAATTCTAATAAAGATCCATTATCCAGAGAAACTATTGAAAGTTTTATGAATAAACTTACTGATGAATATTCTGATTTATATTCTATTGATGATTATGTATATTCAGATAAACAACTTGGTATGCCTTTAAGATACAGACATAATGTATTATATAAACCATCTGAATTCACTTGTAATAATATTTCATTTAATTATACATCTGATAATTCTCATGCTATAAGAAGTATTAAAACGACAACATCAGGTACATATGATGAACAACAAGAAGCATTTAAAGAATTTGTAAATACATTATACAATGATGGTATAAGAAATTATGATGAATATTATAATTATGATAATATAGATATAAATGACTATAAATTATATAAAAACAATTTTATATTCAGATACGAACATTTCTATGGACTAAATAATAATACAGGTGAGACAGTTCAATTAACTCCTGAAATATTTAATGAACAATTTATATTAAATTCAGGTAAATATACATTTAAATATTCTAATAAAAAAGCTCCTGATACGGATAATAATGAAACTATAGATTCTGAAATAACAAAAGAAAATTTACGAGGCGGTTTCTTAGCACCTGTATTAAAATCAAAATCACAAATATTATGTAAAGAAGAAAATAATACATATACATTATTAGGTGTAGGAGAAACAATAAATATTCCATTATTATTCCAATATTATTTATACAGATTACCAAGTGAAAATGAAAATCCTACAATTACAAAATCATTAAGTTTCGATATTAAGAAATCATTATTAAACGGATCTGATAATTATGTTATATCATTAACTGCAATATCTAATGCTGTGATGACAGATACACAAAATACTAAAACATATGAACAAGATGAAATAGTAAGTAATGAAAATAGTGATTATTAATTAAACTTTATGTTTGTTTATTTTTAATTATATAATTAATATTTAATATAACAATGCAGACAACAGAACAAACTAAATTATTAAAATTAAATGGTGAATATTTAAAATTATACGTTACAACAAATTCAACATTACCTAAATTAGTTAAAAATTCGGGTTCTATGGTTATTTATCATGATCCGACAAAATATCAAATAGATAATGGTGAAACAAGTGTAAATAAATATTTAAGCAATGATTTTAAAATTTATAAAGAATCAGAAACAGGTAAATATGAAATAGGAAAAAATTTATCTGAAAATCAAATTAAATCTGCTGAAGATGTAGAAAGTTATATTAATTCAGAATGGAAAGAAAATAATTCAAATTATATATATTTAGGAAATGAACTTATTGCCGGCGGCTGGGGATTTAATAATAAAGAACAAAAAGAATCAGCTATAGCACAATTAGCTTTATTACCTTTAAATATAAACAGAATTGATGAAACTCTTGATTATTTAAATGAAGCTATTACAGAAGGAGATAATAGAGTTAAAGCATATTTTGCATATTATGTCGAAAAAAATTCAGACTTAGCAGATGACGGATTATATGTATCTTATAAAGACATTAATTCTGATTTTTTCATAAACAGTTATAATACAGATATAAAGAATATATTTAATTTATTACAACCAGCTGAATATAAGGATATAACAATAAATACTATAAAAAATAATTATGTATTTTCATTTTATGATCAAATAAATAATGATATTATAAAATTCTCAGAAGAAAATCCAAATGTAAACGGTACAAAATATATAATTGAAAAAAATAATAAATTATATGTACCTGTAGGATGTTTTGCTGATCAGCATGAAATAAAAATTAATTATTATGAAAATGATACAAATGGTATAACTCATATTGAATGTAATAAAATAGAAAATACATCACAATTTAATAACGGGTTATATACTGCTGTAGAATATAATTATTCAAATAATTATAATGCAGATACAAATCAAAGATTATATGTTTATTCATGGAATGATATTAAAAAAATAGGAACAGTAACAAATACCCCTGTTAATATATATGCGGAAGATACTTTATTAAAAAATACATTATATTTTCATCCTAAAAATTATAATAAAGAACATCAATTATTAATGGATGTAAGATATAAAATAAACGGAACACCAGAAAATAAATATAAATATTTCCCAGGGGGTTCTCAATTACCGTTTAAATCTATTGAAAATATAATTAAATCATATACAAAAGAATTAGAAACAAAAACTATAATTCCTAAATTTTTAATACATTATAGTGATGTTAAAAGAATCTCAAATATTCTTGATACAAATAATGCATATACTGATGATTATGCTGTTAAAATAAAAGCAACAGATTTATCAAAACATAAATTAATTGTTGAAGATGATTATGTTGAAATAGATTATAATTTTTCATTAATATATGGTTCTGCACTACCTCTTATTGAATTTGCATTACCTAATGTTTATTTAATAAAAAATATTTATATATATTGGAAAAATAATCTGAATAATGAAAATCGTTCAATGACCAATATAACAGGATGGTTCAGAATAATCCGTAATATTCAAATGACAATAAATCCATTAGCTAATAATGTATTTAGTGATTATCCATGGCAACGTATTAATTATAATTTATTTTATTTAATTC
>Ga0247609_10007769_pt1 | contig 10195 bp, 10 predicted proteins | sample 172DNAGHGlowgp2_FD_193487 | JGI IMG/M metagenome (GOLD analysis project Ga0247609, IMG submission 193487) | Sheep rumen microbial communities from Palmerston North, Manawatu-Wanganui, New Zealand - 1728 DNA GHGlow gp2 | ecosystem: Host-associated > Mammals > Digestive system > Stomach > Rumen ...
GTCCATAAAAGACATAGTCCACCTCACGCTCTAATGCTAGAAGGCTAATTCTTGTTAAACCTTCCTTAACTCCATATAAATCGCCATGAGTTAATAAAACCTTTTTTCCTTCAATAGTAGTTATAATTGTTTTTTCACCATCAAAATCACAATTACCTCTTACCATTATTGCGTCACTTGATTCAAATTCTCCTCTATCTCCTAAATGGAATATATAATTATATTCATTTAAATTAAAATCAATATTTCTTCTATGATTATCACTTAAAACTAAAATCCTCATTAACAAGCTCCTTAATCCTTCTTATAGCTTTAGCTCTATGTGAAATAGTATTTTTCTTTTCAAGTGAAACTTCTGCAAAAGTTTTATTAAATTCAGGAATAAAGAAATGTGGATCATATCCAAATCCATTTGTTCCTCTAGCTTCATCTATAATTAATCCTTCGCATGTCTCTAACACCTCTAAATGAGTTCCATCAGGATGACAAACAGAAATAGCACATGAATAAAAAGCTCTTCTATCTTCTTTACCTTCTAAATTTTTAATTAATAAACGATTATTATCATCATCACTACCTGTTCCTGCATATCTTGCTGAATATATGCCAGGAGCAAAATTTAAAGCATAACATGATAATCCTGAATCATCAGCAATGGCTGTAACATTTAAATCATGAGAAACCTGATATGCTTTTTTATAAGCATTTTCTTCAAATGTATTACCATCTTCTATTATTTCTTTATCATATCCTATTTGTTTTAATGATTTAAATTCAATTAAATCATTTCCAAATAAGCTTTGAAATTCTCTTACCTTATTTAAATTATTTGTAGCAATTACGATTGTTTTCATTATCATTTACCTCAACTTTAATTTTATCATAAAACATTAATGTTTTAAAATAATTATATAATAAAAAAACTGCCATATTTTAGATATGACAGTAATAATTATTCTATTTAGATGGTTCCATTTCTTTAACCAATTCATTTTGTTCTAATTTATTAGCTTCTTTAAATACATTTTCGATGCTTCCTAGCTTCTTAAACATTTCTAATCTTTGACGTCCTAATGATTCTTTATCTATATCTTTTTCTTCTATAAAATTATCTTCTATAGAATTTTCTAAATCCTTTTGGAAGTCATCTTGTTCTAATGTATCAAGCTTATTTTCATTTTGAATATCTTCATAAGTAACATTTTTATTTTTTGCTTCTTCTAAAGCAAGTGAAAATGATTTATCAGATTGTTTTTGTTCATTTACTGATGCTATTATGTTTAACGCAAATTTTGTTTTAGCGGCAACAGTTTCTCCCTTTAAAATTGCGATTCTTGGATTTGAATCTAAATACTTATCGCCTTCTACATATGATGGAAATTTATGCTTTAGATAAGCTATAGCTGCATTTTTTAAAGCTTCTTTATTTCCATAATTTTCATTTCCTGGATTATTAAAATCTTTATATATTTTATCTAAAGATTTCCATTCATTTGATGTTGTATTGAATAATCTGGCAAAAAAGCCTGGCTTTGTTTTATTATAATTTTCAGCTAATTCTTTTCTTCCACCCATATTATTAATTAAATTATATCTTACACCAAATGATTTATTTTCAGTAACTCTATTTAAATTTCTTTCCATATCTTCTTCATTTAAATAGTTAGCAATATATTGTGATGAACTTAATAAATTATAATTTTTATTATTAGGATTATTATCAAGAGCTAGTGATAATTTTGTTGCTTCATTTTTAATATATTGAACAGGATTAGAAATAAACATATTAGCTTTCAAATTATCTTTATTTTCTTCTTTTACTAAATCCTTAGAAATATTATATCTTGCAATTTGAATAGCTTCTTCTAAACTAAAATCCTCATGTCCACCATGACTTAAAAGATATCTTGTTGTATATTTCATTTTGTCTTCTATGCTTTCATATGATTCAACATTTTTTAAATAATCCTTCATAGAAACATATTTTATATTATTTAGAGTTTTTTGAGTTAGTTTCATATGTTATCCCTCCGTTTACAATTACATTCTAACAAATCATATGCAACAAATGTGCAACATAAAAATTAAAAAATCAAAAATTGTTTTATTATTAAAAATATAATATAATAAATTTGGTGATAATTTATGAAAAAATGTGTTTATCCAGGATCATTTGATCCAATTTCAAATGGACATCTAGATATAATTAAAAGAGCTGCAAAGCTTTTTGATGAGGTACATGTTGTTGTATCTTATAATATGTTTAAAAAATCAGCTTTTTCTAAGGATGAAAGAATTGAATTAATAAAGCTTTCAACTGCAAATCTATCCAATGTCATAGTAACATCATATGATGGATTAGTTGTTAATTATTGTAAAGAAAATAATATTAATGTTATTATTAGAGGAATGAGAAATTATTCAGATTATGAAAATGAATTTCAATTATTCCAATATAATAAAGATATTAATCCAACTGTAGAAACAGTTATATTATTACCTTCAAGCAAGAATCAATTTATTTCTTCTTCTGCTATAAAGGAATTAGTCTCATATGGATTAGATATTTCTAAATATGTCCCAAAGCCTATTGTTGATAAAGTAATTGATAAACTAAAGTAAAAAAGATTGGAATCCAATCTTTTTTTATTTTAAATCTATTTTATTAAATAAAATTATACCTAATACTGTATTTAATGCTGTAAATGCAAGAAGTGATATTAAGCCACACCAGAAAACCTCTAAAGATAAAATTCCACCACCTGTTACAACAATTGTTGCATATGAAGGAACTAAATAAAATAAGTATTTTAAGCTTTCAGGTGCCATATTACTTAGGCTTGAAATAACAACTAAACCAATAGTAATTAAAATTGTAAAAATTATTGTTAACGGAGTTGATTTAGTTATTAATGAAAAGAATGTTGAAATTGATGCTAAAAAGATAAATGATTCTATACCTATAATAAATCCTTTAATAAATTCAACTAATTCTTTTGAATCAAATTGATATCCATATCCAAATATTAAATTAGCTCCAATAGCTAAAATGATGAATGAAAATATAATAGCACCAACACATAATACCATTGAAGTTATTAAATGTGACAAATAAATAAATGTTTTGCTTTCACCAATCATTACTTTATTTCTAATTGTTCCATGACGAATATCTAATAAAGTAAAAACACCTGCAAAAATTGATAATAATAATCCATAATCACTTGATAATGAAAAGCATCCAAACATAATTGATTTTCCTGTAAAAAGCTCAGGAATAGGTTCGCCTGTTTCTTCTTGAACGGTTTTCATTAAAAACTTCATAACAACATCTACACCTAATGTAAATAAAGAAACACCAAAGCATACTATAAGTAAAATATAAGTCATTTTACTTTTTATCAATCTATATAAATCAGCCTTTAAAAGATTAATCATTGAAGCTACCTCCTATAAGTTTCATATAATATGTTTCAATTGTATCTTCTGATTTATTGATATTTATAATTTCTATTTTACTCTTTACTAAAAAGCGTAATATTTCATTTATATCAATTGAATCATAAATATATAATTCTTTTCCAACAATTTTAGTATCAACAAGATTCATTTTATCTTTTAATAATTGATTTAATGCTTCTAAATCTAAAGCTTCTATTACTATTCTTTTTTTAGATTGATTATGTATATCTTCAATAGTCAATTCTTTTATTAATTTACCATGAGAAATAAAACCAATTTTTGTACAAATTTTTTCTAATTCAGATAAAATATGAGATGAAATTAAGAAGGTAATTCCTTCTTTATTTAATTCTAAAATAACATCTCTAATTTCAATAAATCCTTTAGGATCAAGTCCATTCATTGGTTCATCTAAAATAATAAATTCAGGATTGCTTACAAGTGTCATAGCTATTCCTAATCTTTGTCTCATACCTAATGAAAAGCTATTAACCTTTTTCTTTGCAATTTCTTCTGGATTTAAGCCAACCTTTTTTAATAAATTTTCTTTATCAGAAAGGGTAAGCTTTACACCAGCTAAAATAGCTTGTAAGCCTAAATTATCCATAGCATTCATGCTCATGTTTATGGATACTGATTCAACTATTCCACCTAATTTTTTCTTAGCTAGACTGATTTCTTTTGAATTATTATCTACTCCAAATAATTCAAAATTTCCTTCAGTTGCTGAAGCAAGACCTGTAATAAGCCTTATAATAGTGGTTTTACCAGCTCCATTTTCACCAACAAATCCGTAAATATCACCTTTTTCAATATGCATATTTACATGATCAACAGCTAAATGCTCACCATATTTTTTTGTTAATCCCTTCGTTTCTAAAACAAACATAACTCTCTCCTTTTAATTAGTCTTCATCATGTATTAATGCAAGCTTTACAGCCTTATGCCAGCCCTTTAATTTAGCACATCTTATTTCATCTGGCATTGTTGGATTAAATGTTTTTTCAATTTCTTTATTTTCAATTATTTCATTTAAATTCTTCCAATAGCCAGTTTGAAGTCCAGCTAAGTAGGCAGCACCTAAGGCTGTAACCTCAACAACCTTTGGTCTTCTAACCTCTGCCTTTAAAATATCAGCTTCAAATTGCATTAAGAAATTATTTTTACAAGCACCACCATCTACTGAAAGTGATTTAATATCTATATTTAAATCATTTTCCATAGCCTTTAATACATCATATACTTGATATGCTATACCTTCCATAGTTGCTCTAATTAAATGCTCTTTTGTAGTACCTCTTGTAATACCTGTAATAATACCTCTTGCATCTCCATCCCAATATGGAGCTCCAAGTCCTGTAAAGGCAGGTACTACATATACACCACCTGTATCCTTAACCTTTAATGAATAATCTTCTGTTTTAGATGGATCTTTTATCATTCTTAATTCATCTCTTAACCACTTAACTGCAGCTCCTCCAATAAATACAGAGCCTTCTAAAACATAATCAGGCTTTTCTCCTTCTAAAGATGCACCTAAGGTTGTAACTAAGCCATGCTTAGATTTAATTGCGCAATCTCCAGTATTCATAAGCATAAAACAGCCTGTTCCAAAGGTGTTTTTAATATCACCCTTATTAACACATAATTGACCAAATAAGGAGCCTTGTTGGTCTCCAACAATACCTGTAATAGGGATAATTGCACCTATTTGATCTATTTTTGTTTTACCAAACATATGGCTTGATGAATATACATTAGGAAGCATTTCTTTTGGTATATCAAATAATTTTAATAAATCCTCATCCCATTTTAGGGTATGAATATTAAATAATAAGGTACGAGAGGCATTAGTATAATCAGTTGCGAAAACCTCTCCTCCTGTTAAATGCCATAATAAATATGTATCTACAGTACCAAAGCAAAGCTTACCTTCCTTTGCTTTTTCTTTTGCTCCTTTAACATTATCTAAAATCCATTTAATTTTAGATGCACTAAAATATGGATCTAATCTTAAGCCTGTTTTTGCATAAACAATTTCATCTAAGGATTCATTCTTTAATAATTCTTTAATATATTCTTCTGTTCTTCTACATTGCCAAACAATGGCATTATAAATAGGTTTTCCGGTTTCTCTATCCCAAACAATAGTTGTTTCTCTTTGATTGGTAATACCTATTGAATCAATATCTTTTATACTTATTCCAGCTCTAGTTACAGCACCAAAAAGTGATGCCATTTGGCTTGATAATATTTCTATAGGATTATGCTCAACCCAGCCTGGATGAGGATATATTTGATTAAATTCTTCTTGGGCCATTCCAATAATATCACCCTTCTTGTCAAAAACAATCGCTCTTGATGAAGTAGTACCTTGGTCTAAGGCTAAAATATATTTTTTATCCATAAATTAAATCCTTTCTACATTAGAGGTTGCAATAATATCTATATTTGTATTTAAAACATTTTTAACTATTATATCTCCAATATGAACTGGAGCCTCACACTCTATATCCTTTAATACATTTAATGCTTCAAATATTAATTCCTTTGGAATAGGTTCTTTAGTTTTAATTGAAACAACCTTATTAATTCCATTTTTAACTCTTACAGATGACGTTACCATTCTTAAAGGATGTAAGACTTCATTTATTCCATATGTCTTTCCTCTAGGGCAAGTGTTTCCAGTTACTATTATATTAGATTTATCGCTATCATCAACACTTAAATGACATCCCATGGGACAATTAATACAAATTAATTCTTTCATAAGCTAACTCCTTAAATAAACCTTTATTTCTTTTGCTCTACGAAGCTTTTTAACCTCATCGCTTCCTAAATCAATAGTTTGCATCTCACCTGGGGCAACGACTTGCTTCATTTTTGAATAAATAATTTCATCATCTACCATTACTTCTAATCTTACATGCTTATAAACATTATCTACTCTAAGCTTTAAATTCATCGGATCGAAATTATCATTTTTTAATATTAATTCAGGAACAACATATCTAACACCATTTGATGTTTTAATCTCTGTTGATGAAATCTTTTCTTTATTTTTAGAATTAATATATAAAACAGCTTTTTTACCTGCTTCTTTTGCTTCTTTAGATACAAAATCAACTAAATCATGAACATGAAGCACATTACCACATTCAAAAATACCAGGTATATTAGTCATTAAATTATCATCAACTATTGCACCTCTTGTTATTCTTGAAATAGCTACATCTGCTCCTCTTGCAAGCTCATTTTCAGGTAATAATCCAACAGATAACAATAAGGTATCACATTTAATTTCTTGAGCTGTTTCCATTTTAGGATTTAATTTTTCATCAACCTCTGCAATAATTACTGATTCAACTCTATCATCACCTTTTATTTCAACAACTGTATGTGAAAATAAAAGAGGAATATTAAAATCATTTAGGCATTGAACAATATTTCTATTTAAGCCACTAGAATAAGGCATTAATTCAATTACAGCCTTAACCTTTGCACCTTCAAAGGTCATTCTTCTTGCCATAATTAAGCCAATATCACCAGATCCTAAAATAACAACTTCTTTTCCAGGCATTAAGCCATCAATATTAACAAGCTTTTGAGCTGTACCTGCGCTATAAACACCAGCAGGTCGAGATCCTGCAATATTAATAGCTCCTCTAGGGCGCTCTCTACAGCCGCAAGATAAAATAATAGCTTCTGCATCAATTAATAAAAGTCCATCACTAGATAAGGCTTTTACTCTTTTATCATTTGAAATATCTATTACTGTTGTATTTAATAAATATTTTATATTTCTTTTTTTAACCTCATCAATAAATCTTTGAGCATATTCTGGTCCTGTTAATTCTTCATTAAATGTATGAAGACCAAAACCATTATGGATACATTGATTTAAAATTCCACCTAATTTATCCTCACGCTCTAAAATTAAAATATCTCTTTCACCACTATCATATGCTGAAATTGCGGCAGCAAGACCTGCAGGTCCTCCTCCTACGATTAAAACTCTAACATTCATTAGTCTTTAATCCTCCCTTCAACAACGAAAGACTTATTACCTCTTTTAGTAATATCTTCCATAGATAAACCTAATTCTTCTTTTAATATTTCCATAATCTTTGGAGTACAGAATCCCATCTGACATCTACCCATACCAGCTCTAACTCTTCTTTTTACTCCATCTAAATCAACTGCCCCTGGAGTTCTTCTTATAGCTTCTTTAATTTCAGCCTCACTAACAACCTCACAACGACAGATAACATGTCCATATTCTTTATTTTCCTTTATAGCCTCTTTAAGCTCATCATCTGTCATATGGCTAATATGCTTTATTCCTTTTCTTATAGGATTAAAATCTTTATTGCTTTCTAATTTTAAATAATTAGCAATTTCTTTTGCTGAATATAAAGCTATAGCAGGAGCTGATGCTAAACCAGGTGATTCTATTCCTACTAAATTAAATAAACCTTTAACATCCTCACTAAATGAAACAATAAAATCTTCATTTTCTTCATGAGCACGAAGTCCTGAAAATTGAGTAATTATTCCACCTTTTGGTAAATTAGGAACAGATATTAAAGCTTTTTTCCATACCTCATTTAATCCATCTGGTGTTGTCCATGTTAAATCCTTATTAGAAACATCTAAGGCAGTAGGACCAACAATAATATTTCCATGACATGTTGGAGATACTAAAATACCCTTACCCATTTTAGTTGGTAATTGGAATAATGTTTTTTTAGAAATATATGAATATTCTTTATCTAATAAAACATATTCACCCTTACGAGCTATAATATGATATTTATGGTCTGATAGCATATTATTAATTTCATCACTATGGCAGCCTGCAGCATTAACTAATACTTTAGTTTCATATGTTTTACCATCTAAAGTCTTAATTATAAATAAATCATTTTCTTTATGAATATTAATAACTTCTTTATTAAATTCAAATCTAACACCATTAGAAGCCGCATTTTCAGCCATTGCTATACACATTTCATAAGGTGAAACAATTCCTGAGGTTTCGGCATATAAGCCTTCAACAACAAGAGATGAAACATTTGGCTCCATTTTTCTTATCTCATCACCTGATAAAATTTTGCAGCCTTTTACATTATTTAATCTTGCTCTTTCCATCAATTCATCTAATGTTTTTCTTCCATCTTTAGAAAAAGATAAAACAAATGCGCCATTTTGTTTAAATGGGAAATCCAATTCCTTACTTAAATTAGAATACAATTTTGCTCCTTCAACATTAAAAAAAGCTTTCTTAGAATTAGGCTTTGCATCAAAGCCTGCATGTACAATTCCTGAATTAGCTTTTGTTGTACCACATGATACATCATTATTTTTTTCTAATACTAAAATATTGGCTTTATATTTAGACAATTCTCTTGCAATAGATGAGCCTATAATACCAGAACCAATTATGATAATATCTTCCATAATCATCCACATCTCCTATTTATAAAATCGTTTTCATTAAACTTATTATATCATAAAAAGCTTTAAAAATGATACCTTTTCTCTCATTTTTTATAATTAATAGAAAAAGAATAAAACTATAAAAAAAATTCCTAAAAAATTAGGAATTCTTTTTCAATGATTTTACATATTTATTTAATTTAGCATATATAGGTAGCATCAATTCTTCTTTAACAACGTTTTTAACATCTTCTATGTTTACCCATTGTAGTCCGCTATTTTCATCTGGCTTAATTGTTAATTTTTCAAATTCATCTGCAATAATTAAATATGTTGCATTTAAATGAAGATGAGCATTAACAAATTTACCATTTTTAATATGAGGAGCAACAGGTAATATTTCAACTGAAATAATATCATCACTATATGGATAAATATTTGAAAGACCTGATTCTTCTTTTACTTCCTTTAAAGCTACTTTCAAAAGATTAGGATCTTTATCAGTATGACCACCAAGCCATCCCCAGTTTTTATAAATATTATGATAATTTAATAATACCTTATCCATATTTTTATTAACAACCCATGCTGATGCTGAAAAATGTGCTATTAAATTATTTCTATCTAATGAAAAATCTCCATATTCATCAATAAAATCAAGCATTACTTTTAAATCTTTTTCTTCTTGCTCTGATGATGGGATATATTTTTTTAAATCTTCTTTATACATAAAAATCACCTAAAAAAAATTATAAGGAAGCAAAAAGCTTCCTTACATTTTATTTATTTTAAAATTAAATTATTCAGCCATACCAGCAGTAATGATTGCCATCTTATAAACTTCATCAGCATCACAACCACGAGATAAGTCATTGATTGGTGCATTTAAGCCTTGTAAAATTGGACCATAAGCAGCATAGCCACCTAGTCTTTGAGCAATCTTATAACCGATATTTCCTGCTTCAATAAGTGGGAAAATGAAAGTATTTGCTTGACCAGCAACTTTTGAATCTGGACACTTAGTCTTAGCAACTACAGGAGATACTGCAGCATCGAATTGGAATTCACCATCGATAACTAAGCTTGGATCCATCTTCTTAGCTTCAATTACAGCATCATGTGATAATTGAACTGTTCCACCCTTACCAGAACCATAAGTAGAGAAGCTTAATACAGCAACCTTTGGATCAATTCCAAAGAATGCAGCTGTCTTTGCAGTTTCAACAGCAACTTCTGCAAGCTTTCTTGCAGCTGGTACTAATACTTCACCAGTAGTTTTATCTACTGTATCTT
>Ga0247609_10007770_pt1 | contig 10193 bp, 8 predicted proteins | sample 172DNAGHGlowgp2_FD_193487 | JGI IMG/M metagenome (GOLD analysis project Ga0247609, IMG submission 193487) | Sheep rumen microbial communities from Palmerston North, Manawatu-Wanganui, New Zealand - 1728 DNA GHGlow gp2 | ecosystem: Host-associated > Mammals > Digestive system > Stomach > Rumen ...
TAATTATTCATAATATTGATAGTTTGAATAAGGTTTATGGAATAGAATACATTATTAATAATAAGACAAGTCTTTTATATAATTACGTTACAATAGTAAATTATTAAAAAATGTGAGAACTGTATTATAAGATACAGTTCTCACATGTAATTTACTATGAAGGAGTGAAATAAATTGCCTAATAATAAAAATACTAATATAGATAATGACAAAAAAGCAATTCAGCAACGAATAGCTTCCAACAATGCTCAATCAACTCAATTATTATATGGTGTATCACAAGATTTTTTAACGAAGAATAGCGAAGTAATAGAAAAATTAAAAAACACTATTAAAAGAATTTCCTATAAAAATAATACAATTACTGGTGAAAATCCTATTGAATTCCTTACTAAAGTTTCTTATAATGAAAAAAATAATTCCAATAAGCTTAAAAATATTGCTAAAAAAGAAAAAATTAACTTAAATAATTTTGTTAATGGCATAACTCTTGGACAAATAAATGAAATTTACGCTTTAGAAACTCCAAGAATTTCAAGATATCAAGATTATTTAGCTATTGTTGAATATATTCCACAACTTTCTCAAGCAGTAAATGTTTGGAAAGATAATATAATCTCTCCCGATGATTTTACAAAAGATATTTTTGGAATTATTTATGATGATGATAAAGATACTGAAATAAAAAATAAAGTTGAAAAAAATATTTTAGATTATATTTATCCAAAATATGATATTGAAAGCAGAGTTGATAAATGGATTAAAGATACTTTAATTTTAGGAGATCAATTTGTTGCTATACTGAAACTAGAAGATGAATTTAATAAAATTTTCCAAGAAAATGTTAAAAATAATGAAAGCTATAATATTATAGATGAATCGACTACTCTTAATGAGAATAAAATTCTTATAAATGAAGCAGAGCAATATGAATTATTGAAATTACATAGAGAACAAGTTAATTCAAATTTAAATGAAGAAGAAAGAAAAGCTGATGAAAGAAATTTTGTTAATACGATAAAAAATGAATTAGCAACTATCTTAAATGATAATATATCATTTTCTACTAAACCTCTTAGTATTTTGAAAGAGGAAGAAATTCCATTAGTACAGTATTTTAGAAATGAAATAGATAATAAAAAATATATTAGTAATGATTCTGGTATTACTGGAACTGTATTAAGTAATAATAAACTTGGTAGTGATTCAACACAAAATAATAATAGAAATGATAATTTTATAAATGGTTCTTATATTAAAAATTTGGAACCTGAAAGAGTAGTTAAAATAAAAATCGGTGAAACTGTATATGGTTATTTTTATATAGAAGTACGTAATAAAAATGATTTAGATCAAAAACCTCATAATGTATATAGTACATTAACTTTAAGACAAACAATAGATCTTGCTACTACTGATACAAGTTTTATTGATGATCCTAAAGTTAGATTAATTACTGATTTATTTGCAAAGAATATTGGAGAAAAAATTGATAAAAAATTTATTGCAAAGAATAAAGAATTTAAGAATATAATCTATGAATTAGTTAAAAAAGATTATATTTACAATAATAATATTCAAATTACATTCCTTGAACCAGAAATTGTAAAACATTTAATGGTTGAGGAAGGTGATGATGGATATGGTGTTTCTATTTTAAATAAAATATTATTTACTGCTAAAATTTATTTATCTATGTTAGTTTGTACTTTATTAACAAAACTTTCAAGATCTCAAGATCATAGAACTTTTTATATTGAAACTGGTTTATCAGAAGATGTTGAAGGAATTGTTAATTCATTTATCCGTGATGTTGAAACAAAGGATGTTAAATTATCTGATACTCAATCAATAGATAGTATTTTTACAACTGTTGGTGCTTGCTCAAATTACTATATACCAAGAGTTAATGGTGAAAATGCAGTTGATATTGATGTTACTAGCGGGCTTAACGTAGAAATGGATAATGATTTCATGGATTATTTAAGAAAAGCTATGATTTCTGGAACAGGAGTTCCTGCTTCTATGTTAAACTATTCAGATGAATTAGAATTTTCTCGTTCAGTATCTATGGTAAATGGTATGTTCTTAAGATCTATTATTGTTAAGCAAAAGAAATTAACTGAACCATTTTCTTCAATGTATAGAAGTTTATATGAAAATGATTTTGGTACAAGTACTATTGCTTTAGTTGATCAAAAGGAAATCAATTTAAGAAGAAAAAAGAAAGAGGCCATTTTATCTAACAGAGAAAATGAAATTAGTGATTTAGATAACGAAGAAATCAAAAATAATAAAGAAAAAAATAAAAATAATGAAGAAGTAAATATTAATTTAATTAAAGTTCAATTTCCTTCTCCATCATCTTTAAATGCAACAAATTTAGCAGAACAAATTTCAACTGCTCAAAGTATAGTACAAGCTATTACAGATACTATGTTTAATCAAAATAGTACTATTGATGAAGCCCATAAATTTACATTTGTTAAGGAATTAAATAAAAAATATATTCCTAATGTTGATTGGGATTCAATCTATGAATTATATGAAAGTACTAAACTTACATCTATTGAAGATAAAATTAAATCAAGTGCATCATCTAATATAGATACTAATAGTTAAGAAAAAAAAAATATGGGTATAGGATTATTTCCTATACCCATATTAATATTTAAATTAAACTTCGTTATAACCAGTAGTAAGGTTCGGCTCAGTAGTCTCAGCCATGCTATTATAATCACCATAAGTCTTTTGAATGGTGTAAGCTTGCATAGCCTTAACAGCAAGTTCATTAACTGCTTTACTCATATGGAAGTTACCACGGAACTCAATATCAATTTCAGTAATACCATGATCACCTGAAGAATAGTTGAGATGATCCATAGGAATCTTAGTCGGGAAGCAGTTAGTATAATAAGCAGCAGCCTCAATACCAGTATTACCACCAACAGCAAATGAAGGATCAGTAACAACGTAAAGTAATTCACCAGTATGATTCTTCATACTGTAAACACATTTACCACTCTTAATAGCACCATGATAAGTAGCTAAACCAGTTTCAGGATCACGAATACCAGTAATCCAATACTGATACATTTCACGAATGGGAGAACCAGCTAATTCATAATGCTTAAGAGTAAATGAAGTATTTTCTTTCTTAAGGTTAGTAGCAACAGGAAGTTCGTTACCAGCAAAACCATGAGACATGGTTTCAGCATCCAGAGTCAGATCACTCAGACCGCTAAATGATTTAAAGTTCTTTTCAGTTAATGCTTTAAATTGAGCACCAATAGTAGTGTCATCATTAGCATAAGTAAAGAATAAAGGTAATTTTGTCCAAATAATAGACGCATAACCTTGAATAAATGGATCAAATCTATTTAAATTATCTTGCTTTAAACGCCATACACCAGCAAAAAGGTTATCAGTAGTATAATCAATCTTATTACTACCAAAAACCTTAGAAGCAAAACCATCTTGTGATTTAAAAGCCATAATATTTGTCAATCCTTTCTGTAAAATTTTAGTAATAAAGTTCCATATAATTAAAATAATGTTAATTATATGGAACTTTTAAGTATTTTTGTATCAGTTTATACTAGCTAACTATTATTAACGAGTAACATTCACGTCAATAACAATCTTCTCGATAACATCAACAAAGACAACGGTAAGAGTAACATGAGCAGTCTTATTTTCAGCCTCAATAACAGTCTGAGAGCAGTTACCAGTACAAGTAGTACAAGTACCATTATTAACCCACTCAGAAAGAACTGCATCAAGGGCAGAGTTGATGGTAGCAATAGTATTTTCAGTACCAAGTTCGAAAATATAATTTTCCATCAAGTCTTCAACTGAACGCACAATACGAAGCAGACATCTGACATGGTTAATATCAGACAGTGACGTAGTCTTATCTTGTGCAGTAAGCTGACTCATAAACTTAGTAACACGATTATCCTGCTCAATATAGTTAACCTGAACATCATACAGATTTTCCTTCTGCTGATCATTGGGCGTCCAGTTCAGTCTCTTAAACCCAGTAATAATACCTCTATTGGGACCAACAAACGGATACTGAATACCGTAGTTATTATCAGAATAAGGAATCTTAGAAGCAAGGAAATAAGTAGGTGTTACATAGATATCGGAAGAAGTATAACTATCATAAACAGTAAACATCTGAGACCAAACTGATGCAAGATAATCATTCACAGAAAGTTTTTCTTTACGATAATCAACAGTCTTAGCAGGAGTAGCTTGTTCACCAGTATCTAAGCAAACAATACAGTCGCCTCTAGTAGAAGCAAAATTAGTTAATGCAGTCTTAGCAGCATCAGGCAGATTAAAGTCAAGAACAACATCAAACGGATATTTCTTCTTATTATAAATTTCAGCTTCAGCAGCAATACCAGAAGAAGCATTGAAGAACTGAGTAACAATTTCTTTAACAACGCCACGTTCCATAGCGTTATCAGCATTGTCATTGCCTTCAATATTTAACTTATTATAAGGACCAACAAAGTTACCATCTCCGCCACCAGTAAGGAAAGCACCAGTAGAAGAAGTTATCTGAGAACCACGTTCAGTCTTATAAACCGTAACATAATCATCACCAAAGATAAAATCAATTTTACCTTCAGTTTTATATGCATTACCAATGCCACCAGTTGCTTCCATAATAAGATCAACTAAACGAGAATATTCATCTTCGTCATAGTAGCATGCAATCTGCATATAATAATCAATAACAATCTGCTTAAGACTTAAGTTAGAGCCACCAGCAGTCATAGCATCAGGATAGAAAGAGAAAGGAATGGGACCTTCTGAATTACGAATAGTACCATTTTCTTTATTTTCTACAACAGTAAGATTATAGCAAGTGAAATCATAAGACTTATTAGCAGCATTATTCTGAGTGAATCTAATAGCATTACGATTACCAAAAGAACCCTTACCCTTAGTTCTGATTAAGAATAAGTAGAAGTCAACCCATCTAAATTCAGTAGCCTGATCGGGATCTTCAACGGTATCAAAAACATAAGTACCTTCATCAGTAAGATTATCAGTAGAAGTAACAAGAGTCTGAGTTTCAGTAGTAGTAGGTTCTCCGCCTTCTTCTTCAGGATCATTAGTAGTTACACTAACAGAACTAATCTTCAAATATTGATTTTTAGAATTAACGTTCGTACCAACACAAAGCTTATCAGTCTCATATGCAGTATGTTCATGAGCAGAATGAACAAGAGTAGAATATCCTTCATCAGTCCATTCAGTAATTTCGCCAGAAACACCTTCAGTTTTTTCTTTTAATTCATTATAATCAGTAATATCAAGTCTAGTAATAATTTTTTTCTTATTAGTACTATCAATATCAAGCTTAATGGGTTTTCCATCAGCATCAACAGCAACCTGAACTTTAAGAATTAAGTTGGAATAGGAAGCAAGTTGATCGGTTAAACGAATACCATAAACAGTACCGCCACCCTGTAACCACTGGACAATATTATACTGAGACTGACCATATTTACGATAATTAGGAATACCTTTTAACTTAAGAAATTCACCTAAATCAGTAAATCTTTCAATCTCGCCAGAAATGCCTCGTTCAGAAAAATAAGGTTGAAAAAGTACAGAACCATTAGACTCTGTGGAGACATAAACTTCACTATTGTCATAAATGTTGGTCTCAATATGAGGGTGTAAATATGAAATAGTAGCCATCTAAATTTTCCTCCATTTCTTAAATTTTTAATTTTTAATATAATAACCATTGATTTAATGATTTATACTTATTTATTTGTTGGAAAAATGAGTTTTAAAAGTGTTAAAAATATATTGTTCTTAAATTTTTATTGTGCTCAATGGACATAAATCCATTGAGCACATTTTAATACTTTATAGTTTCTTCTATTGGAGAAGAAATTTCTTCTTTATTGTAACGTGTTTTATTTACTGATGAAATTAATTGATAATCAATATTTTCAAAAGTAACTGATGAAAAAGTACTTGAAAATGAAGGTAATTTTTTAATAGATACTGGTGTATAACTTTTTTTATTAGCACCTAAACTTGCTGCAAATCTAAATGGTTTATTTATATCAGCTGAATCTCTATTTATTTCAGAAACTATACATTCTAATAAAACAGAAGGAACTGGGAATTTCATTTTATTTATAATTACAGCATTAAGTTCTAATTTGAGTATATCATCATAATCAATAAAATTAGGAAGTTTACCATTATGAAAAAATGTAATAAAGTTATTAGCCATAGTTGAACTTTGTTGTATAATAGTATTCTTTATAAATATATCATTTTTAAAAAATTCTAATACAATAAATTCATATTCTATATTATTTACTTTCATTTTTTCATTTTTATAATTAGATGGTCTTAACTCAATTTTTGCTGGAAGTTTATAAATATGAGTTATAGCAGAATCTTTTTTGTTTTCATCATTAAATACTTTAAAAATAAATATTCCAAGACTTTCAATTCTATCATCAAGTATTTCAGCCATTTTACTTTCAAAATAATTTTTAGGAATATATACTTCCATATAGTTTCCAGTAAATATAACTGAATTATTTTCTTCTCTAAAACAAGTTAAGTTGTTTATAGCCATAATTAATCCAACCTTTTATTTTTGATTAATTATTAGTTTTTCCTTTTAAACAAATATCTACACATTCAAGAATGTTATTAATAAATTCTTGTTTATGAATTTCATTAATTTTATTAGTTTTTTCAAAATTAAAGATTATATTAAATAAACCTTCAAGAAAAACTGTATTGGAATCTACACCATAAACTCCACGCTCATTGATATATCTTACCAAACAGTAAGTAAAATATTTTCCATATTGTTTATCTTCAGGAAGAAAAGAATTAATTGCTTCAACACATTTAATTGGATTTTTAAACATATTTTTTGATTTTTGAAGATTCGAAATAAATTTAGCAAAATGTATTTCAAATAATTTACCATTATCACAATCTTCAATATATTTATAAGGTTTATTCAATTTATATAATTTTTCTTTAATCTTATCAAGATAAATAATATTATGAACTTCTTGATATATTTTTTGATAGGCAATCATTTGTTTATAAGGAATAATATCTTTATTTGAAGAACTAATTTTTTCTGAGAGAGAGTCTAAAAGATTAGAATAGTTCATATTAGAAAAAACTTCATCAATTTTCTTAATTTCTTCTTTTACTCCTTCTTCATATTCTTTTTGTGCTTCATTTATATCTTCAAAAAGTGCTTCATCAAAAGCAATCTTTTCATATAATTCTTTTCTTGCCTTTTCTTTTTCAATATAACTATCAAATTGAGCTGAATCTAAGGCTTCATCTATAATTTTATTTATTCTTTCAGGACTAAATTGTTTTGCTTTCTTAGTAATATTTTCTAAGTATTCAGAACGATTTTGATCGTCCATACCTTCTTCTTTTCTAATATTTTCAATTTTTTCTAATAGATTTTGAACTTCTTTCTTGTATTCTAATTCTTCATTATTTAAAGGTCTATTTTCATTTTCTTGAATGTTAATCTTGTTTTCTTCAGACATTTTATTTACCTCTTTAATTTTTATTCTTTTTTGGTGCAGTATTCATTAATTTAGTTTTTAAATCATTTATAATAAATGAATAACCTTCATATTTTTCTTTTATAGGTCTAAAAAATATTTCAATAAAATCTTTTTCAGGACATAAAGAAAAATCATTAATAAAATACTGGTTAATCTTATAATTAGATACTTCTTCTAAATCATTTTCACATATATTTTTAATAACTTCTAAATTATCATTACTATTTTCAATGATTGTATTTATAACTAAATTAATATTTGGAATAATAATTGCATCTTCTTTATTTTTCAAAATCTTCTTTAAGGCAATACTTGTTGCATTTTTAGCATCTTTTACTGTATTAATTACTGAAGTAGCTAGATTTTTCTTTTCTTTAATAATATTATTGAAAAAGAATGATATAATATTATTCTTATAACCTAAAATAAAAAAGTAATATAAATTCTCAGCACATTCATTTATATCAATAAGATCTGATGAATAAGAAATATTAAATTTTTTAGTAATAGATTTAAAGATAGTTATATACATTTCATCTCTAATATCATTTAATTTTTTAATAAAATCAGTACTTGTATTATAATTAAAATAAAGATAATTATATCTAATCTTAAATAATTCAAGATAATCAGTTTGATTATTTAGATTAGAAAAAGGATTTTCAATTTGTTCTAATATATTTTCAAGTATTAGTTCATCTTTAAGGTTAGTAATTAAACTATTACTCTCATCTTCAGTTAGAACTAAATCTTCATTCCAATCATCAAAAATATTGAGTTCAGACATATAAAGTTAATTCTCCTTCTACCAATTTTTTTTACTGTTAAATTTAAATATTTCGGAATATCTTGATTTTGGTTTTTCTATTCCTGATTCAAATAGAAAATCTTCATGTAACTCTTTTTTTCTTTGTTCTCTTTCTTTAAATTCTTCAATTATTTCAGATTGTAAGTTTCTTTCTTTTCTATTAGCAAAATTAGCATTTAATATAGTACTAAAATTATGCACGAATTCATCATTACTTCTAGCACCTTGCATAGCTTTATTTTCTATATTTGTCTTTATTTGTTCAGGATTTTTATATATATTAAAACGTCCTAAATTATTACCATACGAAAATACATATCTTACAATTAAATAACTAAATAACGAGTCATCATGAGTTACAGAACTATGTTCTATTTTACCATTTTTCTTTCTTTCTAATCCAGCTATATCTTCTATAATTTCAGGAGATCTTGGACTAGAATAATCATTATTTACTATATCAAATAATATTTCCATCATTAATGGACGTGTTTCAATATTAGTATTAATACCATAAGACTTAACTTTAGTTTTTTGTCTTTTTATTGTACCATCTTCCATTTGTTTTTCTGTCTTTTTATCTTTATATTCAAAATATATTCTATTAGCTACTTCAGTTTTTAATAATAATGAAATAACTGCTGTAGAATAACTATTTTCTTCTGGAATAAAAACTGAATTTGGAAAAAATTTAGTCATTAATTCATATATTATATCTGCTGATTCTATTGGATCAATTTTATTATTTTTAAAATCAGCTAATGTATTAAGAGTATTTGGATCAACTATACTAAATGCAGTAGAGTCTTGAGATGATGAACCACCAAAGTCAGCACCTATAAGTAGTTTCTTATTCCAGTCAAATGAATCATTATATATCTTCAATAAATAATTTTTATTTACTATTACAGTATTCTTTACTTCGTCTACATTTTCTCTTAATCTATCTATTAATTCTGGAAGGAAAGGAGATAACTCAGTACCCCTGTTCCATTTAAGAAGTATTTCACGGTTTATTTTGGATACATCATTATTTAAAGCACGACATTGTTTTCTAAACCATTCTTCACTTCTACCAAGTTGTTTATAAGAGAATTCAATATATATAATATCGTTTTCTGAATTTTTATCAAGAAATTCTTTAATTTCTTCATCAGACCAATCATATAATTTCTCATCAAAAATAGCTGCTTTATTGATTAATTCTTGTTTACAATATTTACCATGAGGAGTTAATATATCACCAGGAGTGGTAAGACTTTTATAAAAATAAAAAAGTGTAATAAACTGATTTTCAATATAATATTATTATGGTGAATAATAAGAAAATAAAAATCTTATTACATATTATATTAAAATTTTAATAAAAGGGGAAATAAAAAATGAAAATCAATATTGGCAAGTACAAGATGAATGTGGAACTCAAAGATATCACCAGTGGTAGTACTCATTACTACGACAATGACTTCCATGTTCAGAATGATACCAAGATCGGCAACCTGCCTATATCTGTTGAATTGGAAAATCTGGAATTTGAACTCTCCACGGAAGAGTTCTGCAAGGCTGGAAAGGGTATTTCTGAAGTCATTACGACTCTTTCCACAGCTTTAAAAGATATTTTCAGTTCTTCCGTTTCCATCAATTCTACCTCGAAAGAATGAGCATGATGTTCAGCAAGTCTAACAACAAGAATTCGTACATGAAGTAATTCCTTGTTGTTAAGTTACATTTACACAAAAAGAGATTATCTTCGGATAATCTCTTTTTTTTTTTACTTTTTTTAT
>Ga0247609_10007771_pt1 | contig 10193 bp, 7 predicted proteins | sample 172DNAGHGlowgp2_FD_193487 | JGI IMG/M metagenome (GOLD analysis project Ga0247609, IMG submission 193487) | Sheep rumen microbial communities from Palmerston North, Manawatu-Wanganui, New Zealand - 1728 DNA GHGlow gp2 | ecosystem: Host-associated > Mammals > Digestive system > Stomach > Rumen ...
ACCCCGAATGCCACCCCGGCGTAGCACTCTTGAGCGACTACGTAGGCTCAACCGGCCAGATGGTGGACTACATCAAGAATCAGCCCGAGGGCACCAAGTTCTTGCTGCTCACGGAATGCGGCCTCAACGCCCGCATGCAATACGAGTTCCCCGACAAGGAATTCGTGGGGAGCTGCAGCATGTGCAAATACATGAAGAGCAATTCCCTGGAAAACATCCTGGAAACGCTCCGCCACCCCGAAAAGGCGAAACATGTGCAGTTGGACGAGTCCGTGCGTGTCGCCGCCAAGAAGTGCATCGACGCCATGTTCTACTACGCCAAATTATAAAAAGGGGTCGGATCAGTCGGTCAAATTCGGATTTCAGATTTCAGAGTTCTGAATTACCTCCGAGTTCCGAAAACCGAATTCCGAATTAATGTGATTTACAATGAAAAAGTTCATCCTGTTTTTTATCCTGACCGTCGCCGTCACCGCGGCAAGCGCTTACGAAGAGAACTACTGGCCCCGTTCCTACTTTGTACGGGCGGGCATGGGCATCACCGCCACCATCGGCGACCTTAATGAACGTCCCGTAAGCGTCAAGGACACCAGCGGGAACAAGTTCAAGACCTACCCGCCCGACATGGCCATCATGGGCGACCCGGAGCTCCTCCTGGGCGTAAACATCAGGGAATTCACCCTGGCCGTGGCGTTCCAGTACTGGAAACAGCAAGAGGAACTGGTGAAAATCTCCGCAGAGGAAAGTACCCGTTTCTGGCGGCTGGGCTTTGAGTTCTACTACAACTTTTTCTGGCCGGACTATTTCCAGGTGGGCCTGGGTGCCGGTTTCTCGTACACCAGCGTCAAGACCGAAAACAGTGCCTTCCACGGCGAAGACCTGGGAGACACGGAATTCATGGGTTCCGGAATCGGCCTCATGGCAAACGTGCAGTATTATTTCACCAACGAAATTGCCATCATTCCGGCCGTAAAGTTTTACCGGAACTGGTTCAAGAACGTCTATACCGACGATAGCGAAAACCAGGAACTGGACCCGTTCCTGTGGCAGACTTTCATTTCGGCCTCCATATCCCTGCAATTCCAGTTCTAGCCTAAACGGGGGGCTTGAATTTATCTAAATTTGGGCCCATGAAAACGCCTTTCAAGCTATTTCTGGTTGCAGGACTGTGCTTGGCGGCTGTGGCGCACGCCATGGACGACAAGGGCTACGCCTCCATCTACGAGTCCATCGCCGCTTTTGAAAATCGCCCTGGTGGAGATGCTAGGATATTCAACCGTCCGGGCTATGTGAAGCCCATCATCACCAACCTCGCCCCCGTGCTGAACAGCAACTGGTACGTGAGCGCTACGGTTCCCCAGAGCATGACCTTCGAAGCGGGACTCCCCTTCGCCATTATCCCCATCGGGAGCGACGACCGCTCCTTCTCGGAAAACGGAGCAAGTGTCCCTACCATCTTTGGCGACCATGGCGACCCCCTGAACTACGACCCCACCGTTTACGGTAACGAGACACTCCACAACTTGGGCGTTTTCACCTACCCCTACCTGCAGCTGGCCGGAGGCTACTACCATGCCCGTCTGGTGCTTCGCGGCATGTGGCTCCCCGCCGTTAGCGAACTCCAGAAATTCAACCTCATCGGTATCGGCCTGCAGTACAGTTTTGGCCACCTTTTCCAGTACATGCTGCCCAAGCCCGCCCAGGGCTTGGACGTGAGCCTGGTGCTGGGTTACAGTTCCAGCGGCATCAGCTACCAGCCCGAAGATTACGAAGGCACTCTTGACCTGGACATTTCTGCATTTACCTTTGACCTGGTCATCGGATACAAGCCCATCGAAATTGTCGAAGTCATGCTGACCCTCGGCTATCAGAGCGGGAGCATGGCCTCCAGCGGTCACCTGGTGAGCCATGCCGAAGGCTGGAACGGGCAGTCTATCGACCCGAACATTACCGTTGACGGAAACGACGGTTTCAAGTTCGGCCTTGCGGTAGCCTTCCAGTTCGGTTCGTCGTTCCATCCGGTGCTGGGCTACGATTACGCAGGCAAGTCCAGTTTTACCACCAACGTGCTCTACTTCAAGCAGCAGTTCGGCAAGGACAAGACTCCCGACGAAATCGCCAAGGAAAAGGGCTACATGCGGGGCGGTAGCGTTTCCAACGACGAAGAGGATACTGAGGAAACTCCGAAGGCCAAGAAGAAAAAGGCTCTAAAGAAAAAGAAGGTTATTGAAGAGGAATCCGCGTCCGACGCAGACGATGAGTTCTCCGAGTTTGATGAAGAATAGCGTTTAACGTCATGGCGGCCTTGAGCCGCCATCTAGATTCCGGGTCAAGCCCGGAATGACGTAGGAGCTGAGCGATGCAGAAAAATGTTTACATGTTTCTATATCCGAAGCGAACTAGTCATGCCCCAAAGGGGAATGACGAGGTTTGAAAAAATTTTGTAGATGATTCTAATTTCTAAGGTAGGCAAAAGATGATTACATTCCTTATCGGCATTGCCATCTTGATTGGCGGCTACTTTACATACGGAAAGTTCGTGGAGCGGGTATTCGGCCCCGACGACCGCAAGACCCCGGCCCTCGCGAACCCCGACGGCGTGGACCGCATGGTGCTCCCCCACTGGAAAAACATGCTTATCCAGCTGTTGAACATCGCAGGGATCGGCCCTGTCATCGGCGTGATTCTCGGCATCAAGTTCGGCGCCATCGTGTTCATTCTGCTCCCCATCGGAAACGTGCTTGGCGGAGCCGTCCACGATTACTTTAGCGGCATGATCAGCATGCGGAACAACGGCTACAACGTCCCGGCCCTGGCCCGCAAGTTCCTGGGCAAGGGACCATCCAAGGTGGTCATGGCCCTCATCTCCGTGGCCCTGATTCTTGTGGGGGCCGTGTTCACCAACACCCCGGCAGCCCTTATCAACACCCCCATCATTGCAGGTTCCGCCGTGTCTCCAAGCCTGTTCTGGATTGCGGTGGGCTGTATTTTCGCCTACTATTTCGCTAGCACGTTCTTCCCCATCGACAAGATTATCGGGCGAATCTACCCCCTCTTCGGCGGCTTGCTCATTCTCGCTTCTCTCGGAATCATGGTCGGCATCGCGCCCCACCTGAATATCCTTGACGAAATCAACCTTGTGGACTTCGGGTCCAACTTCCACCAGCATCCGGCGGGCCAACCCATACTTCCCATGCTGTTCGTGACCATCGCCTGCGGCATCATCAGCGGTTTCCACAGCACCCAAAGCCCCATCGTGGCCCGTACCGAGATGACCGAAAAGCTTGGACGTCAAACTTTTTACGGCATGATGATTATCGAAGGCCTCATCGGCATGATTTGGGCCGCAGGCGGCATGTTCATCTACCACCAAATGCCCGAACTCTTGACCGGAGCCTCCGGCGTGAAGGTCCTCAGCACCTTGGTCTCTACCGTCATCCCCTTCGCCCCCATTTCTGTACTGGTGGTGGTGGGCGTGATTATACTTGCCATTACCAGTGGTGACACCAGCCTCCGAAGCCTCCGCCTCACCATCTCCGAACTTACGGGTATCGACCAGAAATCCGCCAAGAATCGTCTGCTTTTGACCGTTCCTATGTTTGCCATTTGTGCTATCATCATCTTCTGGAGCAACATGGACAAAGAAGGCTTCAACATCCTGTGGAACTACTTCAGCTGGAGCAACCAGCTCATGGCGGTGTGCAGCCTGTGCGTGGCGGTAGTTTACCTGCGGAGCAAAAAGAAGAACTTCTGGATTGCCCTCGTGCCCTGCATGTTCATGACCTTTATCACCTGCCATTACATCTTGTGGGTCAGCCCCGAAAACCTAAAGGGCGCTCCTTTGGGTTTTGGCCTCGACTACAAGACCGCCTTGGTGCTGGCCATTGAAAACGCAGTTATTCTTGGGGCTTTGCTGTGCACGAGGGGCAAGACCCTCACCCAGATGGAAGGTTTCGACCCCGACGTGTGGGATCCGGTCAAGGAAGAAAAGTACCAGGCGAGCCACCCCATCAAGGGTCCGGAAAACGTGAAATTCTAGACTGCATTCTTTCACCTACGACACGACATTTCATAAATGATCGCGTTTTAGGTGTTAAATTTCTCCTATGAAACCCTGGAAACTGCTCAAGACGGAATACCTGGTAGATGCCCCCTGGCTCAAAGTCGCCAAGGAGACCTGCGAACTGCCGAACGGAAAGGTCATTGACGATTTTTACACGCTTTGGCAGCCGGACTGGGTGCTGATTCTCGCCCGTACCGCCCAGGGCAAGTGGGTCATGACGGAACAATACCGCCACGGCTCCGGAAAAATCGCCCTGGAGTTCCCTGCAGGAATCATCGACAAGGGCGAAACGCCGGAGCAGGCCGCCCTCCGGGAACTGCAGGAAGAATGCGGGTATGGTAAGCCGGTCAGTGATTGCCACGAGGCTTCGCCTCTCGCAATGACAAAGTTCATCGGCACTTTCCCGGTGAACCCGGACAGGCATCGCGGTGTATTTCACGTAGTATTCATCGATGGAGTGGTCAAGGGCGGGAACACCCACTTTGACAGCACCGAAGAAATCGAATCCCTGGAACTTCCCGACGAGGAACTGCAGGCAAAAATGGCCGACGGCACCTTCTGCCACCCGCTACAGATGGCGGGTTATTTGAAATACAGACTAATCAAAAATAAGGGAGATTCCCGCCTTCGCGGGAATGACATAAACGCTATCCTCGAGTCAAGCGAATCAGGAACTTGAAGGTTCCTCGGTCACCACCATCGTTGGCAGCGCCGTCTTCGACAAAGGCGTGCAAAGAAAAGGCAAAGGCAACCCCCAAGGACCAGGTTTCGCTCACCCACCAGTCCTTGCCCACTTCGTACTGCGTGAAGGCGGAAGCCACATCGATATCGCCATCGTCATCTCCGGATACCGCCAAAAAGGCATCCATGCCGCTGGAAAAGCCCACATAAAAGCCGTTCATCACGGAGCGGGGATTCCGGAAGGGATACACCATAAACCCAAGGCCCAAAGAGAAAGAAAAAGCATAACTGTCCAAGGATTTCTTTTCATCCGTGTTATACTTCGGGAGACTGATTCCAAAAAGGTTTATGCCTTCGCTGTAGGATTTTTCGGTGTAATGATAATCGGTTTCTCCGGAATAGGTCGCCAGTTCAAACCGGGAATGTAGCACGATTAAATTGGCAATGGACTTTCCGAACTTGAAATCGAAAAAGGGTGCAGACCAGCCCGAAAATTCCCGACTTGTGTTTTCTTCCCAGTTTCCGTCCGAATCTTCCTGGTAAGCCTTCAAATTCGTATAGGCCACGCCTGTCCCTGCACTAAAGAAGAATCCACGGTGCTCGTAGGGCGGCCGCGTCTTTTGGGGCTTGGTCTCTTGCCCCCACGAAGTCACCACAAGCAGAGCGACGACCGCTAATATCTTAAAGAACTTCATTGGAAACTATCCCCGGGTAAGCCTGAACGAAAGGGATATCACATTATCGTCATCGTGGGAGTCCACCGTATTCCAGACCAGGCCAGTCCGGGCATAGCCAAGGCTCACACCAATGGACAAGTGGTCGTTCATCCACCAGTCCTTGCCCAGTTCCACCTGGAACGCCGTTCCCGAATTGAAACTGACATCACGGGAACCTCCGTTAATCAAAGTTACAAAAGCGGCGTAACCAACGGAACCTCCCAAAAAGAATCCGTTCAGGGCCGAATTCTTGTTGCGGAAAGGATAAATCGTGGAACCGAAACCGATGTAGGTCCTGAAATTATAGCCGTCAGAGGATTCCATCTCCTTGGTTTCGTCTTCGGTCACCTGCGCAGGGCATTTTTCATTGGCATCGCAAAACACACGATATTCCCGGTAACCGTAGTCCATTGTTCCCGTAAAGAATCCCAAATTGAAAACCGTGTGGAAGGCAATCAGGTTGGCAAAAGCCGTACCGAACTTGAATTCAAAGACAGGGAATGTTCCGCCGTAGTACTCAAAATAATCTACATCGCGATTCCGGTAATCACTCCCGTAACCATCGTTGTAATGATCATGCTCTTCTTTGCTGTTCTTGTACCAGTTGTAGGCCGCTCCGAATGACACGCTGTTGTAAAACCCGCGATGCTCGCGAGGGGCGGGCTTGGCGACAGTCGGTTCCGAAGGCGCAGATTCAGACTGGGCAAAAACCAGGCCCACCACCATCAAGACTATAATCTCAAACAATTTACTTTTCATGAAACTCCCCTTAAAAAACGGCAGTAATATAGTAAATGAGTGGTGAGGTTTTAGGTCGTAAGTTGTAGATATTAGGGTTGATGCGGTCGGCTCTAACCTCTTATTTACTATCTTTCCATACCATAAAAACCTTAATACGGACATTCACTATGAGCATCAAAGATTACCTCGCCGGCGCCAAACAGGCCGGTTCCGTCCAGAAGCTGATGACCCCGGGCCTCGCCGTGGAATTTATTCAGCCCTGGTACACCCCGCTTTCTACGACACCTTCTACCACAGGTATTGCTGTCGGCGGTATCGGCTCCACATTCACCGCAACGCCTGCAGGCACCACACCCGTGATGAACGTGATGCCGGGCGTGCAGGTCCGCACCGAAAAGCCCGCTGACCTCCGCTTCAACAACTTCTTCTTCAAGGAAGCGGTCTTAAGCGCAAAGGCTCCCCTTGTGATTGGCAACTTCGCCGCATTCGGCATCTACAACAACAACTTCCCGCTCCTCGATGCAAACGGTGCACGCGTTTTCGGCGATGCCGACATGAAGGACCAGAAGAAGGCTGAAGCCAAGCTCAACAAGGTACTTGCCGACAAGGCCCTTTTTGCAACGAACAAGGCCGCCTTTGAACGCTGGCACATCCAGTTCAGCGACCGCACCCAGGCTCTGATCGCTGCAGGCAAGGACACCGCCGCCATCAACCGCGCCGTTCTCATTGATTTCTTCGATGGCATGATTGGCGAAAAGGCTGCCCGCGAAGGCGCCCTCACCGCCGCCTGGGCAAACGACTCCGAATTCCTGGGCCAACCGGGTTATGACGCTGCCAAGATGAAGTACACCGCTCTCTATCCGGTGAGCGAAACTGTTTACGAAGGCAAGGGTGTCGCTATCACCAAGACCCAGTCCAGCTACGTGACCCCGGGTGACGAACGCCTCTCCAGCCTCCCCGTGAGCGCCACCGTGTTCACTCTCGAGAACAACACCAAGGAAACCCGCGAAGTGACGATTGTCCAGATTCAGGACAGCATCACGGGCTACATGGCCAAGAAGGACCGCCAGGGCGTTCAGGACTCCAGTTTTGTGCTGGTGCCGTCCGCTCGTTTCCCGAAGGGTGTGCAGTTCGACAAGGAACTCAAGGATGGCCGTTCCGTTCGCGGTATCGAATTCTACAACGAAAAGCCGCTCGCCGAAAGCGACTTCAACGGTTGCATGGGCGTGTCCGTCACCTGGAACAAGAAAGATAACCTGAACGTTTCCGTGAAGCCCATGTTCTACCAGGACGATGCAGCCTCTGTGCTGAAGGGCGCTCTCCAGAGCGGTCGCGTTGCAGGCTCTTGGGTCAAGAACGTTTACAGCGGTCGTGAAACGATTGCAGGCGCCGTCGCCGTGACCGCCGTTTTGAAGCCGAAGCAGAAGGTCAGCTTCCAGTTCAACCTGGTGCTTGACTTCCCCGAAATCAAGCTGAACAAGCTTACTTCCGCCAAGAAGTACACCGCGTTCTTCCCAGAAGCATACGGCCGCGTGGGCGCCATTCTCGAAGAAGCTCTCGCCGCCGACAAGAACTTCGACGCACGCCTCAAGGCTTTCGAAGCCCTCGTTCCGAAGAAGGCCGTAGCAAAGCTCTACAAGACCGCCGCCAAGCAGGCCGAATTCAAGAGCCTCGCCCTCAACACGCTCAGCTTCCTCGCCGAAGCCACCGTGTGGGACAAGGACGACCGCTTCTTGGTTCGCGAATGCGCCGACTATCCGTTCTTCAACTCCCTGGACGTTTACTTCTACGGAAGCTTCAGCCTGATGGCCCTGATGCCGCGCCTCGACGGCGTGGTAATGAAGCGTTTCGGTGATGCGATTCTCGCCGTAAACAACAACCGCCGCCGCCACCACGAATACGTGAACCTCCCCTACGCAGACCTCCCGGACCCGAAACTGGAAGGTCCCCGAGCCGTGCGTGGCGCCGTGATTCACGACCTAGGAAGCCCCTTCGACGCTGAACCCGATGCCTATGACTGGCACAACGTGAAGGAATGGAAGGATCTCGCTCCGAAGTACGTGCTGATGGTGCTCCGTCATTATGTGAAGACGCAGGACAAGCAGAACTTGCAGGATTGCAAGGAAGCCGTCTACGCCGCCATGGAATACCTCGAAAAGATGGTGAACGAAGGCGAAAACTTCCCGCTCACCCACGGTACCGACGACACCTTCGACAACCTCTCCAGCCACGGCATTTCCGTGTACTGCGGTAGCCTCTGGATTGCTGGCCTCCGCGCTGCGGCGCGTATTGCCGAAATCCTCGGCGACAAGCAGCAGGCCGACACCTGGAACGCCAAGGCCGACGCCGCCAACAAGGAATTCGACGAGGCCCTGTGGGACGAAACCGAAGGCTACTACCACTTCTTCGTGACTCCGATGGAAGCGAAGGATGTGGTTGCAGACAAGCTCCCGCAGCTCGCCGACGCCATCAAGGAAACGCTCGTCATCGACGGTTCCAACGTGAAGGCAGCCCTCAAGACCATCAACGAATGGCTTAACGCAGGCGAAATCCCGAACGACGTGGAACTTTCAAAGAACGAACTCCGCGGTCTCAAGAAGGCATGGCTCACCGCCCAGTGCAAGGACGCATTCACCGCCAGCTGGAACGCAAAGATTGCAAACGACTGCGACGACGTATTCGCCGACACGATGCTCGCCGACACGTACCTGCGCCTGCTCGGCCTCAAGCCCATCAGCGACGAGAAGAAGGCGAAGGCCAACCTGTTGGGCATTTTCAACACGAACTACAAGGCCAACAGCCCGCTCATCGGTGCTGCAAACCTTGTCCGTAAGGACGGCTCTCCGCTCGACGAATTCAACTTCCAGGCTCACGACGTGTGGATTGGCATCCAGTACAGCATCATGTGCGCCATGATGCACCACGGGCTCGAAAAGCAAGCTGCCGACATGGGCGATTCCATGATCCGCAACCTCTACGAAGAAGCCCGCATCCCGTTCGCCGCACCGGAAGGATTCAACGGTTCCTGCCGTCTGCACCCGGAAGCGCTGGTGAAGGCATTCGGCCTCAGCGCTACCGCCGCTGGCAAGATGCATAAGGAACTCCTGAAGAAGGGCGCCCTGCTTGCAGATAGCCGCATCAGCCCGAAGCTTCCGCGCAACCTGCCCGCCTTCGTGAAGGCATTCGGCAGCATCGCGAAGGCCAACAAGGTTGAAGCAAGCGCGCTATTCATGCTGCTCCACAGCACGGCGCTCAAGTACACCGCCGGTAAGTACTTCCGCCCCGGCATGGTGTTCGCGCTGTTGTGGTAAAATCAAAAAAAATCTGAATATTAAAAGAGAACTGTTTGACGGTTCTCTTTTTTTATTATATGTGTCGTTAACCCGAAAGATTAATTCGAGGGGGTAGGGGCTGAGTCCCTAGGAGAAGGGGAAGCGGAAGACTTGCCCTGGACCCTATCGCTGCTGTCATTCTGGAGCGTAGCGATAGAATCCAGGGTGACAGAGTGGCAAGGCTGGAGCGACCTTTGGACACTTAGCGCTTTAGCACTTAGTGTACATGGCCACCTTTAGGTGGTGCGGAAGGCTTTCCCCTTTGGGGATATTTTGCTACATTTACCCGCGTTCAAATTCAACAAGGATTAACAATGAGCAAGAATTACAAGATTGCAGTGCTTCCGGGCGACGGTATCGGTCCGGAAGTGATGAAAGAAGCTGTCCGCGTGCTGGACGTCGTTTCCAAGAAGTTCGGTTTCGACGTGAACGCCGAATGGGCAAACGTCGGTGGTGCAGCATACGACGAAAGCGGTTCTCCGCTGCCGGAAAGCACCCTCAAGCTGGGCGAAGCTTCTGACTGTATTCTTTTCGGTTCCGTGGGTGGCCCGAAGTGGGAACACCTCCCCCCGAACCTGCAGCCGGAACGCGGCGCACTTCTGCCGCTCCGTAAGCACTTCAAGCTTTTCTGCAACCTCCGCCCGGCCCGCGTCTATAAAG